>ENA-UOZF01000058-UOZF01000058.1-food-metagenome-genome-assembly--contig:-NODE-58-length-42212-cov-11.231871_pt1 | contig 42212 bp, 49 predicted proteins | sample MGYA00249869_ERZ772725 | MGnify/ENA primary metagenome ERZ772725 (study PRJEB29005, sample SAMN08379455) | food metagenome | isolation source: cheese spiked with Escherichia coli O103 | study: EMG produced... | reverse complement strand
TTTGTATAAGGATTCGACACCCATATCAAAACCGGTAACTCTCAACCTTTCAAGGCTCAGTGTCAGAGCAAGTCGCGACTAATACACTTTAGTTGGTGGCTCTGACCGGAAGAAGAAACTCTGCATCCAACATCCGTACTGGATACCAGTTTTCTAATTTGACTTCAGCCATCTACCAAAAGATGGTTGCGTGTGGCATTTCCGTATTAATAATAGACATATACTAGGCTTGTTATCGAAGTGCAAATTTCCATTGGTTAATAGGCAATCAGAAAATATTAAATGGTGTGAAATTAGGCAGATGTTTTTGGTAATAAACATCTGCCGGAGCCAAAAGTTATTTTTTTGCCTTGATTATTGATTCAGTGTAAATGGAAGTTAGACTTTCAATATCTAAATTATGTGGCTTAATAAACTTGTGGATAATGGTCTCATCCAATGATTGCAAGTCATAATTTTTGAACTCTTTGAAAAAAGATCTTACATTATCCTTTAATAGTTTAAGCTTTGATTTCCGCATAACAAATATTTCATCATTGAAATCTCCATGATATGAAAGTGTTCTTGTGTTTATTATTATGATTTTTTTGCACTTTGCATTACCGTATTCATCTGCGAACCAGCCACAGTGGTTATTCATCTGACCTGCTTCTATTTTATTAATTTCAGAACGGTTTTCATCAACTTCATTTTTGCACTCAAAGAGGAAGTACTGTCCATCTACATCCCCCCATAGATTATCAGGTCCTTTTTTGATTTCCTTATCAGGTCGTTGGCAAACAAATCCAATAGAAACACCTAAGTTATGCAAAGCATCTTCAAATTTGTCAGATTGAATGCCAAAGGAAATATTTTGCAAGATGCTATCAACGGAAATCATAAGAGATTGATAATCAGTATGTGCGCTAACCCATTTATTTATTCTATTTGCCCTGGTAGCATTGATGTTGTCAATTTTTTTATATATAACACCATCTTTAGGTTTGAGTAGATTGCAGTTTCGCTGGAACGCTGATTTTTGAATTTTATTAGATTCAATTTTACTTATACTATATTTGTACCTCGCTTGAAGTTGAAGATACCATCCTTTCTCCATTTCATCCTCAATATATCTATCACAAATATCTTGCAATACATCACATGCTTTGTCTAAATCACCTTTGATAAATAATTTTTCAGCTTTGTATTCTAGTGAAATTAGATCATAAAGATTATCTTTTCTATCTCTAATGTCAATTTCATTCATGCTTTCAACATAATACTCTTTCCAACCTTCATCACGTTGCAAAGATTTATTAATTAATCCGACGAATAATTTATCAGCCTCTGCACCTTCATCAATTTCATCTTTAGCAAAACTTACAATTTGACCTCCTATTTCAATTTGCATTCTGGTTTGAGGAGAGAAATATTTTGTAGTTAATGGGCTTTTTAAAAATTGAACAAGATCACCACCGGTGATTATAATTACGCTATAATCTTTTTCGCCCCTCACGCTCCGACCTAACCCTTGTTCCACACGCTGGGCTGTCTTTACATTAATGATATCACTGCTTGGCCTGCATTCCTCTTCATATCTATCTGTTAAAGTTTCAGAGTATGGCTTAGAGTCAATAATTAAAATACGACATGAATTATCAGGTAAATCAATGCCATCGTAGCGGTTTGCAAAGACCATTGAATTGGAAAATTCACCTCTTTTTAACTTTTCAATGCAGTCGTAAATTGTCTCTGTAGTTGCTACAATAGCCCCAATTCGCTGGAATTGTTTTATATTAGCAAAGCTAGGTGCTAAACATACTGTTCCAAATGTTCGTTTATCATTTGGACGAAGCAACCAGTTTATGATCTTTTCACGGTCTAATGTCTCATCAATTAATGATGGTATTAGAATCATTTTTTCTCCTGACCAAACAAGATCAGGATTCACCAAAGGTTTTTTAACCGCTTCGACGTCAAAGCCTAATCCTTTGATAAAAAATGAATCATCTTGTGTAGTTGCAGACATTAGAAAACGATGGTTAGCCTTACTGAAGCTACCAAAGGAATCTATTAGTGAAAAAATTGGTGAAATCTCCAAATATTCACCAGATAGAAATGCTTGGCAGTTGTGTATTTCATTTTTTATCAAAGGCCAAATGAAAGACACTCTTTTATCTTCAATATTTTTAAGTAATTCTTGCGCTACCAACTCTTTTTTATCAATCCATGACCAATATGGTATTGGAAGTAATGTATTATTTCCAACTCCATTTTGCATTTCTAAGTAACTACCTTCACCTTGTTCACGTAGTTCATCAGAAAAAATATTTAATATTGATTTGTAAAGATCGCTTTCATTATCTACTTTAATAGTAAAGCTATTCTTAATTGAGTCAATGCATGCTTGTGAGTCATCTAAAATAATTGAATTAACATGAATTGACTTACTGCCCAAGCCAAAAGCAGTTTTCCCATTGAATAATTTTTGGACGTGAGTGATTAGTATTTTTCTTCCTGAAAGGAAATCATCCGGTATCATTTTACTATGATCGATTATACAATAAGGGATGCCAAATTTCTCTGCATCTTTGACAGCTTGCTTTGCCAAGTAAATATTAGGACAAACATATAAACAAGGGCTATTGGTCTCATTGATTTTAGACTGCAAAATTAGCAACCCAATTAATGTTTTACCTTCCCCGGTGTGTAGTTTAATTATATTATCCCTTTCGTTACGTCTACTGTTAAACCATTGTTCTAGAATGGTTTTTTGGGAAGGCCGTAATGGACCAGCTTCGCTACGTCTATCTAATGACTCATATATTTCAACTGGGTTGATTCTCTTTGGGAGTTCTTTTTTCTTGAGTTTATTTGTGAAATCAATCATTTTTCATTCCATTTTTTCGTTTGGATGAGTAAGTAAAAATCCTAATCTTACTAATGTATTGAAAGTTTGCAGGTTAGGCAATGCTCTATACCTTACCCCCACATTAATCCAGCCATGAAACAGTCACCGATAAAAAACTGAAAGAAAAATCCCTCAAATGAAGGGGGAAAAACGGAAGTACAGCTGAACGACAGGCACAAAAAAACCGACTGGTCATCGGGCTTTTTTGTGTTTTCCAGCCCTGAGTTGGTGGCTCTGACTGGAAGAAGATACTCTACACCCAACGTTTACATTTTATTCACTATGCTGCTGTAAAGCAACTGAATGTGGTTAAGGAACCACATTTAGTGGTGTAACTGGGGGTTGTGTAGCGCATTCAATATTGGCAGGAAAAGTAATCTAATCGTTTTTGTCCTAGCATTGTTGCTCTCTGTAACAACGGTTTTCATTTTTATGTTACTGAGCGGTAAGATCGATATGTGCTGAACTGCTGTGGTCGTCCAGTTCGGCTACCTCTCATTAAATCCCCGCGCCAGTTTGGACGTGCAGGTAATTTTATCCATAAAAAGCCACACTAATGTGTGGCTTCAAGGGTAAAACAAAGACAAAGGTAAATATTATTTCACTACCAGCTAATTTCAATAATAATTTTGTTATTCTCATTAGCCTTCGATGAGTTAATTTTATAACCAGACTCCCTTAGAACCTTGACTACTTGTTCAAGAATGCTTTCATGGACAGGCCAATTAAAGGATGTCTGACCCAATCCAGCCCGGAGCTTTATTTCTCCAAATATCAGATCAAGTGTTTTGTCTGCGTCAGGTATCACTGAAGAACTAATCCTTTTAGCTTCACTGGCGCTGATGCGTTTCATTTTCATAAAAAATACCTCTTTTCCTTAACAAGGTTGCAATAAAATTAAAAGAAATTATAGAAGATTATCTGCATTATGGGAGGGGTGACACTGGTTGCAGTACGACCACTCCGCGCCTGTTCGCTGACGCTCTAGGGCTGCGTCTTGGGGAGGAGCAGTTTGGATACCGGAAATTTTTGTTGTCGGACGCACTTCTGCTTCAGGTCATAATTGCTGGCACGTCCTAAAAAACAGGTGCGGAGATTAAAAAATTGAGTCAACTTACCCGCCAATATTTTCCAGATTTCAAGTAGAGCACCACCGCTACTGCATCCATCAATAAAAAATGACGTTTTTTTTAATTACTTTGTATGCTGCAACTTACTGAAAAAACGGGATTCATGATAATGCCGGTAACGGCATCGTTCTGTTGGCCAACGCGATCAGCAGTATTGGCCGCAATAAAAAATGAAAGAAAAATCCCTCAAATGAAGGGGAAAAAACGGAAGTACAGCCGAACGACAGGCACAAAAAAACCCGACTGGTAATCGGGCTTTTTTGTGTTTTCCTGCCTTGAGTTGGTGGCTCTGACCGGAGAAGGTTACTCTACACCTAACGTTTACATTTTATTCACTATGGTGCTGTAAAGCAACTAAATGTGGTTAAGGAACCACATTTAGTGGTGTAACGGGTGTTTTGTGTAGCGTATAATCAGTCAGTTAGTCATGTAGTTGACTTGCAATCCTGCTCTTCCCGTATCTGCGGGTATGAACGATTTTAAAGTCCTGGCTGGATAAACAGGTGGTGCTGTATTCGGTGCTCTGGCAGGAGGAGGTCACTCTACACCTAACAATGCGAGAGAGCCGTTGTGACAGGCAGTGTATGAGTAAGCAACGGTGATTTCCTCCAGTTTTACTGGAGAAACGGATGATTAATTTGTTAATCATCGTTCTCAGGGCTGTGGTCGCCGTTGCAAACGCGCTGATTGCAATTCTGGAACTGATTCGCCAGTTCATCGACTGATGACAGCGGAAACGTAACTAAGGGCAGGAAGTGAACCGCTTCCTGCCCTTTAACAAAGGAGGATTTATGGATTTTATGAGCATTTTGGGGCGCTGTTTACTTCTTCCTTTCCCTGTTGCGATGTTTGTCGGTTGCCTGTTTCCAGGCATTGATGATCGTTTTACTGGAATGTTCATGAGTTTTATTGTCGGTTGTCTATCGTGGTATATCACCAAGCCAAAACCGCAAAAGGCTGAGGTCGCGTAAGCGGCCTTTTTTACGCCCCTCGTTTAATTCCTCGCCCGACTTGGACATACACTCATTCTGTCCAGAAATAGTATTGCGGCTAATCAAGCCAATTCCTACGTCTTTTCGCTGTTGCACGATCTAAAAGAAAATATGGGAAAATTTCATGAAAGTATGGTACTAAAGGGTCTTTAATTCCTTTATCTTGTTCCTTCAACTGCACAGTATCTCGTAAAAACCAACAAGCCGGTTGTTTAAAAAACGCTCTTAGCGTAGGATGTTTTCCATTTTCCAAGTGAAACCCAAGTACGATGCTCGCGAAAAAGACAGCCCTCTTATGAAGAGGGCTGTTATCTGATATAGGCTTGTTATGGTTTCACTCTTGATTAATCAGGTGTATGTGCAACCTTGGTGCACACAATCGATTATGCAGCTTGATGATCTGAAGTGTTACCGGAAGTATCTTCGGTTCGTTTTTTGTTTGTGATGGATTCACTTTTATCTCGCAAGGCTGAGTCTATGACGTTAAACACCTTTTCCCACCGAGAAATCCAACCGCATATAGGTTGAACACGACATTTTTCCAGGAAGAAATTTAATAAGTTAGTTTTTTTATTATCTTGCACTTTGAATGGTTCAATTACATCATCGGCATCAACAGATTTTCCTCCGATAAACCACGACGGATGGGTTTCCATTGCGTCAGAAATGAAATCGTCAGGGAAGAGGCCTTCAATAGCAAAACCACTTCTTACAGAAATATAGTCTTTATTTGACTCAAATCTAATTTGTTTTTTACCAAAGTAGCTTTGTAATCTGGTTCTTTCTTTGACCCCAGCTTCATCACCGTCAAAAACAGATATTACGGGGACATCTTTAGAAATAAACTCGTAGCACCCTTTCAAGAATCCCCCAAGTTGACTGACTCCACCAAACTCATCAACTTTAGCACTCCTCAGAAAAGGCCATCTGTTCTTAAACTCATCATGTTCAGATGTCAATTTCAATATTGATTCTATATATTGTTTGTCGGTGATACCTTCAACGAAAACTGCACTACTTGATATGTTAAAGAAATCAGAAAATCTGACCCCAAGATTTTCTCTTATGCTTGCAACTGCATTAAATCTTTTTTCATGCTTTTTATCTTTTGTAACACCGGCGTCATCTTTATATAACTCAATGATCTTACTTGGCTCATCACTGACAAATGATAAGGAATGAGTTGTAATAAGAACATAAGCAACATCCATCAGTGATTTGAAAATGTGATTACATGACCGGCCTAATGAGGGATGCAAGAAAGACTCAGGCTCCTCAACCATCCAAATCGTTTTCTTACCTAGAGTAAGTTTTCTCTCTGAAATAGATTTAAATGAAGAAAATAAAGATAAGCATTGTAGCCCCATACCTTTACTCGATATCACATTCTCAATAGTATCTTTTATTGAAACCTCAAAGCGACCAAATAACTCATCAAGAGATGGCGGAGCTTTAATCATAAAGCTACAGTCATCTATACCGCTTAGAATCATTTCATTTGTTATCTTTTCAGACACTTCCAACAGTTTATCATGAATCACTTGAACCGATGTTTTCATGGCTGAAGCTACTTCACTCCTAACATATGGAACTAATAGATTATGATATATATCATCAATACTTTTTGACGATGGTATATACACACACTCAAAACTAGAAAGTATTTTTTCTATGAACCTTCTTTCAACAGATGTATACATGGAGGAAGTTACTTCAGGTTTCCTCTTGTAACCTTTAAAAACAGTGTAGAAGTAATTGTTTTTATTAGATATTGTTAGATGTACGGTCACTTCGTTTTGAGGTGAATTTAACCTGGAGTCATCAATCATGTTAAATAGCTGCAAATATCTATCTCTCAAACTTAGCTTTCTGCCTCTTGATTGAGTTGGTTTTGATTCTTGTTGTTTAGAGCTGCCATCATCAAATGAAATAGAATTACTAGGTTCTTCTTGCTCCCCTAAAACACCAAGTTCAATAATCGAGTCATCATCGTCATCATCATCGTCTTGGCTCAAATCCTCAGAGACATCATCTAGCTCACTTTCAGAAAAAGTAAATCTTACAGCAAAACTAGTTTGTCCTTGCTTAACACCATGTGGCTTATCTTTTTCATAGTCATATAAGTCAGGATTAAATTTTCCTTCAAAAAAAACCCTCATAGCTTTTAATAGGTTTGTTTTACCACTGTTGTTTTGCCCAACAATGGTTAATCCATTAAAGTTATCAGAGGATATCTCCCCTGAAATAGACCTATACTGAGAAACTTTAAATGATACTATTTCCATTTTTCTTCCTACGATAGAATGTTGCTCGGATTATCGACATTTTTTCCCAAGGCTTTAACTGTCTTTTGCTACTTGGAGAAATGGCTCTTCCTCCTCTGTTCTGCTTTATTTTCGCCAGAAAGCCCACCATGCATGTTGTTTGTCCTGAAGTGCTGCTTTATCCTGAAGCAATTCAGCACTCACTGCCCCCTGAAGCACAGAAACGGCGTTTCTCGCGGCATTGCGACAGGAATCAATAACCTCTGGTTCGTTGGGCTTTCTGAGCAGGATAAATTGCGATACTTTGGACTGAGTATCAAAAGCATAGATTCGCAATTCAGGGGAGGATGTCAGGCTTACAATATTATGCAACCGCATATAATTGGTGTAGTCCTCGCTACCTGGATTACATGATTCATAAAGATATTTCTGCATTAGCGTTTGCGATGAAGAAAGAAAATCTATATAGTGGTCAGTTTTTTTATCTATATCCCGCAGTCGCTGAGCTATTGCATCTTTTCTTATTTCGTGGCAGTGTGTTAATTTCAGTGTAATCCAGCCACCAACAATGGTGATTAATGCACCCAGCCCAATTTTAACGGCATTATCAGCCACATCTACCCACTCAGTTGCCATCTGTTACGCGTTCTTCCTGTGATGATCATGGTCGCTAGTATAATTCTCCGGCTGACTGGACATACAGCATTTTCTGTCTAGCACCGAAACGTTATAAACCTTTGTTCAATTTCCTGAACTCTGGCATCATCTTTTCGTACATCTTTTCAGTTGAGTTAGCGCAATAACTCTGTAGGTATTTATAGTTTTCTTCGAATTTCGGAAGGTTTTTAGCTAAAGTGATTTGTTTAGGTAAGGTTCCGGTAGAATCGTTGACTACATCAAACACTATCGAATTATGTTTATGATCTTCATCAACTAATTTTAATGTAGCTACAACAGGGCTTTTATCCATTGCCCCGTTAACTAGTTGTCTAATTTGGAATTTTCTCGCAAAAATAAAATTAATTAGAGATGGACTGTCACTATTAAAAGTTATATTCCACGTCAAAGGCATTGCATCACATAATCCTTCTGAGATAAATTCACCATCAATAGAACCATCTTTATCAACAAATAATTGTACAGTCATAATTGATTGCGGTTTATCTAGTCCAAGATCCCCACTGTTAATAATATATTCAGCATCTGTTGACCATTTTCCGGTAAGGAATTCTCTTTGATAAAGAGCAGCATTCAATTCATTTTTATATGGTAGGTAAAGTCCCACTGCTGCAATAACCACCCCAAATGCAGTGCATAAGGTTGTGATTCGTCCACTCATTTTTTTCCCTTATCTTCATATGTAAAATTTATAACCAATTGTACATTAATAGCCTCCTTTAGTAATCCCCCGCCCATATTGGACATTTTGTTTTTTCTGTTTAGACTCAATTAGTTACAACATTTATATATTTAGTACCTTTATCCTGTGCCCTGTTCCGGCATATGTGCCCATATCCTAGGTTATTCAGGATAATCGCTTCCTTTTCGCCCTGCCCGGCGTTCACTGGTGTTTACGGCAGGGAACTTAACCACCGGACGGGTGGAAACATGTGGATTTGTGTGTGGCTGGAGGTTTAATGCTAATGTACGCGTACACTAGCATTAATGGGGAGGGAGTTAACTCTCTTTTATTCTGGATGCCTTGATTCCCTCCTGATACAGACGCTTTACCCGTTCAATTTCGTCCAGCGTTGCCGCCCAGTGCTGTCTTTCCGTGTGCCATTGTGTGTGAAGGGCTGATTCAGTCCGCTGCCTCTTGCGCGACTTTCCCTGCCCTGTCGTTCATTCATCATGGACAAAAATGCATTATCGGAAAAAATGTCCAAAATTTTTTTTGGTGATCAGAATTTTTGTTGTCGGACACACCTTTGCTCCAAGTCATAATTGCTGACACATCCCCAAAAAACAGGAGCGGAGATTTAAAAATTGAGTCACTTACCCCGCCAACATTTTCCAGATTTCACGTAGCGCACCACCGCTACTGCATCCATCAACAAAAAATGACGTTTTTTTAATTACTTTGTATGCTGCAACATACTGAAAAAACGGGATTCATGATAATGTCGGTAACGGCATCGTTCTGTTGGCCAACGCGATCAGCAGTATTGACCGCAACAAAAAATGAAAGAAAAATCCCTCAAATGAAGGGGAAAAAACGGAAGTACAGCCGAACGACAGGCACAAAAAAAAACCGACTGGTAATCGGGCTTTTTTGTGTTTTCCAGCCTTGAGTTGGTGGCTCTGACTGGAGAAGAACTCTCTTCAACCAACATCGAAGAACAACCGATATGACAGGCAGTGTAAGAGTAAGTATCGGGAGTCTGCTCCATATAATGGAATAAACGGATGATTGATAAAGCAATCATCGTTCTGGGGGCGCTAATCTCGCTTCTTGAACTGATTCGCTACCTTCTCCAGTTGATGGGCTGATGGCGGAGACGTAACTAAGGCCGGGGGCTAACCACCACCGGCCTTTAATAAAACCATATTTTAGTTACAACATTCAAATGCATTAACTAAACACCACACACCCAACCTCCTGAGTTAATATCCTGCCTTTCAGATATATTAGCCCCCCACCCCCTCTACTTACTGGATTTCTGCCCGGTTTTACGTTTTAGCGCACTGCTTATTGTGCCACGGCTGCACCCTAGCACTTTCTGTACCTGTGTCCAGGAGCTACCGCTTTCTATCAACCTGATAATTGCATCATGTCTGGCTTGATTAGGTTTACGCCCTTTATATTTGCCGTCTTTCCTTGCTTTCTCTATCCCTTGTTTCTGGCGTTCCCGACGTTGTTCATAGTCCCTTCTGGCAACTGCGGCCAGCATATCCAGCAGCATATCGTTAATGGCTGCAAACAACCGGCTGTCAAACTCACTCATACCAGAATTAATCCATGACGTCGGCACATTCACCGCCATAACCCGGATGTCTTTCTGCCGGATCATTTTCTTCAACGTATTCCAGTCTTCCCCTGACAGGCGGGAAAGTCTGTCCACATCCTCGATAAGCAAAATGTCATTTTGCTGGCAATCTCTCAGAAGACGAAAAAGTTCCGGGCGCTCAAGACGGGAGCCGGATTCATTCTCAATATAGTAGCTGCAAATGATCAGGCCTCTTTCCCTGGCAAAAGCCTCGATAGTTTCCAGGGCACGCGAAGCATCCTGTTCTGCTGTTGAAGCTCTCAGATAAGCGCGGACAAAGCTTGTTGGTACATTTGAAGTCATATTACAGAACCGGTTCACATAAGGTCACACCACTATACCCAAAATGCACCAGAAAGTAGATCGACAGGAAAGGCACACTCAAAAAGAACCAGAAAACAGACCTCCGACCATAAAGTGACAATGTCACACATAAATTTACAACATAAAGATGATGTAAAGACAGTCTCAGCTTTACCATGTAAAGCCACTATAAAGACACACAAATCTTTACACAATAAAGACAACATAAATACAAGCTTATCTTTATTTGTGCTTTACATGGTAAATCATGTGTAATATAAAGACACTGTAAAGACAAAATAATCTTTACGAACAACACACAATGTAAAGATAAGATAGTCTTTACATAATCTTTACGTCATAAAGAGAGGAATTCTGAAATGGGTAAAATCTTGCTTGTCGTATCAGATAAGGGTGGTGTAGGCAAAAGCACCTACGTGGCTAACACAGGCTCAATGCTGGTCAATAAAGGTAAGTCGGTAATTATCCTCAAGACAGATAAAAACCACGATCTGTTGAGCTGGAACGAAAAGCGGACAGATAACGGCTTACTCACTATCCCGGTTCACGCAGCTTACGGAAACGTCAGCAATGAAATTAAGCGACTTAGTAAGCTGTGTGAAGTCCTCATTGTCGATTGCCCCGGCCACGACAGCCAGGAGTTCCGTAGCGCCCTGACAGTATCAGATATCGTGGTAACACTGGTTAAGCCGTCCTCTGATTTCGAAAGCGAAACTCTGACCAGTGTTACAGAGAAAATCCGCACCGCTCAGAAAGCTAACGCAGCCCTGGAACCGTGGGTACTGTTCACCAGAATCAACTCAGCGAAACCCCGCCACAGAAAAGCGGCCATTGATCTGGATAAATTACTGCGTTCGGACAACATCTGGATTCAACCTCTGAAAACCCGGATATCCGAGCTGGATGTGTATGAAAGCGCCTGTAATGAAGGGGCAGGGGTACATGACGTTAGCCGGGCATCAAGCCTTTCAACAGCGAAAGCACAGATTGAACTTGTGGCACAGGAAATTGGGATTTTATAGGAATATCAACAAGATTAATCAAAATCTTTACATTGTAAATACATTATAAAGATACTATGATATTTACAATGAATGCATACCGTACAAGAGGCAATTTTCATGGCTTTAAAACTAAACCGTCCGAACATCGATGAATCTAAGCAACCAGCAACAAACGCAGAAACCGCGCGTTTTATCTCCGGCGCTACCAGAGCGCCTGTAGTGGGTAAACCAAAGTTGATGAACTTCAGACTGCCAGCGTACTTTGAGGAGATCCTAGAAGCAGAGGCGCAGAGAACAGGCCAGAGCAAGACAACCGTTCTAAAGGCAGCGCTGGCCGCTTTCGATAGCCTAGACGAGAACCTGAAAAACCACTGGCTGCTTGAATCTGCAAAGTTAGGGTAGCGTTATGGCTAAGAAAAAGAGATATGTTGTGATGGTTAGAGATAAAACCAAATACAGCAGCAATCAGCGATTATTAACCTGGTTAGTATGGTTCGCTAACAGGCATAATAAGGCCATTGACTGTGAGTACGGGATATGGATTGTCGAGCCGTCTTACTGATTGAGGACAGGAAAGGCAAAATAATAATGAGAATATTCATCGTATTAGCTGGTCTTTTATTGGGATGCTGGAGGTTATTTGATAACTACAGATCCTATAAAAAAGGAATTTATAAAGAACATCGCAAGATGGCTCCTCCTGTTTATTATTATCGTGGAGATCATACGTTTGTCATACGGATAGTAATTGATTCACTTTTGACCCTGGTGATGATTGGTTTTGTTGTCTGGTTCTGGTTTAGAACTGCTTAACATCATAATATCGAGGAAGAAAAATGGCATCAGATAATAGATACAGTATTAACTTCACGCTATCTGTTTTAGAAAAAACAGAAGCAAGCAAATTAATAAAAGAACGAGAAAAACAAGAACATATAGAACCTTATGGCTATATTTTGCTTATAAAAAAGCAGCATTGTTAGTTCTTTCATTTGCAGCATTATTTGATTTTATAATACTTTTTGGTTTGATTGCTCTCGCCCCAAAAGACCCTGATTATGTAGAAAGAGCAAAATTTCTTTCCATTATTACATTTACACTAATAGCTATATTTATCGGGTTATTATATATATGATTATTTGATGAAAAAAGTAATGAGGACTAGCTATTTATCAGAAATAAGAGATTCTGAACTAATGTTACGTCTCAAAATAAATCGTTCATACATTGAGCAAATCATGAAAATTGGTAGTTCGAAGGTTTTCTGGAATAACATAAAAAAAACATACCGCAAGAAAGGATTTCTATTTATCCAGACAAAAGAAAACAGATGCATAATCATTCCAGAAAGAGTTTTTAAAAATGGAGAAGAAACCGAAAAATTATATAATTTTGTAAAGGAGCAAATAGCAAAAAACACAATAGAATGAAAAAGGAAAAACAAAAAGGAAGGTTAAGTCGCAGAGAAGGGGACATAAGACTCAATCCTTAAATAACGCATCCAGCTTATCGCTGGTAAGCAATTCTGCCAGCGAATCACATTTCATAAAATCAATATCCATTTCGTCCAGAACATCACAGTAGCTGACATCATCAAGACTAATGACAATCACAGGAACCCCCTCTTTGAGATCAAACACTAAGACAGGTAATGAAATGGAGTTTATCTTTTCAAAATCACTAAAAAACTGTTCAGTTCCATATTCACTGGCAGGAAAAAGAATCTCACTTAATCTCACACAATAAAAAACATGATAGTGTTCTTTAAGGTTATCCTTTAAAATATTAACAGCCTTAGTATATTTTTCGTTAATAAACTCTTTGACCAAATATTTCATAAAACTCTCCAACAAGAACCGACTGTAGGTCATCGGGCAAACGTTGCGGAATGGCGTCAGAGACGTCATTTTGCGGCGTTTGCCCTATCCTGCATCGCAGTGAAAAGGCAGGGACTGGCATAACCGCTGAGTAGCATCATTGCTGGCTTATCTCGCTACTGTTCTCGGTGCTTTCGTCCGCAGGTTCGGGAACAAGTAACTTGTGCCAGGGCATAGTTTTGTTGAGCAGCTCCATCAGAGGCTCAGCCAGCAGTCCCAAAATCCAGGTTGCCGTAATCACCGGTATAGTCAGATTTTGTGGCGTCCATAACTGGTGATCGAGATGATACCAGGTGATGACACACAAAATACCACCCAGCCAGAATACAGCCCATTTAAACGCACCAAGAATGGCTAACACAAAAACAAAGATAAAATGTAAAACACTCGCGACAAGAAGACGAAGATAAAACCATCCCCAGCCAAGCCACTTAACAAAAGTGCTCCCTGTTTTCACTGCAAAACGTTTCTTACGCTCCCTGGCTATTTCTTTCCTGAATTTAGCACGTTCTTCCCCCTGAGGGAATTGATAGATTTTAGCCATGAGTTACCTCATATCATATATTCACTAGAGGACTTTTTTATCAAACTCTTCCAAGAATTTAGCTTCATCATCAGAAAGAGAAATATCTTCATTGAGAGAAAAATCAAATCTTAGCATATGCACCATACGTCCTTTTTTTCCTGCCACTGAAAATTTTATATCCCTTATCTCTGTCTTTTCTATGATTTCTCTTATACTTTTGTTTATAACATCACGAATAAAAAAAGAGTACTTTGGATATCTGTATACCTTCTCACCATTTTCAATATTATAAAGCCCCATTTCCTCTTTCAGTTGGTCAACTGAAATTTCGAAGGATTTACTCGCAGGGTTTAAACTATAGTATTTTCTGATAACCTGATATAAGTTTGTGGAGTTTACACTGTTCAAGATAACAACAGATTTTAACACCTGTGTTGTATATCTGTTTTCAGAGCCAATAAGTTTTGAAAAGTATCTTTTTGCAGTATTAGTAAATTTAATACGAACAGTAGCCAAATGATCATAATAGGCACAAAATTCGGTTAAATTTAAATCCAATCTGTCAGGTATCTTGTTTTTAGATGTTGATATTCCCAATTCATTAGATAGGGTTTTTAAATCATCCCTATTTAAAACTAATGTCGTTGAAGCCAGAACTTTTGCACCTTCTTTTAAGGCCGCATATGCAGCATATTTATCCAAAGTAGTTGTCTTAGAAAAAAAATCAGCATCAACCTCCAAAATATCATCATTCAACATTTCCTTTGTATCAATCTGACAAAGTGCGAGAAATAAAACCCGTTTCGCAGAAAGAGAAAGAGATGCCAGAGTAACGCCAACCTCATTTCTATGCCTGACTTTCGTTAACCCTGTTACAGTTTTCACCTGAAGCCTCATTATAGATAAGTCGTATCACTTGGCTAAATGATAACCCTATAAAGGTTGTATGACAACAACACATTACAACCTTTAGTTAAAAAACTTATCACCTTTAGATATAAAGATCTTTATGTATTCACATCAAAATGAATTCATAACATCATGTTTTACATGATATTTTTTTAGCCTGTGGATGTACTTAAAAATCCTCTCACCTTTCGTTAAAAATCCTCTCATCTTTAGTGAAAAATCTTCTCACCCTTACTTAAAAATCTTCTCACCTTATGTTAAAGATCCTCTCACCTTACGTTAAAAATCTTCTCATGTTTAGCGTTTTTTTATTATATTTATCATAATGTTACGACGCTCTAAGTTTTTAAGTTTTTAAGATCAAGAAGAAAAGATAAGTTTTTTAAATGCACAGTGCCTGTGGATAACTTTGCGTAAACCCAGAGGACAGATCACTCTGAACTAGGACAACCACACATAAAAACAATATGCTCGCTTTTTAACCACTGCGCGTAATTGCCTGATGTTATCCTTGTGCTGTTCCGCTTCCTCGCTCACTAACTCGCTACGCTCGGTCGTTCGGCTGCGGCGAGCGGTGTCTCCTTTCTCAAAACCAGAAGAGTTCAGATCATACGATCCGTTGATTGATCCTTTTTGGATCTTTCACTGAGAAGCCCTGAATCGCTTTCTGCCGCTTCGTTCGATACAACCATGGTGAAACCATGCGAAATCGAAAAAATCGCTCAGAATGCGATACAGCGCGTTTTAGAGGGTATTTACAAAACAGTCGTTGCCTTGAGGAAATTTTGATCAAGATTGAACTCCTATCCGGATCATGGCAACAGATCACAGCAACAAGGCCGCTAAAAAGCGTTGAGCGGCGTTAAAAACCGTTAAACCGTAGCTGAACTACAACGAAACGGGAAAAAACGCTCAGAACGCGTTACAGAGCGTTTTAAGGCGATGTCGGAAAGAGCCATATCTCACCTGTTCTGATGTTTTTCTCAACACAAGCACTTTTAAGAGTGCTTTTAAAGATGCTATTATGCCAATGAGACAAGCGGAGGGCTTATGAGCTATCAAATTCTGACAACCACAGCGGCCAGTATTACTGACCTGAAAAAAAATCCTATGGGAACCGTAGCTGAAGGTGAAGGGGACGCTGTTGCGATCCTGAACCGAAACGAACCGGCGTTCTATTGCGTTCCACCAAAACTTTACGCCTACTATCGGGAACTCGCTGAAGATGCTGAGTTAAACGCTGTTGCTGATGAGCGCATGAAAAACCCGGAAATTGTGAAGGTTAACCTGGATGACCTATGAACTGGCTTTTGACCGTAGAGCACTGAAGGAATGGCAGAAACTCGGCCACACCATCCGTGAACAATTCAAAAAGAAACTGGCAGAACGGCTGGAAAATCCACGCGTACCCGCAGCCCGGTTACATGGTCATGCTGATCGCTATAAAATCAAACTTCGTGCATCTGGCTACAGACTTGTATATCAAGTCATTGATGAGAAAGTCGTTTTACTCGTTATTGCCGTTGGAAGAAGGGAAAGCAGCGAAGTCTATCAGATCGCAGATTTGCGCTAAGATTAATCATCAAATGATTGACTGTTTACAGTCAGAGCGAGAGCATTAAAAATTTGCAATACCTGCAAATGCAGGTATAATAAAACACAAGAAAGGGAAACAGGTTCTCTTTCATCCAGAGCCCAAAGTGGGCGGGAGGTTAAAAATGCAAAACTACGCTAAATCTGTAGCCACAGAGATTTTACGTCAACTTGGTGGTAATCGTTTTATTGTTATGACTGGTGCTAAAAGTTTTTCTTACTTTGATGAAAACGGTGAGTGTGGGTTAACTTTCCGTTTGCCGTCAAATTTTGCAATGAAAGGCATCAACTTAGTAAAAATTAAACTGGATTTTACTGATACGTACCAGGTGAAATTTTCTCGTGTACGTGGTGCTGAAGTTAAAGATATTTCAAGATTCGATAATATCTATTGTGATCAGTTAGCGCGTTTATTTACACAGGAAACAGGGTTACATACCGTGTTATAGATAAAAAGGGGCATTAAGCCCCTTTTTTAGTTATGAGGAATAATATGGATAAAGATAAGATAATTAAGAAAAACAGAGGTAATTACTCCTATGTAATCAGAACGATGGATGAAGATGGGGATACGGTTTTTCACGTCTTAAAATATGTTAAGACGATTGATAAAACTAAAAGCAGGAAAACAGTAAGAAAATTGATAATGGACGAAAAACTCAACCTGGCATCATTGATGCTTCTGGATAATGGGGTTTTGTGTGATTGTCTGACAAAAGGGGATGAAAATGCAGAATAAACCTACACCTGAAGAAGTAAAGAATGCGCGGGTTGCGGCAGGTCTTACTCTTAAAGAAGCTGCTGATATTTTTGGTTATCAACTGAATTCCTGGCAGATGAAAGAAAGTGCAGGTAAGGCCAGTCGTTCTTTATCTATTGGTGAATATCAGTATTTATTGTTATTAGCAAATATGCATCCGTCTTACAGACTGGTAAAAAAATAACTTGCCATACCTGCAAATGCAGGTATAATAAAACACAGGAAAGGGAAACAGGTTCTCTTTCATCCAGAGCCCAAGCTGGGCGGGAGCTAAAAATGAAAGTATTAACTTTTAAAAATGATACTGTCTCTGTTGGTGATATCTTTGTATCATCATGGGGCTATGAGCAAACCAATGTAACCTTCTACCAGGTTCTTTCTGTTCACGGTAAAAAAACCGTCACCGTTCGCGAGATTCGCGCCAATTCAGAATATACCGATTCAATGGTCGGCTTTAAAACTCCCGTTTTAAATGATTTTACTGGTGAATGTTTTAAGCGTCAGATAAAAGATTTTGGTGATGAGCTGGCAATCAAAATCGAAGATTTTGAAACTGCGTATAAAACTCTACCGGAAGAAAAACATCGATTTTCTTCTTACTACTAATTAATCAGGGGGGATATTCCCCCTTTTAGTAAAGGTCTGAAAATGGAAAGAGAGTTTAGCGCAAAAGCATCATTAAACCGAAATATAAAATTTTGGTTTGAGCAATGTGGATTATCTAAAGAAAGAGTTATTCATTGTATTGATAACTGGTATGACCTTGCATACCCACCATCAGAACAGGAGAAAGCAAAAAAAGAAGCAATTGAGAAGTTAATAAAGTAAAGATAAAGATGGTATCAGGTTGTGGGGCAACCTGATACCGTGACACCTGATTCTATTGCGAGGAATAAAATGTCGGAACGCATATTATCAGCAATAAATGACGTTGAAAAGGGTGGGCGTCCGGTTTTCCCTTTGATGCCATTCCATGTCTTTCCTGAGTATATGGCATTACTCAGAAAAGCACTGGAAAAAAAGACACAAAAGAGAACAGATAAATAAACCGGAGGCTTTATGACAAAACATGATTTTGTGTCCTTTGTCAGTGGAGAATTGCGGCAAGGCGCTGTACGCTTTTCTCTTGCTTTTAACAGCAAAGGAGAAATTGTTCTGCACTGGACTAATAAAGCAGGAATACGAGTCTGGCGGATATTAAGTGGTAATCGTGGCAAAAAACCAAGCAAAGCTAACCTTGAAAGAATGAGTAACTTCCGGCGCTGGCTTTTTGATGCCCGTCAGGGCATGGAAGGCTACACTCAGCAACCTGAACAGAGCAACCTTAGCTGAATAGCCGAAGCCCTCCCGTATTTCGGGAGGTGCTTTCTGATATATTGCGCGGGACTGCGCTTGCGCTTCCTGCCAGACCGTTCGCGGAGCGAACCTGACGGCACTGTCCTTACCGCATTGATCGGGTTTCCGGTCGCAGACGTACGTATGTTCAGCCATGACAACATCAGCCTTTTTGCATTTTTGTTGATGCTCAAGCACAATTTATGAGCGGCGCCAGATTCACTGCGATGCAGGATAGGGCAAACGCCGCAAAATGACGTCTCTGACGCCATTCCGCAACATTTGCCCGGTGACCTACAGTCGGTTCTTGTTGGAGAATTTTATGAAAAAAGTTCAATTCAGAATTGATGAAAATCAGCATGATGATTTGCTGGATTGCCTTAAAACTCTTTATCCGGATGAACCAGCTTTAACAGTAGCTAAAGGCATGAAACTTTTAGCAAATGCTTTATTAAAAAGTAAAGCTGTCAGTAAGGATATAAATACGTTTTTTGATAATAATGATTTTATCAAAACAACGATGTACTTAACAGGTAAACAAAGGGCTGATATTGAAAGAGCTGCTAATCGTCACGGATGGACGTTATCACGAGAATGTCGTTACCGCATACAGACGACACTTGAAAATGAACTGGATTTCTTTGACCAGGAACTGCTGATGATGAATCGTTGCCGTAATTCAATTGATAAGATCGGTCGTAATTTCCATTATATCATTGTTAATGATCAGACCAGGGTTCTTGATAAAGATGGTTTCTATCAGGATGCGGAGCGTCTTACAACAGAAATTTTTAATCTTAAGAATCAGTTTGAGAATTACATTATGTTATGTAAAGGGAGAACTGTTTCAAATAAAGTGGAGATGTGATTATGGGCGTTTACGTTGATAAAGAATATCGTGTTAAACGAAAGTCATCAGAAAATGGTCGTAAGTCAGCTTTCGCTCACAAAGTCAAAAATGGTGGAAAGAACTATAGCCGCAATGTTCAGGAACGTATCAACCGCAAGGGTGCCAGTAAGGAGGTTGTTGTCAAAATATCTGGAGGTGCTATTACTCGTCAGGGGATTCGGAACAGTATTGATTATATGAGCCGTGAGTCAGAGCTACCAGTGATGAGTGAAAGCGGTCGGGTATGGACGGGTGACGAAATTCTGGAAGCTAAAGAGCACATGATAGATCGTGCTAATGATCCTCAGCATGTGATGAATGATAAAGGTAAAGAAAATAAAAAAATCACACAGAATATTGTCTTCTCGCCTCCAGTTTCAGCGAAAGTAAAGCCTGAAGATTTGCTGGAGTCTGTCAGGAAAACGATGCAGAAAAAATATCCTAATCACCGTTTTGTTCTTGGATACCACTGTGATAAGAAAGAACATCCTCACGTTCATGTTGTTTTTCGTATCCGAGATAATGACGGTAAACGCGCTGATATCAGGAAAAAAGATTTACGGGAAATTCGTACAGGTTTTTGTGAAGAATTGAAGTTAAAAGGTTATGACGTTAAAGCGACCCATAAGCAACAGCATGGACTTAATCAGTCTGTTAAAGATGCACATAATACAGCACCAAAAAGACAGAAAGGTGTTTATGAGGTTGTTGATATTGGCTATGACCATTATCAGAACGATAAAACAAAGTCTAAGCAACATTTTATAAAGCTAAAGACTCTTAACAAGGGGGTTGAGAAAACATACTGGGGGGCTGATTTTGGGGACTTATGTTCGCGGGAAAGCGTTAAAGCAGGTGATCTTGTCAGACTGAAGAAACTTGGTCAGAAAGAAGTAAAAATCCCGGCGCTCGATAAAAATGGTGTTCAGCATGGCTGGAAAACGGTTCACAGAAATGAGTGGCAGTTAGAAAATCTGGGGGTTAAGGGCGTAGACAGAACACCTTCAGCTAGCAAAGAGCTGGTACTGAACAGCCCTGATATGCTGCTGAAGCAACAACAGCGAATGGCGCAGTTTACGCAGCAGAAAGCATCCACGTTACAGTCAGAACAGAAGCTGAAAACAGGGATTAAATTTTGGGGCTTATAAGATTTAATGTATTGATTATGCGAGAAAAATATTTATTTTAGTTCGCTTGCTCATCTTTTCACCTTAAAAACAGATCGAAATTCTGCGTTTTAGCTATCATTCGATCTATCGATCTAAAAAACAGATCTGCAAAAGATGAATATTCTGTGTTTTGTTGCTTATGTGGAATAAATAAAAGTAAAATTGATTTATCAAGATCGAAAGATCTGTTTTATGTGTTGAACTTAGCATAAGCCACTTGTAGTATAAACTTCGCGCAATAGTAAAAAGTCTCTCTTCATAGGGGCGTGATTTCTCACAAGCAACCACGGTTGGCTTGTGTTTTGTCACATCTGTATATCGGGGATTGAGTATGAAAGGACAGAAACAGTTTTACCTGCTTCAGTGTTCTCCGCATTTTCATCAGTCGGTTCTGTTGCAGTTATCCCGGAGCGGTATCGCTTACTACAATCCAGTTATACGCACTTTCTATAAGAGGCGTGACTGTAGTGCATACAGGGGACAAATCATGCCAATGTTTCCCGGTTATGTATTCGTTCTTCTGGATTTTGAGGTTGTACATCCATCCTGCTTTACCCGGATGAAAAATGTTTATGGACTGGTCAGTTTTGGTGAATATCCTGCTGAAGTTCCTCTGAGTGTCATAAATGAAGTAAAAGAGCAGGAGAAGATTTTTTCGATGAATTTAAGCCTGATGAATAACTCCTGTCTGGCAAAAATACTTCTCCTTGCAGACGCTTCAAAGCGTGGACAAGTCTTTGCCGACTATGTGTGTAACAGAAAATACGACAGGTTAAAAAATGACAGCTATAAAAGGAAAGCGGAAACCGCAACGCAATGTACTCTACCTTCCTACAGAAGTTCGTGTTGAAGTTGAAAAAATTGCAATTGAAATAAGTTTCAAGAGGGGGAGGCGTATCTCTGATTCTGGTTTTGTTCAGTATCTTATTAAAAAATACAAATCTCAGGCGATGAAAGAGCTTATTCATGGGGCTGATATTCCTGACGAGTGATAGCGCCCCGGTGTTCTGAATGTGGAATATTTATGTTATCTACTTCTACTTTTCTTGCGCTTGCCATGCAATGCGCTGCCAGCGTTCATCCTGACACAACGCACGAAGTCGCCAGGGTTGAATCAGGTTTTAACCCATATGCGATTGCGGAAATAATACCAAAGGTTAAACGCAAACCTGGTGATAAAGGCGTAGTATCTTACTTTCCTGAATCAAAGGAGGCAGCACTTAAGATCGTTAAAAACATTGAATTACGGAATCATCGTTACTCTGTAGGACTTATGCAAATAACGAGTACCAATTTTGCAAAGTTTGGTACAACAGCAGAGAAAATGTTTGATCCATGCGAAAATCTTAAGGTATCAGAAAAAATACTGGTTGACTGTTATAAACGAGGTGGCGACTTAGTGCGTGGGCTGAGTTGCTATTATTCCGGCAATCCAGAAACAGGAGTAAAGCCAGAACCTGAATTTAATAATACAAGTTATGTACAACGTATAGGATTTAGCCCTCCTGATAATAAAAAAAGTTTTATTGTTCCCTCTGTAAAGGAAATGATTAAAAAGGAGAATAAGACGACTATCACACCTGAAGAAATCATTATATATCCTCAATACGCCATGCGTGGCACTGTATCAAATGAAAAGGAAACAAAAGATGTTGAAATTAAATCTGAATAAACGTTATTTAACGCTTTCTCTATTTATGGCTGCGTTGATGCTTTGTGTTGCAGAACCTGCTTTTGCGGATGATGTGTCTACGAAGACAACTGGTTTTTTACAGAAAATAATTGATTTCTTAACTGCGCAACGTAAGCCAGCTATTACAATTATGTGTCTTGGTATTGCCTATATCGCGTTATTTGCCAGACAGCATATGGCATGGATTATCCCACTTATTATTGGGATGATTATATTTATTATTGCTCCTTACGTGCCTGACTGGTTGCCATAATTTCATTCAGGGGGCGTAAGTATGAGTACTCTTTTTAAAGGGCTGACACGCCCCGCTTTAATCAGGGGATTGGGTGTACCACTCTTTCCCTTTCTTGGAATGTGTCTGATCTGCGTTCTGCTTGGGGTCTGGATTCATGATCTGATGTATGCCTTAATCCTTCCTGGTTGGTATGCCATCAAACGTGTTACACAAATAGATGAAAGATTTTTTGATCTCCTGTACCTCAGAGCCATTGTCAAAGGACATCCTTTATCAAACAAACGATTCAGCGCAGTCCATTATGCGGGGAGCCAGTACAACGAAGTTGATATTTCAAAAGTGGATAACTTTATGAAGCTGAAAGACCAGTCTTCTGTTGAAGAGTTAATTCCGTACTCTTCACATATCACTGATAATATTATCGTTACAAAAAAACGGGATTTGCTGGCAACCTGGCAGATAGACGGTGCTTACTTTGAGTGTGTTGATTCTGAAGATTTGTCAATTCTGACAGATCAGCTTAATACGCTTATACGTAGCTTTGAAGGGAAATCTGTTACGCTTTATCCTCATCGTATCAGGTGTAAAAAGGACGTCAGACCAGTATTTAACAGTAAAATTCCTTTTGTGAACAGAGTAATGAATGATTATTACGAGTCATTCCCTCAGTCTGAATTTTTCGAGAATAAATTATTTCTGACGATTTGTTTTAAACCTTTTACTACGGAAGATAAAGTAACACATTTCTTTTCACGCAGTAAAAAACAAAAAGATATCTTTAAAGAGCCTGTTAATGAAATGAATGAAATTTGCGACAGGTTGAATACCTATCTGTCCCGTTTTCATTCCCGACGTCTTGGGCTTTATGAAGATCATGGGGTTGTTTATTCAGATCAGTTATCTCTGTTCCAGTATCTGCTTTCTGGTCGATGGCAAAAGGTCAGGGTTAGCAGTAGTCCGTTTTATACATATCTGGGAGGAAAAGACCTGTTCTTTGGTAATGATGCCGGACAAATTACCGCGTCAGACCATGCCCGGTATTTTCGTTGCATAGAGATTAAGGATTATTTTCAGGAGACGGATGCCGGTATTCTGGATGCTCTGATGTATCTCCCCGTTGAGTATGTCGTGACATCGTCCTTTACTGCGATGGATAAGCAGTCAGCGATTAAGGCGCTGGATGATCAGATCGATAAGCTGGAAATGACAGATGATGCTGCCAAATCTTTGCTGGCAGATCTGAAAGTCGGACTGGATATGGTTTCCAGTGGATATATTTCTTTCGGAAAATCGCATCAGACCCTGGTTGTCTTTGCGGATTCACCGGAGCGTCTGGTGAAAGACACCAATATCGTGACTTCCACTCTGGAAGATTTGGGGCTGATTGTCACTTATTCAACACTGAGTCTTGGCGCAGCTTATTTTGCTCAGCTACCAGGAAATTATACGCTTCGCCCTCGTCTGAGTACCCTCAGTAGTCTTAATTTTGCCGAAATGGAAAGTTTTCATAATTTCTTTTCAGGAAAAGAAAAAGGAAATACCTGGGGGGAAAAACTGATTACTCTTCGGGGGTCAGGTAATGATATCTACCATCTGAATTACCATATGACGACTGAACATCAGAATTTCTTCGGTAAGAACCCGACGCTGGGGCATACCGAAATTCTCGGTACGTCTAACGTGGGTAAAACCGTATTACTGATGACAAAAGCATTTGCCGCCCAGCAGTTCGGTACGCCGGAATCATTCCCTGCAAACAGAAAACTGAAAAAACTGACCACGGTTTTTTTCGATAAAGACCGGGCAGGTGAAGTCGGTATACGGGCAATGGGGGGATCTTATTACCGGGTGAAGGAGGGAGAGCCGACAGGCTGGAATCCCGCCGCACTGCCGCCAACAAAACGTAATATCGCTTTTATGAAGGACCTGGTGAGGCTGCTTTGTACTCTCAACAGTGAGCCGCTCGATGATTACCAGAACAGCCTGATTTCAGATGCGGTTGAACGTCTTATGCAACGGTCAGATCGCTCTTATCCTATCAGTAAACTACGGCCTCTTATCCAGGAGCCGGATGATACTGAAACCAAACGTCATGGACTTAAAGCCCGTCTTAAGCCGTGGACGCAGGGGGAAGAGTTTGGCTGGGTGTTCGACAATCGGGAAGACACGTTTGATGTCGATAACCTGGATGTTTTCGGTATTGATGGAACGGAGTTCCTGGATAATAAGGTGCTGGCCAGTGCTGCTTCATTCTATCTCATCTATCGGGTCACTATGCTGGCCGATGGTCGCAGGCTTCTTATCTACATGGATGAGTTCTGGCAATGGATCAATAACGAAGCGTTCAGGGACTTTGTTTACAACAAGCTGAAAACCGGACGTAAACTCGATATGGTGCTTGTCGTAGCCACACAGTCACCGGATGAACTGATTAAATCACCCATTGCGGCAGCGGTTCGTGAGCAATGCGCCACTCATATCTATCTGGCAAACCCGAAAGCCAAACGTAGTGAATATGTTGATGGTTTGCAGGTCAGGGAGCTTTATTTTGACAAAATTAAAGCTATCGATCCGCTGTCCCGCCAGTTCCTTGTTGTTAAGAACCCACAGAGGAAAGGTGAAAGTGATGATTTTGCTGCTTTTGCCAGACTGGAGCTGGGAAAAGCAGCGTATTACTTACCGGTTCTCAGTGCATCAAAACCCCAGTTAGAACTGTTCGATGAAATCTGGAAAGAAGGAATGAAGCCGGAAGAGTGGCTTGATACCTATCTGGAACAGGCGAACCTGATTTGAGGAATCACCAATGAAAAAGCAAATTATGGCGGCATTCGTCGCTTCACTGATTGTTATTTCCGGCGCTCAGGCAGGGATACCTGTTGCCATCGACGCCAACCCTGAATGGGCGATTGAAGCCGGACGATGGACAGAACGCCTTAAGCAATGGGCGGAAACGGTAAAACATTACGAAAATCAGATAAATGCGTACAAACAGGAGCTGCTGTCAAAAACGGGTATCCGTGATGTGCAGGGACTGGTGCAGTCCGCACAGTCAGTGAGTCAGGAACTGATGCAGATTTATGATCAGGGGAATGCTTTTATTGACGATTACATTAAAAATCCTGAAGGGGCGTTATCGGAACAGGCCAAATCGTTATTGTCAGATTACAAAGTAACGGATACCTGCCAGAACCTGGGATATTCCGGCGATCTGGTACGGGGATGTGAAGCGACGTTCCTTTCTCAACTGGCAAGCGTGGAATACGGTAACAAGCTGGAGAGCAAGCTTCGTCAGGACAACCAGACGATGAAAGACCTTATTGATCAAGTCAAAAATGCGAAGGATACGAAGGCCACGCAGGATGCAACAAACGCTGTTGCACTTGAACAACTGAAGTTCGAGAAGCTCAAATTTCAGTATCAAATGTATCGCGATAAGCAGCGAGATCTTGCAGAATATAAAGAGAAGATGGCTCAGGCAGCTTTCAGAAAACAGCAACGTGAAGCCGTGCCACCTTCTTACAGAAAAGCTTATATGGCAATGAAATCATATGAGGATGATTAAATGAAAAGTATCGCTACTGCTGGCCTTGTCATTATATCTGTTTTTAGTCTTTCTGGATGTTTTGAAGAAACAAAATCGGTTGATTGGTGGAAGGAGCACCACGATGAATCTTTAAAAAAAGAAATCGAATGTAAGAAAACAGGAAGTGATAGCCAGAATTGCCGAAATGTGAAAGAGGCCAACTTTCGTTATCAACAGTTACACGCAACTCCCCCATCTTTTAAAGATGCATTCAAAAAGATGGAGAAAGAACAAAGTGAATTTTTTAAAGAAGATAATAAAAAATGAGGTAAAATATGGGGCTGGTTACTGGAATTCCTGCTGGGTCAGATTTTTCCGGTAATGTAACGTCTCCTGCTCCGGCAGGAGGCGTACCAGGATTTGAATCTGATTTTTTCCAAACAACTCATCAGGTTATCTTTGATATACTAAATAAAACTGTTGCTGGAAAATTAAATGAATATTCATCTATTGCTTATGAATTAGGTAAATATGGTGTTTCTATATATGTGCTGTGGTATGCGTTTACTGTTTTAGTTCGCAAACAGCAATCGCCTGTTCCTGATTTTATCTGGAATGTATGTAAGTTTTATGTGATATTGCTCTTCGTAAAAAACTCTGGAGGTATGCTGATATCTGCAACAAATGCAATCGATGGACTAAGAGAAAGTCTTGCAGGAGGTGATCCTTGGTTGTGGATAGATCAACTTTGGACAAAAGTAATTCAAGTTGCAAAGGTTATTTGGGATAAAGATACATCTACTGTTCCAATTGCCGGTGGTTTATCCTCTTTATTTGTATATTTCGGTGGAATAGTGGCATTGTTATTATGCTCAATAGTGTTTTTTTCTGCCGAAATTACGCTCCTGTTGTTATCTGTTACAGCCCCTATATTTGTTTTATGTATCGCTTTTGGCTTCCTCAGGCAAATGTTTAATAGCTGGTTGCAGCTTAACTTCAGTTCGTTATTAATATTTCTCTTTGGAGCACTAGCGTTACGGGCTGGTACATGGCAACTAAATGTAATTCTGAGTGTAACTATTGCGTCAGATAAACAGGACTTACTTCAGGCTGGGGCTACAGCTTTGGCTTCGGGCTTGTTTATGGGCTTTGTTATCTGGCAGGCGAAAAGTTATGCTTCACAGATTGCAGGTGTGGGTGTTGAAGGTGCCATGCAGGGCGCAGCCGCTATGGGGATTGGTGCTGGCGTTTTCGGTGCATCCCGTATGGCGCGTGGCGCACTTGGTATGGGCAGAAATGCCGGTATTGGTGCATGGAAAGGTCTGCGTCGTCAGGAAGGCGGGTTTGGTCAGTCTCCGGGAATAACGGGTAAGACCGCTAACCTGGCCGGACAGGGCGTTAATATTGGTGCCAAAAAGCTTCGTCAGGCAGCTATTGAGAGGGCAAAGAAAATGTATGGAGGGTGATTTAATTATGAGTGTTGATACCATTTTAAATGTTCTTTTCATAATTAACGGGCTTGTCGCGATCTATTTTCTTTGTTCAGACTGAGTCTTCTGTAAATATTAATCTGTTATACAGGTGTTCATATTATGAAACTACTTATTGTGGCTTTCGTGACGCTTTGTCTCGCTGGTTGTCAGGCGTCACATAAACTACCGCCCGTTTCCGGGAAAAGCGAACCTGTTAATTCTGCTGAGGTAATGCAAAATGGAATTTAAACTTCCCGGATTTAAAAATAAAAAAGACGTTACTGACTCATCAGTTTCGTTTGAAGAAAAAAACATTGCACTACAGGAGAGAATGAATCGTATTTATAAATTCGGTGGTATCGGAGGCATGTTAATTGGTGGGCTGTCTTTACTTGCATTAAATGCAGCATTACCACTGAAAACAACGGTTGTTGATGCCTACCTTATCGATAAGGTTACAGGTGTGGCTGAACGTCTGACTTCCGTTAAAAAAGAAAATCTTTCTGAAAACGAAGCCATTGCCAGATATTTTATCACCCAGTATATAAAACATCGTGAAGGTTATAATTTTTTTAGTCTCCAGCATGATTATGATTATGTAATGGCTTACAGCGCGGAGAATGTCGCGACAGATTATAACGCATTATTTAACAGTGAACAGGCACCAAAACTTGTTTATAACAAAGCAGAAAAAACGGCAATGGTTCAGGATAATCCATCTGTCATAATTTCACCTTCGTCACGGGCAGATGATAAAGATATCGGTGCGTATATTCGTTTTCGTCTGACCATCAGGGATGTTGCTACCGGACAAACCCGCCAGGAGTTCTGGAATGTTCGCCTGACTTATCGTATCGAACCGCAGGTTGAAATGGTGTCGGGGGAACGTAATAACAATCCTCTTAAGTTCGTTGTAACAAGCTACGTTCGCGATAAAGAAGCCAGAGGTTAATAATATGAAAATGAATAAAGGAGCGTTAATTATGGCGCTTCTGATGGCGGCGCACGTCTGTCATGCTGCTGTTCTTCCTTCAGGCAGTCGCTTTGACCCACGCAATCAGATAGTCAGTTATAACCCCAATAATACCACCATAATTAACAGTGCCGTTGGATACACCACCACACTGGTATTTGATGAAGATGAAACAGTTATCAGTGCCAGAACTGGTTTTCCGCAGGGATGGGCGGTTAATAAAGAAGATAACCTGGTATACCTGGAAGTTCGTCCTGTTAAACAGACTGTTCAGAAAAATAATACGGATGAAAACGGTAATACCTCTTCTGAATCCGTCAGTGTTGCTCTTGACCCGGAAAGTGAGCTTGAACGCTGGCGAACGAATCTGTTTGTTCGCACCACGAAACGTAATTACAGCATGGAGCTGAACGCCAGAACGTTCCGACAGCCGGAGAAAATTGCGTTTGTGGTGAATTACCAGTATCCGCAGGAACGCCGGAAGGAACAGGCCGAAATTGAGAAGAAACGCACAGAGGCTCTTGCCAGACGCCTGGAGGAACAGGCAATCAACCGTTCCCTGGAAAATGCGAAATCGCCCCGTAACTGGCAGTACTGGAAGCGGGTTGCTGAAGGCAGCCAGGATATCAGCCCTGATTATGCATATGACGATGGTCGTTATACCTGGTTCGGCTTCAGTCAGTTAAAGAAAATTCCCAGCGTCTTTGTGATGAACGGTATGCAGGAGACTCTTACCAATCCTGTGATTAAACAGAGCGGGAGTTTTACGGTTGTTGGCGTACCGGTTGATAAGCGTTTTGTTTTACGTCTTGGTGAGCAGGTGGTGGGGATTGAGAACCAGGGCTTCGGAAAAGTACGTTTACCAGCCGGAGATACGGTATCCCCGGATGTTAAGAAAGAGGTGATCCAGTGACTGAACAGGAAAATAAAATCCCGACTGCAACCGAAATTGAACAGCAGCTACGGGAACGCAGACAGAAAGAACTGGAACAGGCCGGGAAGACTCCGGAAGAAGAGCCTGGCAAGCCAGCATTGCAGCTTGGTATTGAAAAACTTAAAAAGTCACGTAAAGGGATGATTATCCTCGTCGTGGGTTTTCTTCTGCTTGCTGCCGGTGTTTCTGTTTATTATATCCCGTCCATTATCCGTTCTGTGTCGTCAGGGGATGAGAAACCCGCAAGTCAGCCGCTTGCAACCGGAGCGGCTAAACGTCAGACCGGACTGAGCGAAGATATCGATCCTTTTAATACCGCACAGAAAAAAACAGAGAAACCAGAGGAAGAAAAAGTCATTTCTTCTGAAAAGACTGAACCGCCGGAAAATAAACAGCAGAGCTTCAGCCGTGCACTTGACGTTTCTCTTGATGGCAGCCAAGCAGGAAACAGCAGCAGTTCAGCGGGAACGTCAGTTTCACATACTGCGGCCAGTGAGCCAGAAAGTGATAAAAAGGATGAAGCAAAAGCAACCGCACAGGCTGCAGAATCTGCGCCACTGGCGAAAATAACGAAACTTCCATATGACCCAAATTTGTTTATCCCGGAAGGGACATCAATTCCCTGTTCACTGGACAGGCGTTTTGTTTCTGACCTGGCGGGGAAACTGGAATGTACGGTCAACAGCGATATATACAGCGCCAGCGGTAATGTAAAACTTATCGAAAGAGGAACCGCCGCAAAACTGATGTATAAGGCCGGGTCTTTAAATCATGGACAAGGGCGTGTGTTTGTTATGGCTTACAAGCTACGTACCCGCAGTAAGCCTTTTATTGATATTCCACTGGTTGACTCACAGGCGGCTGGCGCGTTAGGCGAAGCCGGTGCTTCTGGCTGGATTGACACTCATTTCAGTGAACGTTTTCTTGGTGCAATGATGGTCGGGATGATACCGGATTTAAGTCAGGCGGCCAGTGGTATTGCTCAGAATAACAGGGACAGTCAGACGGACTATACAGCTAACAGCCGCCAGGCTTTTGCTGATATAGCACGCGAAGCATTTTCTAATAGTGTGAATATCCCGCCAACGCTTTATAAAAATCAGGGAGAAATTATTACTCTGATTGTCGGTCAGGATCTGGATTTTTCAGGTATTTATAAACTGAAAATGAAAGGGGGTTAATGTGAATAACGAAAACAGACATCTGATTTATGATGTGGTTAACGACTATTTTTATCACTGGCTGAATGAGATTGATGGTGTCACGGAAATCGCTGTTAACCGACCAGGAGAAATATTTATAAAGGTCAGGGGAAAGTGGCAATGGTATGAACAAAAGATGAGTTACAGTGATTGTCTTTCTTTTGCATCCACACTGGCTGATTTTCATGACGGCGGTTCAGTGACTCCTGAATATCCCCTGCGTTCTGCCACGCTTCCGGGTGGAGAGCGTGTTCAGGTTGTGATCCCACCGGCAACTGAAAAAGATACTGTTTCTATAACAATCCGTAAGCCGTCAGGTATTTTTATCAGTCATGACAAATTTATAAAACAGGGATTTTATTCACGCGTCGGTGGCTTAAGTGGTGACTCCGTTATGGAAGATAATATTTCTGCTTTAATCACTTCCGGATATTTTGAACGGGTTATACCTGAATCACTGAGTCAGGGGAAAACGATAGTTTTCTGTGGAGGGACGGGGTCAGGTAAAACCACCTTTGCAAATGCCTGTCTGGAATATATACCGCATCATCTGCGGTGTATTTCTATTGAAGATACTGATGAGGCAAAATTCAGATTCCATAAAAACCATGTAAAACTTTACTATCCGGCAGAGGGTGAGAGTAAGGTTATTACCTCAGCGAGTCTTCTGCGTTCCTGTTTTCGTATGAATCCGGACAGGATTCTGATGACAGAAATCAGGGGAGCTGAGGCATGGGATTTTCTGAAAGCATCGAGTTCAGGCCATGCAGGAAACATTACCACCGTTCACGAAAGTAGTCCTGAATATGCCGTGCTTGGGATTGTCCAGCGATGTTATATGAATCCTGAATGTCAGAATCTACCATTCAATGTCATTTTAAGACGTGTACTGAGTAATATTGATATTATCATGAGTATTAAATACCTTGATGATGAAGATTTTCGGTTCGCTTCCGGTATTTACTACAAACAACTTCATTTTGATGACTATTTCAGAAAACTGAAGGAGTGATTATGTCTTTAAAACTCCCCGATAAAGGCCAGTGGGCTTTTATCGGTCTGGTTATGTGTCTCGTGACATATTATACTGGTTCTGTTGCTGTTTACTTCCTGAACGGAAAAACGCCGCTTTATATATGGAAAAATTTTGATTCCATGCTCCTGTGGCGAATAATAACAGAGAGTAATATACGGACAGATATCAGGTTAACCGCTATCCCCTCTCTTTTATCAGGTATGGTTTCGTCTCTCATCGTGCCTGTTTTTATTATCTGGCAACTGAATAAAACGGATGTTGCTCTTTATGGTGACGCGAAGTTTGCCAGTGATAATGATTTAAGAAAATCGAAACTTCTGAAATGGGAGAAAGAAAACGATACTGATATTCTCGTCGGGGCATATAAAGGTAAATACCTGTGGTATACCGCACCAGATTTTGTATCACTTGGCGCAGGAACCCGCGCAGGTAAAGGTGCCGCCATTGGTATCCCTAATCTTCTGGTCAGAAAACACTCTCTGATTGCGTTAGATCCAAAACAGGAATTGTGGAAAATCACCAGTAAGGTGCGTGAAATACTGCTGGGTAATAAAGTTTATCTGCTCGACCCTTTCAACAGTAAAACACACCAGTTTAATCCCCTTTTCTATATTGATTTAAAAGCGGAGAGTGGGGCTAAGGATCTGCTTAAACTGATTGAAATTCTGTTTCCGTCTTATGGCATGACAGGGGCAGAAGCGCACTTTAATAATCTTGCGGGTCAATACTGGACAGGACTGGCTAAGTTACTTCATTTCTTTATTAACTATGAGCCGTCCTGGCTTAATGAGTTCGGGCTTAAACCCGTTTTCTCAATCGGTTCTGTCGTCGACTTGTACAGCAATATTGACCGGGAACTGATACTCAGTAAGCGGGAAGAACTGGAGGGAACAAACGGGCTTGATGAAAACGCGTTGTATCATTTGCGCGATGCCCTGACCAAAATCAGGGAATATCACGAAACGGAAGATGAACAGCGTTCAAGCATTGATGGTTCTTTCCGTAAGAAAATGAGCCTGTTTTATCTCCCAACCGTTCGTAAATGTACTGATGGTAATGATTTCGATCTCCGTCAGTTGCGACGGGAAGATATCACTGTTTATGTCGGTGTTAATGCGGAAGATATATCTCTGGCTTACGATTTTCTGAACCTGTTTTTCAACTTCGTTGTTGAAGTGACATTGCGTGAAAATCCTGATTTTGATCCCACCCTGAAACATGACTGCCTGATGTTTCTTGATGAGTTCCCTTCGATTGGTTATATGCCAATTATTAAAAAGGGATCAGGGTATATTGCAGGTTTCAAACTTAAACTGCTGACAATTTATCAGAATATCAGTCAGCTAAATGAAATCTATGGTATTGAGGGAGCCAAAACACTGATGAGTGCTCATCCCTGCCGTATTATCTATGCTGTCAGCGAAGAGGATGATGCCGCAAAGATATCAGAAAAACTTGGGTATATTACCACTACATCAAAGAGCACAAGCAAGAGCCGGGGACGATCAACTTCACAGGGCGAATCAGAAAGTGAAGCCCGAAGAGCACTGGTGCTTCCACAGGAACTGGGAACGCTGGACTTTAAAGAAGAGTTTATCATCCTGAAGGGGGAGAACCCTGTTAAAGCAGAAAAGGCACTTTATTACCTTGATCTGTATTTTATGGACAGGTTAATGAAGGTCAGTCCTAAACTGGCATCATTGACGATGGAACTAAATAAGACGAAAAAAATATTTGGTGTGAAAGGGCTTAAATATCCGTCAAAAGAAAAAATGCTCTCCGTAGGAGAGCTGGAGTCTGAGGTTTTGCTATGAAAAAAATACTTATGATCAGTATTCTTGTCCTCACAGCCTGTTCCTCTCCACCTGAACCGCCACAGGTTGAATGGGAAAAAACGCCTGAAGTTATGAATACACAAATAATGAACTGGAAACCAACATCCGGTGTTATTAAATCAGATAATATAAATTCCTCATGGAGTAAGGTGTTGCCTGATTTTAAACCAGAAAACCGTCTTTACGATGATTCTGTTTTTTATGCCGTTGCCCATTCTGAAAAAATAGTTGTAAGGACATCTTCTTTTGATAATTACTGGTCAGCGAAAGACTGGCTAAGAAAAAATGGTGCAACAGGTGTTATTGAATATCAGCCACTAAAAAGATGGTTGAATAATGACTATGTTGAAATTTATCTGTCAAGAATAAATATTCAGAGGTTACTATGAAAAGGATATGCAAAGGTCTAATCGTAATTTTTACTGTGTCCTTGTTTACAGCGCCAACGTATGCGGCTGATCCCTGTAAATCCGTTTTTTGTCTTTATGGTAAAGCTGTCGGTAGTAGCGGAGGGAGTGAGTGCAGTAGTGCAGAAAAGGATTTTTTTAAAAATGTTGAAAAGAAAAAGGGGAAAATCCGCTGGGGTAAAACATTTGATCTCCGTAAGAATTTTTTAAATCAGTGTTCAACTGCAGACCCGGCTGCAATCTCACTGATCATGAGTAAGTTTGGTCGCGTCAGAGGCTGATTAAAACCTGATACCCGCGCCAACGGGTATCAGGGGACTGCAAGTATCACATACCGCGCCAACGGAATGTGATGATTAGTTACAATCACTGAGGTTAGAAATGAAAGTAACCAAATCTATTATAGCTGTTTTATTGTGCTTATCTGCTGGTAGTGCATATGCAGATTGTGAGTATTACCTTACAGGTAACAAGGAAACTCTTAATATTTCGGATTGTGTTGATGGTGTAAAAGGCATAGCCAATAGTGCGCTGTCAAACTCACAGAATGCTCAAAATGTTGCAAATGGTGCTGCTTCTACAGCCCAAAATGCGCAGTCTGTCGCGAATACTGCTGCGTCTACTGCGCAAAACGCGCAAACAGCCGCGAATAAAGCTCAGGCAACAGCAAATGAGGCTAATTCAGCGGCCCAAAATGCACAGAACACAGCGAATACGGCGCAAAATACAGCGAACTCTGCTAATACGGTTGCTCAAAATGCTCAATCGACAGCTAACCAGGCAATCCAGGATGCGGCAGAAAAAGCCGAAGCGGCAGAAAAGAACGCAAACAACTATACAGACAATAAAATTACAGATGCTAAAAATGAACTGAATACGAATATTGATAGTGCGAAGAATGACGCGATCAATTCGTCGAACAGCTACACCGACAGCAAAATCAGTGATGCGAAGACGGAACTGAACGCCAATATTGATAAGGCGAAGAATGACGCGATCAGTTCATCAAATAGCTACACTGACAATAAAATCAGTGACACGAAAACAGAGCTGAATACCAATATCAACAATGCAAAAAATGAGGCAATCAGCACATCAAACAACTATACGGATAAGAAATATCAACAAGGTATCAGTTATACCAATGAAAAATATGAGCAAAGCATACAGTATGCTCAAAATGCAGCCGATAAAGCTGAACAAAATGCGAATAACTATACAGATAACCGATTCAGTCAGTTAAGCAATCAGTCAAATCAGCGGTTCGAACAATTAAACAGTAAAATTGAACGTGCGGAAAAACGCCTTAATGCCGGTATTGCAGGTGTAACAGCAATATCATCAATCCCGTATGTTGCTGAAAATAGTTTCTCATATGGTATTGGTGTTGGTAATTATCAGAATGGAAATGCGATTGCAGCAGGCATTCAATATAAAACGTCATTAAACACAAACGTGCGCCTTAATGTTTCATGGGATTCATCTCATAACACTGTACTTGGCGCAGGTTTTGCGGGTGGCTGGTAATAAATTATCTATGTGAAAGGAGATAAAAATGAAACCATTGGTTTATGCAATGATTCTGTCACTGACGACCTTTTCTGCTTTTGCAAAACAGAACTCGGCTAACAGTCAGAAAACTGGTGCAAGTAATATGGAAAGACAAAGCTATGAGAATACCGATGCGGGGAAAAAACAAGCTGAATGGATGAAAGGTAAATTAGTTAAATCTGATTGTTCTCCAGCCATGAATCGTATTGGCTGGTCAGAAGGTTGTAAGTAATCATCAATGATAACCTCGCAGATTCCAGATTTTAATCTGGATTTTGCGGGGTTGAACAACCGAAGGGCGTTAGTATTTTATGAAAATTATATTAATAACATTTATTTTTCTGTTTACTGTTTTTCAGTCTGTAAATGCAGGTGGAATACCTGGTGTTTTCACATTAAACCTGGAAATCCAGGGGAAAGTTATTCGTGTTCTCGATGGCGATACCATCGAAGTTTTACAGGACAAACAGGACAAAAAGCCTGTCAGGATTCGCCTGGCAAACATCGATGCACCGGAGAAAAAACAGGCTTTCGGGCGCTGGTCAGCAAATCAGCTTAAAGCTCTGCTTGCAGCACAGCCTGTTACTGTGACGTATACGCAGAGAGACCGCTACGGACGCATTATCGGTCGTGTGTTCACGACGAACGGCACAGATGCCAGCCGCTTTATGGTTAAGTCTGGTGCTGCATGGGTATATGAACGTTACAACGCGGATGAGTCATTACCGGCTCTGCAACGGGAAGCGCAGGAACAAAAACGAGGTTTATGGGCTGACAGTAATCCGGTTCCACCGTGGGAATGGCGACATAAACAGAACTGACGCGCGTTGCTTGTCCAACCCCTCCACTACCTTAAATAAATTTCAGGCAGTGTCACGGTTTTAAATATACATGGTGCGCTTATGGGTAAATTAACTCTGGTAGAGCAGGCTTTACGGCTTCACAAAGAATATTACGGTGAAGATAATTTTGGAACTGTCGTAAAGGATTGTGATTACTATCCTAAAGTGGCAGAGATTTTTATAAACAGAAAGAACCGTAAAATTTATTCGAATCTGGATATCGAACCTGTTGCTTCAACCGTTGTTCATACGGGAAGTAGCCCTGTTATGGCTAAAGCCGGGAGAATTAAAAAACTTATGTTCAAAGATGGTTCTGGTGCATACAGGATTCATCTTGGTCAAAATGAAGTTGTTCATATTATTCGCTTCATTCTTAACTCTAAAGTCAGGATGGAGTACGCCGTTGGGACTACTAAAAGTATGTCAATGCTCCACAATCTTTGCGAGGCAGGCCGCGCTAAATTAAACCGCTCATTACCACGTAAAGGTATCTGGAAACTTGGGTACTATGATGGTGTTTATTATCACGGTAAGGCAAGAAAGGAGGAAATTGAAAATGCTATGCGTTTCTCAGTTCATCCAAAATTTGACGAGCTGGAAAACGACTTTAATCAGTTCTTTTCTGATATTGATTTCTATACCCGGTATGGTCAGTCAGGTATGCGTAAAGTGCTCTTTACTGGCCCCCCAGGAACAGGCAAGACAACTATCGCAAAAGCTTTGGGGGCAAAGTATCAGGATAAGTATGTTTTTGTTTATGCCGACGATTACTTTAAAGATGTTTGCTACGCTGCTGCTCAGAAGAAAATACCCGTCATTATTATAGCTGAAGAGGTTGATGAACTTTATCGGGCTGATGCCGGAACGTTAAGTTTTCTTGATGGAGCTGATACACCGCGAAATGTCGCAGGAACATATGTGATCTTTTCTACAAACTATCCAAAACGTATCGACCCACGTATTAGAAAACGTCCAGGTCGAATTGACAGGATAATCTCTGTAGGTGCTTTCAGAACCAAAGCCGCTGCCGCTTGCGCCAAAATGTACTTACCAGAAGATGTAGAAATTGACCTTAAAGAGCTTGGCGCAGTGCTGGACAGAACGACTCCGGCTGAAATCAAGGAAATTATTAATATCGCAATCGGAATGATTCGCGGAACCAAAAATGAATTATCAGTGGATGTAATAAAAAATGCTCGTGCCTTTTTGAAAGGAACCCTTGATCTGAGCGTGCAGGAAGCAGATGAAGATATAGAGGAAAGGGAAGAGCTTTATAAAAAGAACGGGGCGCAACCTGACTATTTAAGTTACCTGGAGGATTAACACATGCAATATGCATTGTTTGATGGATTTGAACGAAAGTTTTTGCTGGATGCTCTTGAATTTGGTGTTCTGAAAGACTGGAAAGAAAATCCGGTAAAAGAACTTCCTGATATTGATGAATCTGCTCACCCCTTCCATGTCTGTTATGGTGGATATTTATTAAACCCTAGTGTATCAGATTCTGATATTAGCAGAAAAATAAAAGACCAGACAGGATTCTGGCTGGCAGCTATTGATGATACCCGTATGGATTGTCATTCAATAGCTTATTATGATATTCACACCCTCCCTTTAATTTCGTGTGGTCATCAGAAGATAGTTCCTTTTGCAGCGTTAATAAAAGCTGATGAATGCATCATTTCAAAAATTGCTTCGTATTCTGGTTTTGCCGTAACAGCCTTTTTGAGAATTAAAGACCAGGATATCGCAACGAATATACTTAACCGTGAGGGGATTTTTGCTTTTAATGGCTGTGAACGGAGATTCAGACATCCAGTAAGTGAAGATAACTGGCAACAGGTAATATCAGAAGAACGTGCTATCCGTTGTGCAAAAAGATTAATTCAATGTAAAGGATAACAAAATGAGACTTTTTATCGCAGAAAAACCCGCAGTAGCAAATGATATTGTTAAGGCACTTGGTGGCAATTTTACCCGCCATGATGGCTGGTTTGAAAGTGATAACGCCATTGTGACGAACTGTTTTGGTCATATTATCGAATCACAACCGCCGGAAAACTATAATCCTGAATACAAAGCCTGGAAGGTTGAAACGCTTCCTTTACGTCTTTATCCCGTGAAGTATCAGCCTGTTGAAAGTGCAGCAAAACAGGTTAAAACGATTCTCGAACTTATCAGACGTGGAGACGTGACTGAAATTGTTCACGCTGGCGATCCTGATGATGAGGGACAGCTACTTGTTGATGAAGTCCTGGAATATGCAGGAAACACAAAACCCGTGAAGCGCGTTCTGATAAACGACAACACGCTTCCGGCAGTGAAAAAGGCACTGGCAAATCTTAAAGATAATCGTGATTTCAAAGGGCTTTACCTTAAGGCGCTGGCGCGTTCAGTTGCCGATGCCGTCTATGGATTCTCCATGACGCGTGCTTACACCATTCCTGCAAAAGCCAGAGGATATCAGGGCGTTCTGTCTGTCGGGCGCGTCCAGACACCCGTTCTTGGCCTGATTGTGAATCGTACCCGTGCTAACCAGAACCATAAATCCAGTTTTTACTACACCATGACCGGAGTTTTTCAGCGTGGTGCTGATGTTCTCAGGGCGAACTGGAAACCAGGTGAATTTGCTCCGCTGACCGACCGTAAATTACTTGATAAGGCGTGGGCAGACGGAACGGCAGCATCCCTTGCAGGAAAACCGGCTACAGTTGAAGCAGCAGCAACTGATGATAAAAAAACGGCTGCGCCGTTGCCGTTTAATCTGGTCAGACTCCAGCAATACATGAACAAGAAGTTTAAAATGACGGCACAAAAAACGCTGGATATTACGCAACAACTACGTGAAAAATATAAAGCAATTACTTATAACCGCTCAGATTGCTCATATCTTTCTGATGAACAATTCAGTGAAGCGCCGCAGGTTATCGATGCCCTGAAATCAGTCTTTCCTCAGTCGCTGGATATTGATTCTTCACGTAAAAGCAAAGCGTTTAACAGTGCAAAGGTGACTGCGCATACTGCGATAATCCCGACCTCCAGTGTGCCTGATGTTAACGCACTCAGCACCGACGAGCGCAATGTTTACCTGGCGATCGCACAACACTATCTTGTTCAGTTCATGCCTGAAAAAGCATACCAGGAAGTATCGGTTGCCATTCAGTGTGGTGATGAGTCGTTCTATGCCCGTGCCAGAAAAACAACTGACAGCGGATTTGAGGCGTTTCTTGGCGCGGAAATCACAGACGAAGGTGAATCAGAAGATAATGATGATTCCGCTTTTGAACTGCTCTGTAAAATTCGCACAGGAGAAACACTGACGACAAAAGAAGTTGTTGTTAATGAGAAGAAAACAACACCGCTGCCGTTATTCACCGAAGCCTCCTTGCTTGCTGCGCTTGTTCGTGTCGCGGATTTTGTCACTGATCCAACGATTAAAAAATTACTGAAAGATAAGGATAAAGACAAAAAAGATGAACATGGCGGTATTGGTACGCCAGCTACCCGTGCAGCCATTCTGGAAACGCTGAAGAAGAGAAACTATATCACGCTGGAAAAAGGGAAACTTATTCCGACTGATACCGGATATGCGCTTATTGATGCCCTGCCAGGTATAGCGGTTAATCCTGATATGACAGCATTATGGTCTGAAAAACAGTCTGCCATTGAAAATGGCGACCTGACGGTTGAACAGTTTATTAATGAGCTGTACGGTGAACTGACAGGCATGATTTCTGATGTTGACCTGGGCAAGATGAAGATTGAACCCGCAGCGCCAGCAGGACAATCTCAACGCCTGAATGCTCCCTGCCCTTCCTGTGGTAAGCAGATTGCTATCAGACCAAAAGGTTATTTCTGTACAGGATGTGAATTTAAAATCTGGAGTGAGTTTTCTGGTAAGAAAATCACCCAGGCACAGGCAGAAAAACTTGTTAAATCAGGAAAAACCGATTTGATTAAGGGATTTAAAAAGAAAAGTGGTGGAACGTATGATACAGTTCTTGTTCTTGAGGATAAGAAAACAGGGAAGCTGGGTTTTCCGGCAAGGACTAAGAAGTGAAAACAAAGCAGGAATGGCTTTTTCAGTTAAGAAAATGTACATCAAGAGATACTCTTGAAAAAGTTATTGAGATAAACCGTTACAAACTGCCTTTATCAGAATCAGAGGCATTTTATTCTGCCGCAGATCATCGTCGCGCAGAACTGGTTATGAATAAACTGTATGATAAGGTTCCTTCCGGCGTCTGGAAGTACGTCCACTAAACAAGAGGATTAATTATGAGCGAACTGACTAAAGAAGATGAATACGGCATTATCAGCCGGACTATGATGAATATTCGTTCATTGCGTGTTTTTGCCCGTGAAGTTGATTTTGAGCAGTTGCTTGAAATGCAGGAAAAACTGAACGTTGTCATTGAAGAACGTCGTGAAGATGCTGAACGTGAAGCGGCTGAACGAGCTGAGCGTGAACGGAAACGTCAGGAACTGCTTCAGTTAATCGCCGGAGAGGGGTTCTCACCGGAAGAACTGCTTGGTCTGTCCGAAGAAGCACCAAAATCACGTAAAAAAACGTTACCAAAAGCGCCGCCTAAATATCAATTTGAAGAAAATGGCGAAACGAAATACTGGTCTGGTCGTGGGCGTGCGCCAAAACCGATTGCTGAAGCACTGGCAGGAGGTCGCTCCCTTGATGAGTTTCTCATCGAGAAGTGATTCTACAGCCCTCCTTTCATGGGAGGGGGTGATCTTCTATTATCAGCTTAGAGGTTTTATGAATAATTCCAAACTAAAACAGATATTTGAAAATCTAATCTCTCTTGTTGAAGAGAAAAAATGGTATGGCGCTTGTCATGATATATCTGCTGTTTTTTACATTTTGGCAAAGGAAGTTGGATTTGAACCAACACTTCTTATTGGAGAAGTTCGTAACCCTGCAACAGGTTCGTATTTTGATCACTCATGGGTTTGTATTGATGAGAAAATCTATGATGTAGCTATAGGTTATCCAAATCATGGTATTGATCCTCCTTGTGCTCCAATTTTTATGTCAAAAGATCTAATCACAGATAAGGAAATAGATATGGAATTTGGTTTTCATAGTGAGCATGGCTTGGATGATACTGCATCAAAAGTATCAAAGTGGACTCTCAGGGAGTATGATAAAGAAGCCGCCGCATGTGTCTGGAAACACTCCATACAAATTGGTAAGTGTATCGGGTTGCATTTAACAGAAAAGTATCTTGTTGATACGTATGGCGATGTTTCAAGAACATTAGCATAATTGGGGCTGTTTGGAGAACGGAATTTTTGTGTTTTCCTGCCTTTAGTTGTATTAGCTCAGACCTGATCTGACAGTTACCGGTTATTTATACAGGTATCTGCCAGATTACATCTGGCTTAAATTTTTCTCGGCCCAGATGCGCTTTCCATCAAGTAACGTTTCCATTGGCGTCCGCCCATTGCACATTTTTCCCTGATGGGTTCGCTCATTATTATAGTGAGCCAGCCATTCATCAAGATCCGACCGTAATGTATCAAGATCGCCGTACAGTTTTTTACGGAACGTTACCTGATAAAATTCGTTCAGGATTGTTTTATGGAACCGCTCGCAGATGCCGTTGGTTTGCGGGGACATCGCCTTTTTCTTCCAGTGCTTTCAGACGTTTTTTGAAATTCTCAAGGTTATGGGGTAACCAACCAGACAGAACGGACACCACTGCCGGAGATAAAAACGTCCTGTTTACGCAGCTCGTTGCTGGTCCGGTGCTGACCGTGTGCCGGGAAAGCGACGGCGTAATCAACAACTGCCTGTTCAGTTGCCTCATCGGTACGGTTCTTAAGGTTAGGAGCGCGGCGACTA
>ENA-UOZF01000046-UOZF01000046.1-food-metagenome-genome-assembly--contig:-NODE-46-length-46017-cov-11.895718_pt1 | contig 46017 bp, 73 predicted proteins | sample MGYA00249869_ERZ772725 | MGnify/ENA primary metagenome ERZ772725 (study PRJEB29005, sample SAMN08379455) | food metagenome | isolation source: cheese spiked with Escherichia coli O103 | study: EMG produced... | reverse complement strand
AATCTTCACATTGTTAAGCGGTATCTATATCTACCGCCACATGCCGCAGGAAGAGAAGTAATAAATAACACTTAAAACACATCAATTTCAATTAGTTAGTTATGATATTGACATGAAATTATGATTAAAAGCACGCTTTAATGTACACTTTGTACGAAGCGTGCTTTTTTTTCAGCTGCGTTTTGCGTAGCTCCTTCCAGTTTCGCAAAACCCCGCTTTACCGCCTCGATGACTTCCATCATCATGCCCCTGTTTCAAAATCATAGAGTTTCGGTGCGCACCAGTTTTTTCTCCCTACCCCATACTTTCAGTCTGACATCTGGCTGGAGGTTCCTATGTGTGGACGTTTTGCACAAGCCCAAACCCGTGAAGACTATCTGGCGTACCTGGCCGACGAAGGAGATCGTGACATCGCCTACGACCCGGAGCCTATTGGCCGTTACAACGTGTCGCCCGGTACCAAAGTCCTACTGCTGAGCGAGCGAGACGAGCAGCTGCATCTCGATCCGGTTCTGTGGTCGTACGCGCCCGGGTGGTGGGATAAGCAGCCGCTGATTAACGCGCGCGTCGAGACGGCGGCCACTAGCAGAATGTTCAAACCTCTCTGGCAGCATGGCCGGGCGATCTGTTTTGCGGATGGATGGTTTGAATGGAAGAAGGAAGGCGACAAGAAACAGCCCTACTTCATTCACCGGGCCGATGGCCTGCCCATTTTCATGGCGGCGATCGGCAGTACGCCTTTCGAACGCGGCGATGAAGCGGAAGGATTTCTGATAGTGACGTCTGCAGCTGACAAAGGCCTGGTCGATATTCACGACCGCCGGCCGCTGGTTCTGTCACCTGAAGCGGCGCGCGAATGGATGCGTCAGGATGTAGGCGGGAAAGAAGCTGAGGAGATAATTGCCGACGGTACAGTGCCCGCCGACAAGTTTATCTGGCACCCTGTTACGCGCGCCGTGGGCAATGTGAAGAATCAGGGCTCGGAGCTGATCCAGCCGCTTTCGTGAGTTGCGGGTTTATATCGGAAGCTCGTCATCCCTCGCACGGTTGATGAAGAACGTCACCCGCCCCATCACCTCTACCTCTTCCAGTGCCGGGCCTTCTATCGCCTCGCCATCGTCCGTGATTAACGCCTTACCCATCAACTTGGCGAACTGCGTATGCCCTTCGCACAGGATCAGCAACACATCGCCTGGCGTCTTTTTCGTAGCCGGCTCTATTACTGCGTACCCCGTATCAGTCTCGAGAACCCTGCTCTCGGGCTTAATGTGGCACAGAACAACCGGGGAGAGCTGGCGCTCAACGTAATCCATCGCCGGTGAAGGAAATCCCATCAGTGAACCCTCCCCATGTTGCGCAGGATCCAGTAGTGGTTGTCTGTCCCGTCAGTCGTCTTATCCGTGAAGTCTGGCTGATAGCGATCTATCCAGGCATTGGCGTCTGTTCGGGTAAAGTGCCAGTTGAACTCCCGCAGCTTCTCGATAAAGCTGTCTGTGCTCAGATAGCGGTAGCCCTTGGGATTGAGCTGTATGACCGCAACAAAGGCGGCATGTATGTCTGCTGTGCGTGGCATAATCACCTCACAAAATAACTGTATAGATATACAGTATCGTTGAGTATTAGCCTTGGTCAACCCGAAATTTTCTGATTTTCGTTACTGAGAGCTTAGGTATGGTGTAAGCTATTGACGTTAGTTTGCTCTCAACAAGTTACTAACTAGGGGGTCAGGCGGGCTTCGCTCTCTTGACCCCTGACTTTCCACATTGGTAGTTGTCCACTCCCTGCATCTGTTTTTACAAAGCACATAATCATTACACAAATTAAGCTTTATGATTATAATGCTATTGTCTCTACATCTTTTGAGCCTAACAATCAATATGAAATTATCTCAAAATCAGTCTGATGCACTTGAGTCTCTCAGGGGGTTGTCAGCTATCGCAGTGTTAATCTGTCACTTTTTTCAGGTCTTTCTGGCTAGATTTTATCCTGATTACTTTCATGCCGATTTGATCATTGCTCAGTCTAGCGTAATGATTTTTTTTGTTATGAGTGGCTTTCTTATTGGTGTATCAGTGCAGTCAAACATCAGTCGAAACGGAAGTTTTGACCTCATTTCGTATGCCAAATCACGATTTCTTCGTATTTACCCGCCTTTATTGTTTGCCATTATATTGTGTTTCATTTTGTCTAGCTTGGCCCCAATTTTCTTTGAAAGCGGAAGCGCCTCTTTCATGATCCCAGATGCTTTTACACGAGGTAAATCTCTGGAAATGCCAGCAAAAGAGATTTTGGCCTCACTTACTTTCATGAATGGATTCTTGCCAGTAGGTGCAAATTTTAACTCCCCTCTGTGGAGCCTACCGTACGAGGTGTGGTACTACGTTGTCTTTGGCCTACTTGCAACTCTACGCCCTGGGCTTGTGATTCTTGGTCTTATTTTTTTCTTTGTCATTTCAATGGCAAATGATCGCTTCATGGCTTACTCAGTAATATGGGGAGCCGGTTTCGCAATGTCATTCTTACTTTCAAGAACTGCTTATGCTAAAGCGCTATGTGTTATCGGGCTTGCTTATTTCGGTTATCAATCTTATTTAAATGCAGGAACATTCCTGGACGGAACAACCGATCTAGAAATGTATAAAATTACATTCGGCCTCGCATTTTCCATGCTCGTTTATATAGCACTCTTCATTTATGACCTGCCTTTCAAGGTGTTAAAGAAATCATCAAAAATTTCATACACGTTATATATCACTCATTTCCCTGTTATGCTTTTCTTCATCGGAGCTTTCGAGTACACAGTTAAAAATGATGCTTCGTTATCTGCGGTCATTGGGATCTGCGCAATGGTTGTGGCCTTAATCATTTCGCATTACGCATCACAAGTTTTTGAGAACAAAAAAGTAATGGCTGCAATGTTTATGAAAAAGGCCATGCAAGAAAAATCAAATATCAGAAGTCCGGAGCATACGTCCCTGACACAAAAATAGTCGTGCCGAGAGACTGCAGGAATGCTGGTTTTACTAGAACATTCTTGAGGCTAACTGCTACCCACGTGCTATTCGAAACGTTGGCCGCCATCACGATAGTTTGTGTCGTTGATGGCGCATTCACTCCCACCGTAGCAGACGTGTCTACAAGAGTAGAACCAGCATAATATGACACTGCAGGTAACGTAGTTGTTGCTCCATGTGTCAATGTCACAAGACCAGCTGAACCAGATGCCGACACAAGGGATGAAATCCATGCTGGGGGAGTTGCGGCAGGCCTGCCAGATCTGATTTCGCCAGTATTTACGTTTACTATAATATCCAGATTGGCATATATAGTTACACGCAAATTATAATCTGTGCTTACGTTTAATCTGTCAGCAATAGCAAACAAGCCACTGGTTAATTCTGTTCTGTTTAAATATGCGGTAAAATCAAACCAACACGACGCATTATCTGAAATGGTAAATAATAATGAGTTACCGTCACTTGCAGGAGCAACCTTCGATATATTCGACGGGCGCATCACTCCAGTATCGTTATTTAGATTAAGAATTTGCCACGAAGAACTAGATGAGGCATATCGTGCTGCTGCAGCACAATGCTTTGCCCTTAGCCATGGCGCAACGTTGTTTCCTGTGTACTGTAACAGATCCTCAGGGGTCTTTGTTTTCACTCCCCCCTTCTCGATAGCCCACAATCCTCTCGCCGCTCCTGCACCCATGGTGTTATAGCCTTTTTGGGTATAGTGAACTCCTTCTGTTCCTACGTTTCCGTCACGATTAAGGAATGAAGGACACCCATCAAAAGCAGTAACAGCAATATCTCGAGCATTAACAACATATCTCTGAGCGTTCTGGATGGTTTGCCATGTGTATTCTGGTCGGTTCTTTGGGCTGCCAACTGTACAGTTTGCGAACCTTGCCAGAGGTATATCTGCAGAAAGATTATCGATGAGATTAACAAACAAAGATCGGTAAGAATCGAACGATGTCTCGTTAAGCTGATCTGTTTCACCCTGATGGAAGAGAACATATACTTTTCCGAGCGTTAACCCCTGAGTCCCCATTCTTGATATTGCATTATTAACACCTGCAACTAATAAGCCATAATAGTCAGACGCGCCAGTAGATGCCCCCTTAGAAAGTTGAGCTAACGAGGTAGCACCACGACCACAATGAACAACAACAGCACCCCTGCCACTCAGTCGATACCATTCGTTAGTAAATTCACCCCATGCATGCCCTGAAGATGCCACTCCTGACGAGCTTACAATGGCCTGAATGATCGGTTTAATAGTACCGTCTGTAAAATCATACATCAGTGATTTCGGCAGCGGGGATGGGAATCCAGACGTATCACCAGAAAGAATGGCCTCGCCAGCGCTATTGGACTGGCCGTAGGTCACGATCAGGTCATATACATCAGGGGCTTCAAGATATTTTGTACCCCTAACGTTCTGCGCAACCTGAGATGCCGGCACTCCAGCAATACTCACCGTGCTATTAACATCGGCTAGCTGCTTACGGAGAACATCGCTAACGTCAACGAGTTGCCATTTACCCTCGCCTGTTCCGCCTGATGAGCCAGGCGTTGATCCAGAAGGAACTGTCTTGGGTAATGTCGAAAGGTCATCCCATCGGTACCATGCGCCAGAGGTAGTGTCCTGGATGATATCTCCTGGGTTATTGACTATCGCCCCACCCTGGAAGGTTCCTACGGGATTCCAGCCAAGGGCATAGATCTGTTCGAGAACCAAAGCCTTCAGACCTTCAATCGTGTAGTGCTTATTCCCGAAGCGATCGATATACCACTCAGCAAAAGAGGTAACGAATTCATCTATTTTCCCGGCGTTAAATTTCAGGTCAATTGGGGATTCGCTCGGTACAGGCCTATTGGTAGGTGTAGTAGCCATATTTATTCCATAAAAAACCCGGCACAGTGGCCGGGTCGGGTTGGTCGGGGACGGTTCTTATTGATAGATGGCGTCGCTGTACTCTGCGACAGTCAGAGATACCGTGTTATCTGTGTTCGGTTTGATGCTGTTGACCTTCCATAGTTGGCTGTTCAGCTCTTCCACTGTCGCAATGAGGTAGCGCGACGGGAGCTGTACAGTGTCTCCGTTCCAGATATTGAGTTGAATCTCGGGTATTGCCGCGGTGAATCCGTACTTCGTATCGGCGCGGGCGGTGGCCGGATAGCGCAGAGTCGGGTTGCCCAGGCTGTCGGTCACCAGGACATACATCGAGCCGGTAAACGTTATTGGCTCGCTGGTATCAAAATTATTCCCGGCGCGGCCAGTGATATAACCTTGCTGCTGGTTGCTGTCGTAGATATCCGCTATCTGCACGACGCTACCGACCTGCATGATCCCGTCCTCAAACACTTTGGCGTTCATCTTCACCCGGGAGTAGATAAGGCGCCTCGTTTCGCGCAGAGCGCGTTCCCGCGCCTGATACTCGTTACGGAAGCCGACTATCTCGATTTTGTTCGGGTTCTCCGCTTCCTGCTCGACGATAGCGCCGTTCAGAACGCGGTAGTTGATGTACGTCTTGTTGTTCGTGGTTGGATGCACGTAGGACACCTGCACGCCGTCGTAGCCGCCAGGAAGAGTGGCCTCGTACGTCATTTTGTACTCGTCCGTCTTCATGTTGGCACGGTTGAATACGGCCGCCGGGTAGTCAACCTTTTGATCACGGGTAAACGTCAGCACGCCGTCGTCCCAGTACGCAATGACAGATGCCGCATTGCAGATCGCCTGCACGCGGTCGCCGAGAGAATCGTTCTCGTCATCAAACGTGTAGTCGAAGTAACCCAGGCGTTCGTCAGGTAAGCTTTCAGCGATCGAGTACAGGCCGTAAAGGTCAATGCTGCTAACAGGTTGCTCACCCATAATCAGCCAGGTATGCGCCACTGCATCAGCGAACGAGCGCGAGGCCCGCAGGGTGTAATCCACCGCTTGCGTCGTCAGGTTGTAACTGATGGTCTGACGCGTCACCAGGGCGTTGTATTTGCGGTCACGGCTGCCCAGGGCGTTCTCCGTCGCCCTTACCTTCACGCGCACCAGCGTATCGGTTGGATGCACGACGTTGGTTCTGACGTTGACCGAGTGGATCTCCTCAACCTTCAGGATAGAGGCATCACTGGAGTTATCTGTGCGCTGGAAGTTAATGGCGTACTTGCCGAAACCGCCGGTCGGCGTCAGCTTATCGGTGCGGTAAAATACTTCGCTCGATGATTTGTGCGGCGTACCCTGATGGTAGGTGAACGTCTGTTGCGTTCCCGGCACCTGGTTGTAGTCATCGTCAATCTTCCAGATCGTTACCTTCCAGTCAGCGGACTTTTTGCCGCCCAGCTGCACCTGAGTGTGCAGCCACAACTGAGAGGATTCGACAGGCGAGAAGAACGGGCCTACCACGAGCGCTTCGTTATCGTTGAGTATGAACTTTGTCGTGTTGATGGTCGCCGTTGCCGGCACGTCAGGAGGGCCAATCAGATCCCCCATCGTGAATGTGTACCACCGGACCGGGTTAACCACTGCGCCGTCGTTGGTTTCGACAGCTGAAATCAGCGTGCCGGAGAAATCGACATCCTGCGTAACGTTTCCGGTTGGCGAGCTGTAGGTGACGTTAATCGTAAAGGTAACGGCGTGCGGCAGGACCAGGCCCATGAAGTAATCAAACTCAGGCTGCTTGACGATTTTTACTGCAATCTGCCCGCCGGAGTAAGTTCCGCTCACAACCGTAGTAGCCGTAGCAGTCTCGATCGGGAAATTATCCGATTCGTTTTGCCCGGGCACTTCCTGGCCATCCACGTCGTCGAACCCGTAGCCTTCGTTGATGGTAGGGATCACTTCACCCGGCTGGTAAAACTGGAATTCTGCACCGGCCATGCTTCCGAGGCTGGACTCTGAATAACGCACAGACTCGTAATCATATTTGCCGATCCCGATGCACATCCACTCAGTAACGTACTTCAGGCCGCCATCCGTGTCGCTCTGGCGCACGTATTCGAACAGCGACTCCTGAATCAGGTCCGGGAACGAACGGATTTGTCCGTAGATGTCCGGTTTTGCTTTGTAGACGCGTGCCGTATTCGTCTGGCCGGTTAGGCTATTGTTTGGCGAGTCAATCGTGTTGCCGCCGGTATTGGCTATCGCCGGCTTTGGTGCAAGGAAAGAGAATACCGCGCCGACAACTTTGAAGATCGGGCTGAGAATGTCGCCAATGATGCCCTTGGGCTGGTCGAATATCTGGACGGTGTCCAGTTCACATAGCTCAAACGCCAGCTCATCATCTTCGCCCAGCTTTACGCCGTTGCGGACGATCAGCAGATCGCGGTGAAAGGTAGCGTCATTAGCTGCAAGCCAGTCATAAAAAAGGGTGCCGTTTGGCACCCTGCAACGCAGCTTAGGCGTTCCTGGAAAATTCGATATCTCAACCAGAGCCATATTCGAAAAACTCCACTTTGGTGAATGCCCGCTGAATGACCAGCAACGAGTCCATGCGTACGCTTCCGTTCTCGCCGCGCGAGTGCAGCGCCTGACGGTTTAGTACCAGACCAACATGCGCCGGTTGCGCGCCGCGGTACCCGACGAATATCCCACCCTCGACCGGCTTATCCACCGGGCGCCAGAAAACGACATCACCTTGGTAGCAGGTGAAGAAGTCCTCACCGGCTTCGTAGTCCGGCGTCTGGTGCAGTTCAATGCCGAGAACGTGCCGGTAATACAGCACCACCAGGCCCCAACAATCGACCTTCTCGAAAGAGCAGGCCCGGTTAGCCCACGGCACGCCGATCACCTTCCGAACAAAATCAGAGGTACTGCAGGCCGGTATATTCCGTTGGGTCATAGAGCCTTCCGATGTTGTTGTTCAGCGGGTTGGTGACGGACAGGGTTACTGACGCGGAGTCAGCGTCGATGTCCACTGTCTTGACGTATAACTGCCAGGACTTAATCGGCACAGACACGTCCCCGCTGTCGAAGATCTGCCTTGTGGCCGTGATGGCCGTCAGCCGGGCCGCGCCCTTCCACTGCTTCATCAGCGCTTTGATATCCGACGACAGCCGCCCTAATTTCACCGTCGCGTCGATCACCGGCGTACCGCTCTGCTGGCTCTCTTCGATTTCAAAACGCGCGGGCGTGTACGTCTGGCCACCAAGCGTTTTCTCGAAGAACTGCTTATCGACCAGGCGGACATAACCAAATGATGGATGGTAGAACGTGATGGTGTCGTACAGACCTCGCGTCGGGCGCTGCTGCTTATACTCCCTAAAGCTCGGCATTACGGCACCCTCGGTAGTGATTCCGGATCGCGTCCGTCCGGATAGCCAGTGACAACGATATCCAGCCAGGAATCCCACGGCGGCGGCAGTTCAACAATGATGTCGTCGAATTCGTCGTCGGCGTTGTAGAGGTGGTTCGCAATAACGGTCCCCGTCCAGGTCACCACCCCGCCGTCGATACTGGTTTGCACCGGCATCTGCGTGAAGTGAAGCTCCTGCAGCTGCAGGCCACTGCCGCCCAGGTTGATATTCATCCGGAACCAGTTCAGGCCCCGGTTGAGATAGTTCGGGCTGCGCAGCCACTGTTGGAAAGCGCGCTCCTGCGCCAGGGTGAATATCCACGTCAGCGACCAGGTCACTTTCAGGTCGTCGGTTTGGTTCTCGAATATGGCCGGGCCGACCGCTGGCTGATCGGTCTGGAACCCGGTATCGAGCGTCATGTTTTTGCTGGCCTTCTGCGCCAGCGGCAGCCAGTCGGGATAGTCGATAATTGGCATCAGCCCTGCCCCCTTGGCGTGCGTTTAACGTTCATGTTGCTGGTAATGGCGTTACTGATTGGGCCGCCGTTGTTCAGGTCTGCAACGATGAAATCAACGGTAAGCCCGCCGTTTGCATCTGTACCAGCCTGGGCATCGACAGAGGATGACGTATAGTTCTGGATGTTGATTACCACCCCGCCGCCACCCCCTGCAGTCATATCCTTGTTACTGATCACCTTGCCGTTGTCGCCCGGTATCATGTACTGCTTACCGGTACTGGCCTGGTAAATCTCCGGCATGCCACCTTCGCCGACCTGGTACATTCCGCCCGCCGTTACCGGACCGCCGTTCTTACGTTTACCGAGAAGGTTCGCGCCAATAACGCCGGCCACCGCGCCGAGACCGATCGCCGCCGCCGTACCCATTGAGGCTATTGAGGAAAGGATCGCCGCCGGGGTCCATGCCGCCGCAGTCGTTGCCGCCGCCGCTGTGCTGGTAGCAGTCTGTGTTGCCACTGCTGCCGTCTGCACTGCTGTCACCGTGCCGATAGCAGCAGTTTGTGCCGCTTGCCCCATGATGGCCGACTTCACCCACTCGATACCCATCTGGACGAACGAATTAACAACGCTGTTCAGGACCGTCATGCCTATACTGCGCATTGCGTCGCTGGCAGACATGCTGCCTGTGATGATTCCTGTCAGCGCGTTACTGGCAACCGAGCCGAGTGAATCGAAAGCTGCCGCCGCTGCTTGTGTGGCCGCGTTCTGCTGCGCCCACTCTTCCCACATCGCCGCGTTGCGCTGATCCCGATATTGCTGTTCGATAGCAGCGCGCGCAGCCTCAGCCTCCCCGACCTTTTGCGGGTAAAGCTGAGCGTATTGTTGGATATCCGAGATGTCTTTCTGATACTGACTATCCAGTCCGGCAGTTTTGCTGGTTTTACCCTGGATGGTGCTGAACTTATTGGCAGCGTCAGTACGCTCCTTTTCTGCCTTGGCCTGGGCGCGCAATGCGTTGGCGTTATCCCAGGCTTTAGCCGCGTATTGCCCGGCCAGAATGACCTGTTCCTGTGTCGCATCATTACCGAGAGACTGCTGTGCATTAAGCACGGCCTGAGCTCGCGATAACTCACCAACGCTTCCGGCTGACAGTTCGGCTTTCTGCTTCAGTTCATCGAGTTTTTGGTTAACAGACTCTTGAGCTTTAGCGTATTGCTCTGCCTCTTTCTGAGCAGCAGACTTTCCGCCTTTCGCTTTGCTGCCAGCAGCTGAGCCGGACGTTTTAATCTCGATCGGCTTTGTGTTAGCCGCGGTCTGTGATGCTTTGGAAACAGCAGCCAGATCGCCAACCAGCATGGCAGCTTTATTGCTCAGCCCGGCCAGGGCTTTGTTTTGCGCTTCCCAGCCATCAAGTCCAAGCCAGGACCAGGTGCGCGCCCGACGCGTGAACATTTCTGCAGTGCTGTTCAGATCTGATATCTGAGCGTCTGCCGACGCCGCTTTACCCACCAGCCGGTCGAGCGCTGCAGTCATTGAGTCGATAACCGCAACCAGTCCTGTGCTTGCTCCTGTCGCCTGGTTAACAGAGTCAATCATCGACAGGAATGAGTTAGTCAGCGCGGTATTAGCCTGGGAAAGCGTGCGAGGGAGTTTCTCGAATTCTGCATTCACTGAGCCGGTTTGCTTCTGAATGGCGTTGAGAGCATCTTCTGCCGTCAGTTTGCCGTCCAGCATCAGCTGACGAAGTTCTCCAATACTTACACCCATCCCGGCGGCAATCTGGCGCGCAAGTTCAGGCATTTGCTCAAGGATGGAGTTGAACTCCTCCGCCCGGACAGTACCGGAGGAAATTGACTGACCGAACTGGCGCAGCGCATTCGCCATTTCCTCTGATGAGGATCCGCCAATGCGACCGATTTTCTGAAGCGTCTCGGTGAGCTGAATGATCTGGCCGTTCGTCGCGCCGGTATCGCGAAGTGCAGTGCTGAGAGTTTCCCACAGTTTTGCGGTGTCCTGCAGCGACCCGCCGGTTGCAGAGCTTATGCGCATCAAGGCCTGCATTGTCTGCGATGCCGCTGCAGCGCTGCCTGTCAGACGCTCAATGCGCGCGTTGAGCTGGCTCATGTTGTCAGCAGCAACGAGAAACGCCTTACCCCAGTCAACAACGAGTGAAGCCGCAATAGCGCCGGCCACGCGGTTGATATTGGTCTGCAGCTCATCCATCTTTTTGGCTGCGTTAGTGGCAGAGTTGCCGATTGAGTCGAGTGACTTATTGGCCTTTCCCTGCGCCTTCAGCAAGCCAGAAACATCGGCCTCGATGTCGTAATAGATCTCGCCTGCTTTCTCAGACATCAGTTTTCTCCGGGCATAAAAAAACCCACCGAGTGGTGGGTTAGTTATTCGTGTCGTTTATTGGCATCGGTCTATGTATGCCTGAGGCGGCGGCGTATCTTTCGAGCTGAGGAAGTGTTCACCAAGCGTGTAATCGACACCTTTTGAGAACATCCCTTTCGATTTCATGTTCAGCTCAACGAAGAAAGGATGAAATCCAGCATACGCCCCGAAGCCGTTCTTGCCGTTAATCTCACCGCAAACTACAGCAATGATACGGCCGTCATCGGCATCAGTCATTTTGGCTATTTTCACGTTGCGGAACTGTGCGCTAGCCGGGTCTTTAAGATTTGCAGCAACCTCTGATTTCGCCAGTGATATAGCCTTTTCCTCGCCGGGCTTGCAGCCAGCCAGAACCAGTGGAATCGCCAAAGCCAAAAGTATTTTCTTCACCCTTATCCCCTGAGTTTTATTGTCGAGCCATATTACGCCCGGTCAGGCGTGGCTGGTATACCCATTATTAACTCAGGCCGCTCTCTTTGCTGATTTTTCGCGCTCAATCATTTCCTGCCAACGGCGATCGTCATCGTCCATAACAGCGTCGTACTCTTCCCTGGTGAAGCCTTTCTGGTCCGGGTATTTGGCATTCAGCATCATTGCAAATTCGGTCATGGTGAGTTCCATCGCCTCTTCCTTGCTGATACCGAAGTGATTGCGGGCTGCCATGATGTATTCAGTCGCATGGAATTCTGGAGTCGTCTCCTTTCCTTCATGTTTCTGAAGTTTTCGAACCCTGGCCCGGCCGATAATGCCATGCATGATGAGAGACTGGGCTATGAGGATCAGGTTTTCTGGTGGGAGCGCGCCACGGCGCCATACGAATGTACGACGACCTGTGCGAGAGGGTTCACTCCAGCCTGTTAACTCGGAAACATCTTCATCGCAGCAGGATTGAATGACATTGATGGCCGAGAGAAGCGCCTCACGCACAAAAGCGGCAGAGCCTGCAGCATCAAGCGCCCAACGTGGAACCGAGACGTCACCGAAATAGTGGGCGTAGAACTTGCGCTGATGCTCAGGTATAGCGCTGTGAATTTCTCTCGCCGCATCAAGCATTCTCGCCACGTCGTCATTAAACAGCGCATAGAACGTCCTGACGATATGGTCTGGCTCGCCAATGCGCGTCATGCTACGGAAAGACGGACGGAAGAAATATTCCCGCTCTCCAGCGCCTATCATGCACTCGCCAATTTCTTTCAAAGGGGTCATATAAATCTCCATAACCAGTATCAAGGGCAGCACGCCGCCCTTTGTAGTGATTACGGTGCAGCAGTCACGGTAACAGCACAGGTATCGGTGAAGTCACCATCTGAGGTTGTAGCCGTAATTGTCGCGGTGCCGGCGGCAACAGCCGTTACCAGGCCGGTTGAGCTAACGGTTGCGATAGATGGAGCCGAGGTCGTCCAGGTGATCGCTTTGTTAGTCGCATCGGTTGGCTGAACTGCACCGCTCAGTTGCTGGGTTGCACCAACGACCAGAGAAGCAGTTGCAGGGGTAACCTCAACGCCAGTGGCTGCGATGGAATCAGCGACTTCAAATACAACGGTGTCGGCGTCGTATACTTTCCATTCGCCGGAGAAGGTGGAAATATCGTTGGTTCCGAAATCACCAGACCACGAAGTGGTGTTCATGTAACCCTGGATATAGGTGCCAGCGTTCTCACCCGCGAAGTCGAAACGCACCCACAGGTTAGGCTGACGGCCAGCCTGAACTTCATCAAAGATATACTTCGACAGACGCCACGCGCCAATCTCGTTGTCTTTATCGGACTTTCGAAACTCTCCTTCACCGGAGATCGTCAGATCCATGTTGTTGACCAGGTTTTCCACCAGCCCTTTAGCATCATCTGCCTCTGAGTTGATGGTGTTCATCGAATAGTCGATGCCCTTAGTCGTCATAGCGCCGAGACGCTTCCATTCGGAAAGCGCTGGCACTGCGTCGGGGCAGCCAAAGGCCATGCGTAGCACAGCTACTTTCCCGATCAGCTTGCCAAAATCATTAGCACAGCCTTGCATGTGTACCTCTCAAATAAAAAAGGCCGCCGGATGGCAGCCTGATGGGTTGGTGATTGGGTTATTCGCCGTAGACACACATGAACTGAAGCCGGAAGACCAGACGGCCCTCCTCAGTCAGGATAGGCGCCGGCATGTTGCCGAGATTTTGAATCAGGCCAAGACACTCATCCGTAATGTCGTTCTGTTCGACATAATTTATGATTTCCTGGGCTTTATCTGCGGTAGCGCGGCGCTTGTCCTTGGCGGAGATGACATCCACCAGCACGTAGTGATCAGATCCGAGGTCATTTCGGATGTCGGTACCGCCGTTAGGCCTGAATACGATGAATGCGTCGGTTAATTTCTTTGTATCGTCCCATGCCAGTAACTGAACGATGAAGCCAGTAGTAAGGCCAGCATCAACGAAATAGTTACGCACGCGCTCGTACATGGCTGGTGTCATACTGATAGCTCCTTGCGCATTACGGCATCAATCTGGCTGCGGGTATCTTCAAAGCCTTTAGTGAGGAACTCTTTCTGCGCGGTTGCGCGGCGGAAGGTTTGTAGCACGTTCGGATCGTGTACGAAAACAGCGTAGTTCGCCGTATACCCCACACGCCCTGTCAGTCGAACGCCGTTGTTTATCAACTCCCTATACTGGCTATTAAGCAGCGTTGAGGTGTCGATCGGCGTGTACAACGCAGCCTGTGAGCTGCCGATTATCATTGCTGACTGCAGCGCCCGGACAACCTTGCGCCCTTTCACATCGTTAATGATGCGATTTAGCCCGGCTTTGGACTGTTTAACGCCACGCACTTTGATGCCCATGGCTACATTCCCGTCAGGATGGCGTAATCATCCGCCAGGCGCTCGAACGTGTCGGCGTAGCGGATAACCTGCCGCACCTCGTCGGCACCGGCCACAACCGGGTCCGCTTCGGTCGATACGCCAATCAGCAAGTAATCACCCGCAGCCGCCAGCGCGAACTCCGTCCAGACGGTATTCTTCACGACGATTTCAGCGCCAAGGCTGGCTAACTTTTTGCTGAGTCCGCCCTCGTAATCGCAGAGGATTTGCTCAGGAGCAGCATAGCCCAGCGGATCGCCGTATTTGTCATTGCCTTCCAGTTTGCGCCAGATAGTCGCCGTCGCGGTATAGCTCCAGTTCGCTACCGATGACATCAGCCCTCCTTCCAGCGCAGCACCTTCGCGCCAGTCGCCCGGATGCGCGGGCAGTTGATGAACCACTCGCCGTCAGATTTCACGTAGCCGGTAGTCTCCCGCCCTGTGTCGGTTTCAACCCATACGCGGGTGAGCGGCTTAGGCTTACTTTCCGTCACTGATCTGTACGTCATCACTTGTCACCGCACATGCAGCCGCCCTTCCCGATCCAGATACCAGCGAATGCCGGGGAGACGGTAGGGTCGGCAGGAATTAGCGAGGTGGCGCAGCCGTACTTATCCAGCCCGCGCAACAGGTTAACCGAGGCTTTCCAGCGGTCGGCAAACGACTGATAACGGAACGAGCGAGACGCCCCGCTTGGTGCCGTTTGGCTTGAGATGTACTTATCCCCCTGTCCGAGCCCCATAATCGCCAGCAGATACAGTTGAATCAGCAGCGCGGTCGATGCCGGATAATGCGCATCGAGACACTCCTGAATGCTGTTGGCCTGGTCGACGAGAGCCTGAAGAACAAAATCGGGAATGGTAATTCCCTGGCTCTCCAGATACTCCTTTGCCTGTTCGAGAGTTACCATTATCGACTCCGTGAAATACCCCGCCGGAGCGGGGCATAAAAAAACCGCCTTAGCGGCGGCTGTTATTCAGCAGGGAAAAGCTTTTCGAGCTCACCGTCAGGCAACAGCTCACTGAGCTTTTCAGCGCCAAGATTGCCTTTAAACTCGATACCCAGTTCAGTCAGACGAGCCTGGATAACCTCTTTGCGGGATTTATCACCGGTACCGGCATCAGGCGTCGACGGGGTAAGTTCTCCGCCTGCCTCACCATTCATGAGACGGACGTTAGACTTCAGCGCCGGGTGCAGTTCTTTCAACTCAACCACCTGCCCTACCTTCACGCCGAACCATGGGCGCACAACTTCGTATTTAGCCATGCTGTTTCCTTACGCCAGGTCAGCGCCGTAGACAACGCCAGACAGGCCCTGATCGTCTGCGGTGATTTGCAAACCTTCAGCAGACATGATCTGGAAGTTGTAGTTAACGTTTGGCAGTGGACGCGGAAGCGGAACAACACCGACAGCCATACCCACCAGTGGAGAGATCACGTCACGGCGACGAACGTACGCGATAAACTCGTTACCGGTCAGCGCGAAGCTCATACGGATTTCTTTCACCGGTGCGAACGGCAGAACCGCCTGCAGTACAGTGCCGCTTACAACGCCGTTTACTACATACGGCTGAGCCAGGTTTGCCCAAATTTCTGGAGAAACCCACATCACATCGTATGCGGCGACTTTGTTAGTACGTGCGGTGGTGCCGAATGCGCCTTTACCGAAGAACGCAAAGATCGCGGTCATGTCAGCGGTGGTCAGATCGATGTTCGCGCCACCGGCACCAGAGCCGAGGTTAATCTTCTTGGTGTGGCGGTGGTTCTTGATGCCCTGCGCCGGGTAGGACTGAACCTGAATTTTTGAATCGCCGTTCAGGTAGTAGTTGACACGTTTCTGGTTGAACTTGCGCATCTTAGCCATCTGCGAGTCCAGGACCAGATCAATGCCCACTGAGTTCAGGCCAGCAGCATGACGCCAGTTAACACCGTAACCAGCAGTGAACACCGGAATCGGGTCGCCGTCGCTAGCGTAGTCAGTGTGGTCGAATGAGAACGGCGCCTGGCCATCGATGCTTACCGACACGTCGTCAGCGATGTCGCCTACAACGTTATACAGCTTGGCGGTTTTACCGACCGGCAGCACGGTCTGAACGCCAATCAGGTCGTTCACGATTTCCATGCCAACTTCCTGATCGCGCAGCTGCAGCACCTGGTTGTCAATTTCAGCCCAGAAGTCACGGGAGAAACCACCCACAGCGTTACAGGCCAGCATGTCAGGCGTCATGATCGCGCGGTTAGCTGCAATGATGGAATCGTTCTGGAGGTTCCACATGTTGCGGTTTGCCCACAACTCATTCCAGTGGCCGCCGAGGCGGGAGTTTGCCGCCAGTGTGTCTTTAGAAAAATACATGTGCGTTGTTCCTTTTGTTAAGCGCTAGCGGCGGCGACGGTGCCAACGCGCATACGCACGCGAATATAATCGGTGGTGCTGGCCGCGATGGTGTATTCATCCTGGCTGTAGCCGACCACTGAATCAGTGTCGGAGGTGGCAAGGGTGAACTGACCAGCAGTGCCCAACTTGATCGGGCTGTCTTTTTTATACGCACCAGGCAGGCAACGCAGCGCAAACTCACGACCTTCTTCGACGTAGTTGCCTACTGCCGAATCACCGGCTGGGATTGATTCGGTGATGGTCAGGCCCTGGTGATAACCGACATCGATGATGTACAGGCGACCGGTTAGCGCGGTAGCCTGAGCGAATTTATCGGAAGAGTTGATGGTTGCGGCAGTGCCCGGAAGCAGCGCGGCGGCCGTAGTGCGGGTTTCGGTCTTGTACAGAGACTGACCGTCGATATTAACGCGACGATAACGTGGCATTATTCCGGCTCCTTACTTGAAGTGTTCGTCAGCGGCAGGTGCGCCGGTTTCTTTGTGCTGCTGTGCATTGTTAGTACCCAGCGGAGCAGCTTCGCCCAGCGACTTGAACATGGCGTCCAGCGCTTCGCCTGACAGTGCGTTAGCCACGATATCGCCATGGACCATCGCAACCGCTTCGCGCTTTGTTTTCTCTTCGGCGCGAGAGTTGGCAGTCAGGGTTTCCGCGAGTTGCTTCTGATTGGCCTGCAGCGCATCAACCTTTTCCGCGAGAGGCTTAATTGCCGCTTCTGTATTGGTCGCAACAGCCTGGCCGATCATGCTGCCGATTTGTTCCAGTTCTTCTTTGGTTAAAGGCATGTCGCCCTCCGTTTTGTGGTTTGGTGCAGGCTGTTCCTGCGGTGTGAATAGAGCTTTGAATTTGTTGGCCACGACGGCCACCCACGATTCCTGGCGCGCTACTGCGGTGCCGCTATCATCGAAGGTGATAACTCCGCCCTCCGACTTGTAGCCAAACACCTCAGCGGTGCCGCCGTTGCGGATGATTACCGCTTGCGAGTCAGTGAAGTCAGCAACCCAGGCGTATTCATCCGTGCCCGCCGCAAACTTCGCTTTGGCTGCGCGATCGAGACGCTGTTCGCGCTCCCGGTAGGATTCACCCACCAGCGCGCCGGAGTTCGCCTTAAGCGGCTGCGCCAGATCAGCGTTAACCATCAGGCCAACTCCTTGTTCCGGAGTAGCGGCTCCAACCTCGTGCAGGAGGATCGCGTCGTGGTCCATGCCGTGGATATCAGCTACCCACTCAGCTCCGGTAGCGCGTTGCTGCTCGTTCGGCTCAAGCTGGTCGAGGAATGCGGCCACACTGGTATGAATCGGCGGAACGTCTTCACCACGCTCAATAGCGGCAACACGTTCGAGCAGCTCTTTACCGCCTTCTGACTCACTGGCACGGGCCACATCAACCCACTTTTCGAGGTAGATGCGATTACCGGACTTCTTAACGTTGCGGTTCCATGCGCCGATATGGCCTGCGTTAATCCCCTCTGGCGAGAAAGCAGACACGAACTGACCGTTAACCTGAGGGTGGCCCAGCGGCGCCAGGGTGCCCTCCAGTCCCTGATAGTGGGCGTCGATTTGCTCTTGCGTGTACAAGCCGCCATTCATGACGACGTTCGCCGGCAGCGTGTAGCTCGGCAGCACCAGATGCTCGCGACCGTTGTATGTTTCTCGCCGGATAGACTGACTGTTCACCTTCGTGGTGATGTTGACCTGCATAGGCATAGTTATTTCTCCGCCCAGGCGTAACCGCGCGCCTGCATCGATTTATATTCCTGTTTGAGTTTCGTGATGGTGTCCGGGTACTCCGGTTTACCGTCCGCATCCACCAGCACCGACTGCTGGCTGCATTTGCAGTTGATGGAGTTGCCATCTTTGCTGTACCAGTCACGGACCTCTTCGTTGGTGTAGAGGTGCGCATGGCGCACTGCGTGGGTGTGTCGGGTTGTTGGTGACAGCGCCGAGATGTGAACCAGCAATGTTTTCAGGCCGAAGAGGTCATTCGCCTCCTGGTCTTCATCCCACTTAGCCCGGCGTAGCGCGGTAGTCACTTCGGTTCGCGCGATGCGGTTCGCCCTGCGTTTCTCGATGCCGGTCTGGTCTGTCAGGTTGCGGGCAATGTCCAGCGGATTGAGACCACGGCCCACGCCATCAGTCAGCACGCGCGCCATGTCGCGCTTAACGTCAGCCGTCAGTCCCTTCATTTCCTCAAACACACGGGCATGCACCAGCGCCATGCGTTGCTGGTACGGGTCGCTTGCGAGGATGGACGCCAGCGACTCACGACCAGCGGCGTACACCGGCGACTGCTGGCTAAGGTTGTAGAACGACTGCCCGGTCCCCTTCTCCGAAGCCAGATCGATGTACTCGTAAAACCACAGGTCGTAATCGCCACCTTCAAGCAGCACCTGATCCACCAGGTAACTGGCATCGTTCAGAATGATGGAGAGTAGCGTTGGGTTTAGCTGGTATTCGTATCTGGCATTTACTGCGAGGGAGGAAGGTATTTTGCCGAGTGCTGATTTGTACGCTTTGCCAATCTTATTCATCCGCCTGGCGAAGTCTTTCATTGCCCGGCGTTCCAGCGCATCGGCTCCGGTAGGATCCTGATAGTTACGCGGTAGAATTGGTGGCCTCGTCTTGTTCGTCGCCATCCTCTTCTCCTAACGGCTCTTCGTCGTCATTGTCATAACCCGCAGCTGTACGAATTTCTTCACGGCTGAATGCCGGTTCTTCACCGCCGCCCAGCATGGTCTGGTTAATCTCGCCCATGGTCTTAGCGTTGGTGAGCTTCTCGGTTCCGGTCTGCTCGTTCAGGTCATCCCAGATAACAGCCTTCTGGCTTACTGAGTCGACGATCTGCAGGTCGATAAGCTTGTCGCAGAAGTCCTCTATTTCAAAAGACAGGTCCACGCGGCGCGACTGGCAGCGTGCATTCATGTACTTCTGGTCTTCGGTACTGGATCGCTCAGCCTGTTGGTTACCAACCAAGATACGCGTAGGAATATCAACGCCTGCAGAAGCTGTTTGCAGGTTTACGTTATAGGTCGCTGACGGATCCGCTACCGCAGTGACCAGCGGTGTGACTGTAGCCCCTTGGGTTGTCATCAGAACATCGTTGCCACGGTTCATTTCCCCGGCAACTTCGTTAAACTTATCCTGCAACTCGTCAATGCTCACGCCATAAAGTGACGCAAGATTGTTGAAGTCGATTTCCTTCTCAAAGTTGACATTAAGCTGGCGAGCGGCGTTCTTCAGGAATGACTCGCCGGATCCACCCTCTACCTTCTCAAGACTCACAAAGGCGTTATAAGCTGGCTCAAGGAAGCCAATAGCATCGTCTGAGTAATCACCAAGGATGAAAACGCGATCAGGGTGGATATTGACGCGGCGGCTTGATCCATTCGGCAACCGCTCGGCGTACTGCCACATCTTAGGCTGTCCGTACGTCTGCGAGTTCAGGCCAGTATCCCACTCACCAACAGTGAGCGATCCGGCCCACGCCACGGATATTTTCTGAAGACCTCGCCCTTTGGTGACCGGAAGGCTCCAGTCTTTTTCGTCGCGGATGTGCAGAAGGATTCCTGCATAACGACCGACAAGACGGCGGCGATCCGCCTCAGAGAATGAGCGCCAGAACCGGTTGGTGAATACCTGTTTGGAATTTTTCTCCCAGGCCGTTTCTTTGCGCTTTTTGTCTGCCTGATCACCCTCGATGATTTCCGGGTTGGTCTGCCAGCACTTGCCCACCAACTTCTCAACTGCACCATGAGCGATACCACCGCGACGGTACAGGGCGTAGAGGTTTTCGTAGGTTACCTGCTCAGGGAAGCCATACTCGCACCATGCAGAATGGCGTTTATTGTCCAGCCCCATTGTAGGCGCCATCAGCCCCATACGGGCGCGTGCCATCCGCGCATCGTTCAACGCATGGTTGACGGCGAGAGTTAATTTGTCAGTCATGGATTGTCCGTCGGTGGATTTATGGCAATAAAAAAGGCCGCCGGAGCGACCTATTCTTTTTTCGTTGTGAGTGCCGATTCCCAGTCAAATGGTTTCTGCAGCCCGACACTTCTCTCAAGCGCCTTAAGCTTTATCAATAACGCCTCTTTTCTTTCAGGTTCGAATGATTGGTAATAAGGGGCGTATTGCTGAGCGAGCTTAGTGAAAATTAGCGATGAATGCTCAAGTCCTCTAAGTCGCAACTCTTTTCTTATTTCTGTTACCAAGTGCTCAAAGCTATGCATAAAACCTCCGAATCATATGACAGGAGTTTAATTATGGTTTCGCTTGGTATTCGTACAAATTATCGTAACCGTTTTGGGATCATCATCCCGGCCACCTGACCTTTGCGCTTAATGTGTCCGTCGAGGCTGTAGCGAATGCCGTCCCAGCAGTGCTCATAACCGTCGGCCAACTTCGGCAATACCTCGCCGGTGATACGGTCAGTTTTGTATGACCACATGCGAGCCTCTCGCGCTACGTTCTTGCAGCGAGGATGGATAATGATTTCGTCGAAGCCGCGAAGGTGTGCAATGCCGTCCTCGACACTTCCCTGCCACTTTTCAGCAGCTGAGATATTGAATCCCTGCCGCTTGAGATAACTGATTGTCTCTGGTCGTGCTGAATCGGCCTTAATAGGCCAGTCACGCGCGCCTGGAATCGTGTCGTATAGCTCCGGCATGTGGTCGAGCTCTGTTTGCTGGCCGTATGCCTCGTACTCGATGTACAGCCTGTTGTGCAGGATGAACGAGCGAGTCAGCGTGTTAGGATCTTTGGCGAAACCGAAATCCGCACCGAAGAACAGGCGCTCAGCTTCTTTCCAGAGGTTTTCCGAGAACTCGGCAATCCGGTATTTCCCGGCCAGCACCTGCTTATCGGAGTTTTCTAGGTAAGCGCCTTCCCACACCCATGCGTATGTCGCCGGGTCGAGGCGTCGCTGATCGTTCTGTCGCTCACCTTCCAGCACGTCAGGGAACCACGGGTTATCCGTGTAGTTCATCTCAACGGTGATGCAGTCGTCGCCTGCTTCTTTACGGAACCTCTTATCCGTGGCGCTACCGTCGCGCTCCGGGTTCCATGTCACCCAAATCTCTGAACCTTCCTCACGAACGGTTGGGCTCAGCTTCTGCCAGGCTATTTCGCTGACTGATTCAGCCTCGTCGACCCAGCACAGCAGAATGCGCGCTTTCGATTTGATGCTGTCGAGGTTATGCCGCAGGCCGCAGAATACGTAGTTAACGCTCTTGTCGATGGTGCGGATGTACTTCTCGCCGATATCAAAGTTGGAAGCCAGCCATGGAACAGACAGGATCGCCTGTTTCACCTCCTGCATGCTCGACTCTTCCAGCGAGTTCATGAATTCACGCGCGCAGAGTACCACCCCGCTTTCACCGTTCATCATGGACTGGTAAGCCTTTACAGCAGTCATTAGCGCGAAGGTGCGTGTCTTTGCGCTACCACGTCCACCGTGCGAGCATCGATAACGCTTATTCACCGCGGTGAACAGTGGCGCAAGCTTCGCGGGGATTGGCAGCTGAACGGCGTTACTCATGTTTTCGGATCAACAGGTAGTAGCTGGATGATTGTCGGCTGCGGAGTCATGCTGCCATCAGGGCTTGTGTGCTCGACTTTCTGGCGATTGGTGTAGGCATCGCCCATTTCTTTGGCGGCCTGCTCGATAAGCTGCGAGGTCATGCCGTAGTTCTTCATTTTTTCAGCATTGGTCGCCATTCGGTCGAGAACGCGTAACCGGTACGCTTTGTTCGCGATCGGTATGTCGGCGATCTCATTCTGGAATCGTTTACGGGTAGCGTTGAACAGGTCAATCCACTTCTGGCTCAACTTGGCCGCCATTGCGTTGCCGGGCGTATATTGCGACACCTGCTGCCGCGAGACATCGATGCCGTATTCAGCCTTTACAAGCTCAATGACTTTTACTGGCGGCTCGTAGCAGGCGAGCGATTGAACGATGAAGGCTTTAACCTCTGTCGATAATGCTGCCATCGGTTACCTCCATGACAATCCTAATAAAGTCTATGCCAGCTTCAACATGCACGTCCCGCATGACCTGGCTATATCGATGTGAGCCACTTCTGCTGGCGCATTGGCCGCATCAACGAGCTCCTGTACTTCTTTGCTGGCACCGTATCGACGTACGACACCTATGAATTCTTCGACGTCGTGGCCGCGCAGTGTAAGCACTGGCTGCCCGGTCTCTTTGTTGAACTTAGGCGCTCCTAAATCATCAGTGGCCTGGGCGATGTGGTAAAGCTCATGCTCTACCAGTGCGCAGAACTCGAGGTCGCTGCATTGTGAACAGTAATCAGCAGCCAGGGTGATGATGAACTTCGGGATGCGCCCGAACCATTCATGCATCTGCTGTTCCATTCTGGCTTTCTGCCAGCCACCGGCGCGGAGCATTACCTGCTCAGCCTGCCCGAGGACATGTCGCCCTTTCTTCGCAAACGAATCGGACGCCCACATGAAGCAGAGGTCTGCCTCTAACAGGTGTTCATGGTAAGGGTTATGGATGCTGCCGGTATCACTGAGGATTTGGCGGCTTACCCACTCATGCACTTCATTGGCGGGAATGAGCCGGGTGTATGGCTGCCAGTTGTCGGAGGTGATGAAGTTAACTGGCGGGTATGGCCTGCGATCTTCATCGTTAACCATGGGTTACTCCGTTGTTTGTTCTGCCTTGCTCTTAAACTTCAGATAATCAAAGGTCATATCGAGGAGCAGAATGCGCAGGGCGTCCTCCTCTGAAATTCGAGGGCTAAGCTCACTCACTCGACGCTGCAATTCTTCAAGCACTTCGCGAGAGCGTGCACCCTGCTCTCTCATATCAAGAGTTAAAGTGATAGGCCCTATTATCGTTGTCATGATGCACTTTCCTCGATTTCGCCCTCTGCCGGTACTGGCGTGAACTGCACGCGCTTCACATCGGCCGGAGCAAAGTAAAGCCACTCGCCCGTCTCGGTCGCCAGCGGCACAAAGCCGTTTACCAACTCAGGCTGACGTCGTGACATCTTGCCCGTGAAGGTTTCGCCTGTTTGGGTTGTTAACGTGATTTGGTAGATGTCGGACATGATTACCTCTTTGCCTTGTCGCAGCTGTTGCCCTGCTTCTCAGAAGTGCTTAGCCACTTACGGCTTACCCGTCAGCAAGATGTGATCACCATCCTTGCGGGGTTACACAGATCATTATCGAAGCCCCTCAGAGAAGAGCTTCTGTAACGGCCTACTTATTTTCGGTCTGCTTATCCCATTCCTCGCGGAACTTGGATGGGTTGTCGAAACCTTCACTGCACTGGTTGGTTTTCATCATTTCGCCCTTTCTCAATTTTGCGAATTGCTGCCCGGTCGATGTTGCACTGACCGACGATCCCGTAAAGCGTCGCGTTCATCGAAACACTGTCACCGTATGAGGGTTTGTCTGGCAGATCCGGCACATCAATGCGCGACGTCAGTTCCGCTGGAAGGTTCAGGACCGGCTGCTTTATCACCCGAAATTCCACGGGCGGCTTCTGCTGCTGCGCGCAACCGCTCAACAGCGGCATTAGGAACAGGAGCAGCAGCGCACTTATCTGCCGCCAGGTAGCGCTTAATCTCGCTCTGGAGCATTCGGTTCTGCTTGGCCGACTCAGCCCGTTGTTCTGCGACTTCAGACATGACCACGTTTTGCCTGTTAACGGCGCCAGCAAGTTCTTTAACGCTCCCCGCCAGATCGTCATTTTTAGCCCTCAGGTCGTTGATCTGCACATCCTTGCTGTCGTTAAGCTGTGTCAGCCTGTCGTTCGTCGCCGTCAACTGCTGATTGCGGGCATTAAGCCCCCACAGGCAAATAGCGACAAGGATGATGAACGCGCAAGGAATGAGAATGTGCGCATTGTTTTTGAAAATGCGGAATAAACTGATTAACCCGAACATAAAACCCCCTTAGCTTTAGTTAAGCGGGCTTTCCTGTCCTCCAGTCCGTTGGTACCACCGTTGATGATTCTGGTGATGCGGCTAACATCATCTGAGTCAGCGATAGCGTTAAGTCCGTGATTGCTCCACCATGCAGCTGCGGATTCAGCAGCATATTGAGGCTGAGTAAGTAGTTCCGGGCTCTTCACGATATCAACGCCAAGCTGCTTCACCAGCGCGGCGTAATTCGCTTTCCCCGTCACCTGAATCAGGCCGCGTCCGCGGTAACGATATCCATCACCACTGTTGCGATCGCCGTTCCCGTTCCGGTTGGCGTAGATGATGCTGCCAATCATTTTCTGGTCGGCCGGGTGAGCATTCTGGCCCGAGTCAACGCGGCCATATTTAAAGGCGTCCGCCTGGCTGATGCGATTGCCGAACATCGCCAGCAATGCGCCGTAGCGGTAATTAAGGCTCTCTTCCACATGCGCGAAGCCAGATGATTCATGGCCTACCTGTGCGAGGAAGTGAGCCTGCCTTAACGGCGTGCTTATGTCGTATTTCTGCATTGCCGCCAGCACGACTGGAAACCACTTCCCTGCCATCGCCGCACTGGTGCCTGTTGCTTGCTGGAATTTACTGAGGGTCAGCATTTGCTTTGTCTCCCGGTTCATTCAGGCCAAGGCGACGGCGCGCATAGGCGAAAAGCGAATCCACCCCCACATACCCGACGCCAGCCGAGATCGGCCAGCAAAGCTCAGGGGGGAAATTCCAGTTGAAGATTGCCCATATAGCCGTGAGTGTCGGCTGAGCGAAGAAGCAAAGGATCCCGCACATCGTTGCGCCGGCGATCCGGTCTTTCCACTTTGATTTCGCGCCGCGCGAGGTAGCGAGTATCGACATGACAAAAGCCAGTACCGAATAGCCAGCTTCGTTTTTGTGGTTTACAAGCCACGCAAGCATCACCGCCCAGGTATCTGGTCTGTCTTGCATAGTGGTTTTCTTCATGTTCGCACCTGCTTGGTGCTGGTTGATTAGGTCAGGCCCTCGGGACGATTTAACAAGTAGGCGTGTCGATGATGGTTCCCGGAGCCTGAAAATAAAAAAGCCAGCGACAGGCTGGCAATGTGAGGGTAAGGCAATGTCGGCTCTCTGGCCGAAGGGTCCCAGGTAGTGGGTTCTGGTTTGTGGTGACCGGTGCTGCTATCCGGCATTCACGGCTATCGCTTTACGACGCCATCAGGACATTCACCACAACGGACAGAGCACTGAGCACTTCGCGCCAACTCCATGCTGCTGCGTGGATTGGGTTATGAGCCCTTCACGCCAATGCTCTTTCCTGTTGTGCCCTCCGTTTCGTGGAGCGGACGGCATAACGTATTCGCGAATTCAGTTATGCACCTGATGCAAGATAAAGCCGCCGCGATGACGACTTGTTTTGCTGATGGCTCGCCTGGCTGGATTCGAACCAGCGACCAACCGCTTAGAAGGCGGTTGCTCTTTCCTCTGAGCTACAGGCAAATTGGTGCCGGGCAAAGGAATCGAACCTCTGACGCGCAGCTTATTTCCAGGTTTCGCCATTTAAGGCTGAAAGCACTGTTTGATGTGTTACACCAAACATTCTCCCTAGCCCTCTGGCTCCATAAACCTTATGTCGTGGAATATAGTTTTCTCTGATGAACTGGACGCTGTCCATTGTTAGCTTACTCATACCATTCAGCTCACCAGCTACTAAGTAGCTAAGGTCAAATTTGGTTTTCTGAATGTGGCATGCAGAACATAGTAGTTGGCACTTTTCAACCTCAGCATAAAACACCGAATCTGAGTGATAGTGCATCTCGCTTACATTTGCTGATTTGGTAGAAGGATCTATGTGGTCAAACTGAAGCGAATCTTTGGATCCGCAACTCTCACAACGACCACCCAACTTTTCCATGGCCTTAGCAAGCCTAGCCCTTCGATTAAGATAGTAATCTTTGCTCGGCATTTACCACCTCTGCCACTGAACTAGACCGGCAAATTTGGAGCATCTGGCGGGGATCTAACCCGCATCTTCTGGTTGGAAGCCAGACGTAATTCCCAAACTACGACAGATGCAGAATTGGCGGGACAGGAAGGATTCGAACCTTCGACCATTCGGTTAACAGCCGAACGCACAACCGCTGTGCTTCTGACCCTGAAATGAAAAAGCCCCGCACGATGGCGAGGCTCTTAATTCTTTGTCGACCTACAAAGCTTTGGCGACGATATCAGATTTACATGAAATATATGCGTTTCAGTTCGGTTTTGCAAGACTTACATCTAAATTTGTCGCCTTTTGTTGTGAACGTGATCGCGTTACGGAGATAAGCGCACCGCTATCGAGTCGCTTAAAGCTGTTACGCATTGCCAGCCAGTGAGGCAGATAGGTTTCTGTCCAGGTGGATTTCGCTACACCTGCCAGATCAGCCAGCGCCTGATATTCGTACGTATCACGCCCTGCCAGTTCAGCTTTGACGTCCTGCGCCGCAAGCCATATAAGCTTTTTCAGGCGCTCCATCGTCTTGCCGGCCACCTTCTTCGCGCCGAGCTGCTCCAGGAACTCTGCCCACGCGCACTGGGTGATCGCCACCTGATACTCGAAGCGGATATTCTCGCTGTAGTTCCAAAGCAGCCACGCTTTCTGATGCTCTTCCAGTGACAGCACGGCGCGGCGCCATGAAGCGGTACCAAACTCTACCGGACTGACCAGCGCGATGGATGAGCCTTTGGCGCGGGACTGGCTGCCACTCATCGCAGGGCCGTCCGGGTTAACTTTTCGGCCAGTGACCGGGTCGGTGATTTTCTTACGTCCCCGGCTGCGCGCCGTCGCGGTGAATTGCGCGTTCTCGGCGAAAGCTACCAGTTGCCCTTTCGTCGCCCCGCTGAGGTCTGCGGTCGCCACAATGAGCTGCTGACGTACGTATTCCAGTTGCTGACTGTTCATGCGGCTTCCTTCTGTGGCTGGTTGGTTTTGGTCTGGCTGTGCTTTGCTATTGGCGGCAGGTTGGCGCGCTTAACGCTTTCGGCCTGATATCGGGTTATCTCGTCTCTGGTCACGGTGCGCACTCCCCGATAATGATCTGCCCCTTCTCTCCCCAGACCTTTGTGATGCGGCAATCCCAGATGTGAGCATCATCCTCATAAAGCGCATCCATCAGGGCTTTCAGCATGTTGTCGCAGTCTGGCTTGGCCTGGTGGGGCTTCCCGGCGAACTCCGCTCGTTTCTTCTTACTCCAGCTTGGTGGCATTGGTAGGACGAATGTCACATGTGATCCGGATTCAGGCATGGTCAACTTGCGCAGGCGGACCTCATCGCAAAAAGCGCGGTAACGCATTACAGGTGGACGCTGCTTCCACTTATCCGCGCGGGTCATGCGAGGCTTGCCGATTGGTGTGATGTCGTAGATTTTCATGCAGGCACCACCAAGCCACGACGGGCAATCTGAATAATGGTCAGGACGATGGCGCGATCCATTAACTGGCGGCGCTCGTCACGGCTAAGCCCCTTCCCGTTATCAATCTCTGAATGGCAGGTGACACAGATAGCGGCGGTGGCGCAGTCGTCTGTCTTCATGCCAATTCCCTTACCTTCATTGCGGTGTGCTACCTGTACGCCCCACGCTCCGCAAAGGACGCATTGCTCAATCTGGCCGACTGCGGCGAGCCACTTCTTGCTGCGGTAGGTTTTACTCATGGTCACCACCTTGCACCTGAACCAGCGTGAGGTTTCCGCAAAACACCGCTCCTGTGTCGATGTACATCTGGTTGGCATACTTCAGGGGCTGGCGCGCAGGGGTGTGGCCGAAGATAAACAGATCAGCACCGGCTATCGGCGAGACAATGCCGCCCTGAGCGTCGCTAACCCGCTCACGATTCCAGATGACCATGTCTTTCGGGACCGGCTTGTCGAACGCATATTCGTTATGCGGGTAGTCAGCGTGGCAAATTACGATTTTCCGATCGGAGGTAACCAGCTCGATGATGAGTGGTAACTCAGCTGCCTTGTGAACCAGAGCCTTAGCCAGCACCTCTTTGTCATAGTCGAGATTGAAGAACCAACCGCCACCGTTTACCAGCCAGTGATTGACGTTTCCATGCTCTGAAAGCCCATCAACCATCATCTGCTCATGGTTACCGCGCACTGCCCTGAACCACGGCATAGTAATCAGATCCAGGCACTCGACGTTTTCCGCGCCGCGGTCAACAAGGTCACCAACCGAGATCAGCAAATCACGCGCAGGGTCGAACGAAACCTTTTCGAGCTCATTCATCAGCAGCGTGTAGCACCCATGCAGATCGCCGACGACGAAGATATTGCGCCAGTCAGCGCCATTAATTCGTTGATACATGCTCATGCTGATTTTCTCCTCGCTGCGAGACGCAGCCATTTCTGATCCACCAGGCGGGCGGTGTAGTCTTTCAGGGTCGGGATATCGGACGGCTTAACCGCGGGCTTAGGCTTGCGGCGCGCCGGAACGCGAAAGATTTCGTTTGTGATGACGCGGGAAAGAGGAGTTGACATCAGGCCTCCTGCTTATCGCGCAGCACCTGAAATTCGCTGCTTTGAGGGATTGTGAGCACCAGGCCAAACTGAGCGCACCAGCCTTCCACCTGGCACATGAAATGGTGCATGTCGCCAGTGTCCAGATCGGACGTGTGGCGGAGTTCTAATTCAATCGTCTTAATTCCGGTGACGAAATCGGTGTACTCAACCTCTTCATAACCCAGATAAGTTTTTTTGAGGTTTCGCTTTACCCATGCAGGCGTTGCGTCAGTGCGCCCAGACTTGATCAGGTAGTCGCTTATTTCCTTGTACCAAACGTGGCTCAGACTATTTTGTGAAAGGCTTCTCTTCTCGCGCCAGTCTTTGAGTTGGAGCCGGAAGCACTCACCGTTTTCGAGAAGTGGCTTCAGATGCTGAGTGATAGCACCAAGATTTCCACGGTGTAGCTTGATGCCGTCTTTGGGGATAATCATACGGCCTCCTTAATGGAAGCCGCAGAATGCAGAAAATCGCAGGTGCATGTCTGCATCTGTGACAATGTGAGGAGTTCAGATTGTGGTCGCATTTAAGTCCCCTTAAATGCGCAGAAGTCTTACCGTCGGGCGTTCAACTCCGACGACGGTTAAATTATGGCTGGTTGATTATGGAAAATCAACATAAGAGAAAGGCCTTCGAAGAGGCCATTGGTGTCTTGATGCTGGTTTATAAATCTCTACCCGCCGGGATGATTCACAAAATACATTTGCAATTAGTACTTCAGGGAAGGCTGGATTTGATCTAGCTTGTTAAACAATCCGTAGATTATGATATCGGGATAAAAAACAGAAGGGATGGCCTGGTTATGAATAATGGGGTGTTTACTACCGTCATTACTGGTGTTTCAGTGTTTGTGTTGGGTCAGATATTTGTAAAATCCATGCTTGATCCTTACATTTCATTCAAGGAACATTTGGGGATGGTTTCGGCCATTCTCCTGCGTGAGCAAAATAAAATCCTTAGCATCAATGCGAAAAGCGAAGTAATAAACGAAATCAAACAGGCGTCAGCTTTGCTGTTGTCAAAATCTAATGCCATACCCTTGTATGGAATGTTGGCTACTTTACGTCTCCTTCCTCGATACAAAGATGTCCTTAAGGCCTCGTGGAATCTGAATCTTATTGCGTCTATTTTAGAAGAAGGAAGAAACACCACCCCCAAAGAAACCTATACAACTATTTCTAATTCTCTCAATGCGGTAGGCAGTAAGTTAGGGGTGGTTGTTACATACAGACCATCTTAGATCAGCAAATAATATCTTCCTGCTGCGGCGCTGCCGGCAGCGGCATCCAGTGGGTTGGGCTCCATGATGCTCCTGGTATAATCCAGCCATCTATATCTGCATCCGGATGCCCAGGGCAATTTGTTGCCCACTTCATTGCATAGCCGCCAGGAGCTGATTGCCATGGCGCAGCAACTATCACACCTGTTGATGGGCTTGGCATCCGCTTACTGCAAGCCACCCAACCGTCTGTCAACTCATCACGATTACTTACAGGTTCGGCACCATGAAGCATGGCGGCGCGGCAGGCGTTCCAGCCACCTCGGAAAGTGTCATCAAAAGAGTCATCTTCCATGAACCGACGCTTGTACTCTTCGCGGGTTAGCTCATCAGGCACAGATACCGGTGCTGGCTGCCACATTCCTGCCAACACGGTTTCAATCTGGTCAAACACAGCCTGCATGTCAGAAACATCAGTTATGACAGCGGGCGTGAAGATGTGGCGCATGGTGGCGTCACCTATCTTGTAGAATTCCGGCGCTGGCGGTGCGGTGTAGAGCGAGCCAGGCTTGATATCATGACGACGCATACGGATATCACAGGTTCGCTCTTCGTTTGGCGAAGACCATGCGACAACATCAGCCACAGCCTCCGCTTCGAGCGATGCCAGCGCGATACGCGCCAACTCGTTCAGGATTGCCACATCAGCGTGACCGAGGGTGTAACCAGCTTTCAAATCGGCAACTGCTTGGACGGCATGTTTGTCGATGTTGCTCATTGGAACCTCACATGATTCTTCCAGCGATTCTGTGCTGCGCTCTTTTTGAATTGATGCCCTTCACGGCTAACACCACCGAGCGTGAAGAGAACCATGCGTCGATTGCTTACATTCAGCCATTGGCGCGGGTAGCAGTTTTTCAGAGCGCGAAGAACGATGATTTTGGCTTTACGGTTTTTCATGACTGCGCTCCTTTACGAATTTGGGCAGCGAACTTCAGCACAAATCTTACTGTTGATTCATGCCATCCGAGTTTTTCTGTTTCTCTGGCAAGCATCTCCACACCGCTGGCGCGCACTTCAGCCAGGAAAGCGTCTGTTGCCGGGATTTCTGGCATACAATCAACTGCGTCGATATATTCTTCGGCTTTGTCATCCCAGACCCAGCAATCAGCCTTAATGAAGTTATTCAGCCCCGCATTCTCCGCAGCCAGAGCTGCGCACTTGGCTTCAAGTTCTTCGTATGTTGGTTTCATGCGGCAGCTCCTTCAAATTGGTAAGAAATTTTAATTCCCAGCTTTTTAGCCATGGCATGCTCAGCGACGGCACCTTCCGACTCTTGCCACCCATGCAGCATGTGAATGGCGTCGGCGCAGCGAAGCATCGCCAGGCAGATGTCCATATACTCACGCTGAGATAAACCATCCGGGAGCGTGGCCGGATTTAATGCCACATGACCACCTGATAACATCTGCTGTGCTACTGCGTTAAACATCGGACGGTTGTAATTTTCGTAACCCGTCATTGGTCCTGCGATGTAAATTTTCATACCCCTGCCCTCCCGTACTTGTCTGATAACTCGCCCATTTGCCTGTGGATTTCCGCAAGGTCACACCCTGCGCAGCCCAGAGCTTCGGCTATGAGTTCTTCCTGTTCTTTGGATGGCCCCGCTTGGAGAATCTGATTAAGTTTCCTGTTCGATACGCCGCAGTGCTTGGCGATGCTGATGAGCGTTACACCGTTATCCTTCGCCATGGTCCTAACCATCCAGCGATAATCACTCCATTCGCTCATACCCCTGCCCTCCCCCAAACCATCAATACTCGCTTCATAGCCGCGCTGTTGCGGCACTCCTGGCAGATCACGTTTTTCTCTGTGCGCTGCACCAGCTTCGAATTACCCTTCGGCATGGCAGGTATGGTTTCCGGTGCCTATTTCATTCCGTAGCTGGTCAGCCGATACAGCCGCTGGCCATGCTTACCTTCGAACTCGATCAGGCCGTCTGCAAACAACGTGCTTAACGGGCCGGAAATCTTTTTGGTGGTCATGCCGATCATGCTGGCAATACGAGCACTGTTCAGGCCCGGGTTGTTACGCAGGGCTGCAAGAATCTGCCCGCGGATTGTTATGGTCATCAGAATCCCCCTTTCTTTTTCGGCTGCTGCTCACGCCCGCGGCGTTCTGCGGCGGCGGCCTGCTGGTCTGTGTCGTAAATTGCCCCGTTGATCTGATTGCAATAAACCGTTCCGGTACTGCCGTGGCGATTGAGTCGCAGGATTAACTCGGTTTCTCCCGGCGGCACGCTGTCATCGAAAGCACCTTCCCGGTGGATACCAACCCAGTAGTCGCAGTCCTGCTCAATCTGTCCTGTGTCGCGGGAATCGCTCGGTAACGGGCGTTTATTCACTCGCTTCTCCAGTTCGCGGTTGAGCTGGGTCAGCAGCACGACGACGCAGCCAAGCTCTTTTGCGAGATTCTTCAGACCTTTGGTGATCATCCCGTAGGCCAGGTCATTACGGTCGGCTTTTTCGGCGGTCATCAGCGTCAGGTAGTCAACCAGAATCATTCCTACGCAGCCCTTCTCGCGCTTGATTCGGCGGCTTTCGCTAACGATGTGCGCCAGTGACAGGCCAGGAGTGTCGTCGATGTATAGCATGTCGATTTCACTCAACCGACCGGCTGTGGCGATCGCTTTCTTAAAGTCGCCGTCGTAGTCGCCCTGGTACTGGTCATCGGCATCATCCGTGGCGGGCATGTAAAAAATGCTCGGGTTAATGCCCGACTTCTGACCAACCAGTTTTTCGAGGATCTGGTCGCCTGGCATTTCCAGGCTGAACATCAGCGCTGGCTTTTTCTCACGAACCGCGCAGTTGATCGCCATCTGCCCGTATAGGGTTGTCTTGCCCATCTTTGGCCTTGCGCCAATCACGAACAGAGAGCCTTTAACCAGACCTTTCGGCGCCAGCAGTCGGTCGAGTGACGGGATTCCGGTACTCATTCCGCGCTGTTCGCCTGAAGGGTCAAATCGCTTCTCCAGATCTGCCACCCAGTCATCCATAACCTCGCCGAACGACCGCAACCCACGACGACTTCCGGTTTTTGAATGGTCTGCGAGTTGGGTGAAAATACCCTGAATTGCCTCGTACTTCTGCGTGGCGCTCATGCCATTGCGGGAATACAGCAGCTCAGTAGCTTCGGTCAGTCGGCTGATGCCATAGCGCTCCATTGCGGCTTCGCGGACTGATGCAGCGTATGCCACGATGTTTGCAGCGCTCGGTGTGTTTTTTGCGATCTGCGCGATGTAGGCGAAACCGCCGATCTGCTCCGTAAGTCCTTTGCTTTCCAGAGAGTCGAAAAGCGTCAACCCATCGACTGGCTTGTTAGCTCGGAACATGTCACGTAATTCAGCAAAGACGATCTGATGAACCCGGATGTAAAACGACTCAGGCTTGAGCATTGCCAGCACTTTTTGAACACGCTCGCTGTTGTCATCGTCCAGCAGGAGTCCGCCGATGACGCTCTGCTCTGCTTCGACGTTGTGGGGTACGGTCAGGATTTCAGAGGTCATCACAGGCCCCCTCGCGCGTCTTGGCATACACATCCACGTTCAGGAAGTATTCGAGAGCCTTGCGGCGCCATGTGCGTCCCGTGCGCTGGTCTGGGCGGTTCTCCAGCATCCAGCGGCAGTTAGTGGCGATGTAGCTCAGATACGATTCCCAGTCGCTCAAGGTGAACTTATGGCCGTCGAGCTGCTGAGTTACTTTCCCGGCCTTCTGCCAGAAGGTGCGGATCAGAGCACGGCGCTTGTCAGTCAGTATCCTGATGCTCTGGGCTTCAGGCAGTACGCGATGGTAAACCTCGACTACCTGCTCACAGCTGAGAGAAGGTTTTTTCTGCTCTGGTTTTTCTGCTGCTGATGCACACTCTCTTACGTTAGTAAGAGAGTTATTTAATATATTGTTATCTGTGGACACTGGCTGGACATCGGCTGGACACTCCACCTCCGCAGGCATTGATATAACTGCGTTTGCGCTGGACACTGGCTGGGCATCGGCTGGACAAAAATTTGACTGATATTCGTCATATTTGACCACTTTTAGAACAGTAAAACGGTTGTTCGATTTGGTGGTGATCATGCCCAGGTTCTGGAATTTACGGAGCAGTGATTTAACGCGATCAGCGGTCAAACCCGTTTCCATTGCCAGTGTGTTGCGCCCGGTGATGAACTCTCCGCGTTCACAGATCACATCGCCGACATCCGTGGATACCAGTGTCTGTTCGTGATTGGCACGCAGGAGCAGGTGAACCCACAAATGAGCCGCCTCAGCATCCTTGTAGAACGGCACATCCATAATTTTACGGTGCAGCAAGGCAAACCCCTTACCGTCATTCGTGCGCGGTTTCTGGAGCCTTCTGGCCTCTCTGGCTTCGGCTAAATTAGATACGTTACCCACGGCCACTCTCCTTACGTTTCAGTTCTTCCAGGATGGCGCGCATCTTCTCTGCCACAATCGGGTTAACCGAGCGGATGAAGCGGTCGCGGGTTATGTTTTTATGTACAGCGGTATGGTAATAGCGTGGATTTTTTGCCATTATTCCTCCTGCAATGAGTGCACACGATTTGCATCTGAAGGCCAGTTCTGTTAGCGCAGACTGGCTTTCGCCATTTTTGAAACTTCCCATCACATAGCCCCCAGCATCGACGTAACCATCGTCATCAGCGGCCCTACCTGCTCAGGCATGAGGCGGAACAGCGACGCTATACCCTCGCTTACCTCTTTCAGCTTCTGATGCTCTGGAGCGTCCAGCAGCACTGCCTGTTTAGCCTCTGCGAGTTCTTTCTCGGCCTCAGCCAGGCGAGACATTTTGCAATCGGCACCGATCAGGCGAGTGCGATACTCAACCGGCAGGACCGCCATGATTGCGGGTGTCAGCTGGCGCACGTTCTCGCGGTACTGCTCAGAGTCGAAACGGTTATCGAGGAAGCGAAACAGCTTCTGGCGCGCCCGGCTGATGTCTTCCGGGAAGCTGATGGCGGTATCGCCCTGCTCCCGGTATTCGTTGATGATCAGTGCCGAAACGACGTCCTGATTGTCCAGCGCCGAAGACCATGCCCGGACCGCATCGCGGATCTTTTCGTGGTCTGGCGCCGCCTTAGGTTGAGCGCGGTTTATCATCGCTCCCGGGTGTATTCCGGTATTGTGTTGATACGCAAGTGAATGCATTGCTTTCCCTTTCGTGGTTAGGCCGCAGTATCACGCGGCGATGCGAATACCAGGCTTTCTTTTAGGACCGGAGCCTGGCGGTGAAAATTCTTCGTGCCTTTCTCGATAGCAGATGCCATTTCTGGAGATGCCCGGCGATTTCCGTAGGCGATCTGGTCCAGGTAACCTGGCGTCGTGTTAGCCAACTTTGCGAGCTGCGCCCATTCGTCGGTAGTGGCGGCCTTGCGCCAGCGGTGTAGTTCAGTGCTCATTGGTGTCTCCGGGTGAGTCGTTTGATTTGGAGTTTAGCGTTATGCTAAATACTACGCAAGCATCATTTAGCAATTTGCACATTTATCATTTTGCTAAAAGCAGTAACAATGCAGGTATGGAAAATAAAGAAATCAGAAAAGCCAACCTGGAAGCGCTGTACGAGAAGCGTCAGCACGAGTCTGGAATGACCAAAGCGCAGTTTGCCGAGCTCATCGAGACAAGTCCGGCTGCGCTTAGCCAGCTACTGGGACCAAACCCTCATCGCAATATCGGCGATAAGATGGCTCGCAAAATTGAAACTGCGCTTGATCTGCCTTTTGGCTGGATGGATGTTTTACACGCCAGTGAAGAACCTTCGAACGTTGCATTTCGAGGACTGAACGAGACAAAAGGAAGTTATCCTGTAATCAGCTGGGTAAGCGCGGGGCAATGGATGGAAGCTGTAGAACCTTATCACCGAAGAGCGATAGATCGCTGGTATGACACGACTGTTGACTGCTCAGAAGATTCATTCTGGCTGGACGTTAAAGGGGATTCTATGACCTCCCCGGCTGGACTGAGCATACCCGAGGGAGCAGCGATACTTGTTGATCCTGAAGTCGAGCCGCGCAACGGAAAGCTGGTTGTCGCGAAGCTAGAAGGCGATAACGAAGCGACCTTTAAGAAGCTTGTAATCGATGCCGGCAGACGCTTCCTAAAGCCCCTTAACCCCGCATATCCAATGCTAGAAATTAATGGAAACTGCAAAATCATCGGCGTTGTGGTTGATGCCAAAATACTAAACATCCCATAACCTCACGCAAAACCCCTCAAGCCCGCCATCGCGCGGGCTTTTTTACGTCCCGAATTCCTTCGCTGTAAATTTTTAATCGCTTATTAATCAATACGCTAAATAAAACCATTCAACAATTTAGCATTTTGCTATTGCGCATAATTTAGCATCACGCTAAATTTACCCCATCGAAACGAAACATCGACAGCTGAGCGAAGTTAGCCAGCGGCGAAGTGGAGATTCGGTCAGTCGAACGGCGCGACAGTAAACCATGCGTCGGACGCCCGGCGGGCTCAGGGAGAGCGGCAATGGTGCGTAACTGGAATGTTTTGTAATGGGGTGTGGCTGGGCCTGCATGGACTGATCACCCATGAAAACTTCGGTTCGAATCCGTAGCACTCCACCACAAAGCATTTCTCCCGCATCAGCGGGTAACGACAGAGGGTAAGTCAATGATTCGTCTTAACAACGAAATTAAAAATCAGCTATGCCATAACCTGCTTCTCGCATCCCCATTGTTTGAGAAAGCGAAAGCTGCGGTTAATGAGAGGGCGAAAATTGTTGAAGAAATTCGACAGGCATTGCTCAAGCAGGAAAACACTAGCGATGAGCAAATAACTAAGGCTCGGGAAGATTTCAAAGATAACTCCTTCATCAAGATGAAGGTCGGCGCTAAAACTGCAATTTTAAAGGTCATTATTAATGGTGAGTATCACGAATTAGCCAGGAACGGTTTGGATCATCGCTATCGCCACCGTGGAAAACATATTGGTAAGCACGATCTTGAAAGCGACCTGTTCTTCGGAGCTTCCTTCGCGCCTGTAATTGATTCGGGTTTCGTTCCTGAAAGTTACAGCACGCTGAAGAAAGTTGGAAAATTACACGACCGACTCACTGAATCGACGGTAACCATCAACGTTCTTTACGATGAAGTTGATGCCTTCCAATTGCAGGTTAAAGGTGCTCTAACCAAAGTCTCAACTGTTAAAAAACTGGCTGAGATGTGGCCTGAGGCAGTGCCATATTTGCCTGAGGTGGAACGCCGTGAAGCGACCAGCACCGCACTTGCCATTCCCGTTGAAACGCTAAACGCCCTTTGCGGCATACCAAAGAATGAATGACCCGCTCCGGCGGGTTTTTTATCGGCCATACATAGGCAGATTTTCGAGTCTGCCCATTTATGACAACCGGCGGCCATCCACCGCCCATTGAAACACTGAATAAATGCGTTGAAGTCTTGTATTAACCGTTCCGTTCGCCGCGATAAGGCCAAGAGGAAATCATGGTAAACCAGCAGCAGATCAGAGAGGCCCAACGGCTCGCGTCGTTCGCGGTGCTCCATCGCAATGCTCCGGCGTGGGAAGAAGCAAAACGCCTTTACGCCGTCGCCATCGGGAGGACTCTTCACTGATGGAAACTTTATTCGCACTCGTCCTGACCGTGGCAATGACCAACGGTGATTATCAGGATGTCATTCTCGGCGTTTACGACAGCCAGCAGGAATGCAGCCTGGCAGCTACAGAGCAGAAAGTGTCAGCTGAGTGCTGGCCGGTAGAAAGCATCATCCGCAACGGCGAGTTCCCGGCGAAATCCATCGCGCAGCAGTAACCACCCTATTCAACCGATCGGCCTGGCTCAATGCGGGCGGGATCTGCACATCCAAATTTCAGGAGAAACCATGAGCGAAGTAACGGACTTAACTGTCATCGAAATCAAGCCGGAGCAGGCGCCAGTGCTTTACGTAGCCGGCGGCCTTGACGCTTATCTCGAACAGATCCGCCAGGCAGTAAACGAAGTGCCGGACCTGTCCACGAAGAAAGGCCGTGACCGTGTTGCCTCTCTGGCAGCACAGGTGTCCCGCAGCAAGACGGCAATCGAAAAGCCGGGCCGTGAATACCTGAAGCGCCTGAAAGAGGCTGTGCGCCCTGCTGAGGCCGAAATTAAGCGTTTCGTTGATGCCTGTGATGAGCTGCGCGACGCCACCCGCCGACCACTCACCGAATGGGAAGCCGAGCAGGAACGAATCCGGGTGGAAGAAGCTTGGAACGCCATGCACGAAGAAGCACTGGTGATGAACAAGATGTTCGATGACCAGCGCGCCGCGCAGATCGAAGCAGACCACGAAATGGCTCTGCTGATGAATGACAAGTTTGACCGTGACCGCGAAGAGCAGCGCCGCCAGGCGGAACAGGCACAGCGTGAACACGAAGAGCGCATTAAGCACGAAGCGGCAGAACAAGCCCGCCGCGATGCCGAAGCGAAGCACAAAGCAGAGATAGAAGCTGCAGCGCGCCGTGAAGCTGAAGAGAAAGCACGTGCAGAAGCTGCGGAACGCCTACGCATTGAAACGGAGCAGCGTGCGGCGCGTGAGAAGCAGGAAGCGGAAGCCCGGGCGGAACGCGAAAAAGCCGCGGCGGTTGAAGCCGAGCGCCTGAAGGCAAAACAGGCCGAAGATGCTCGCCTGGCCGAAGAGAAGCGCAAAGCCGATGAGCAAGCCAAGCGCGAAGCTGACGTGAAGCATCGCAAGACGGTCGGCACCAACATCGTTAACGCGCTCACCAGCCACACCAGCTTAACCCGCGAACAGGCTATCGAAGTGCTCACCGCACTGAAAGATGACCTGATCCCCTGCGCGAAAATTCATTACTGAGGCAGCCATGAACGCATACCTCACTTACGACCGCATCGAAGATCGGCGGTGGGTTGAGCAGCAGCTCACCGACGAGAAAGAGAAGTGGATCGACGACCGGGCGAAAGAGTTGATCGCCATGTTCCCTGCGAAACCTCTGGAAATGAGCAGCTTGTTCCTGCCCCAGGAAGCCCAGTTTGCGCTTATCGGAGAAAAGGCCGAAGAGGCATACAACGAATACATTTCGGCCTGCGCATATGCCCGCGCCGAAGAAGAATGGCAGCGTCAAGCGCCCTGCCCGTTCTAAGGAGTGATCATGAGCTTAACCATTGTTGATTTCGTCAAACAACAGGAGCCGCTTTTCATCAAGGCGGCCACTGACGAGCGGATGGTGTGGGCGAAGGAAAGTCAGTTCGCCATCCAGCTATTTCAGAACAACGACTACCTCGCGAAAGTTGCATTCCAGAACCAGACCAGCACGCAGAACGCGATCATCAACGTTGCGGCCATCGGCATTTCGCTAAACCCAGCTCAGAAGCTGGCTTACCTGGTTCCGCGTAAAGGGGCTATTTGCCTCGACATCAGTTACATGGGCCTGATGCATATTGCGCAGCAGTCTGGCGCTATTAAGTGGTGCCAGTCGGCAATTGTTCGCAGAAACGACCAGTTCCGCCGTGAAGGGCTCGATAAGCCGCCGATCCATATCTACAACGACTTTGATACCGAAGAGCAGCGCGGGGACATCGTAGGCGCGTATGTAACGGTAAAAACTGACGATGGTGATTACCTCACCCATACGATGCGCATCGATGCCATCTACTCCATCCGTGACCGGTCTGAAGCATGGAAGAAGTACAAATCTGACAACAGTAAAAAGTGTCCATGGGTCACTGACGAAGAACAGATGATCCTCAAAACAGTCGTGAAGCAGGCAGCAAAATACTGGCCTCGCCGTGAGCGCCTGGACGCCGCCATAGACCACGTTAACACCGAGGGCGAAGAAGGTATCAACTTTACAGCAGAGCGTCAGCCTGAGCGCGATATAACGCCGCTTAGCGAAACCACGCAGAAAGAGATAAACGACCTGCTTGTCTCTTTGGATAAGACATGGGATGCCGATCTTCTCCCTCTCTGTTCACGCATTTTCAAACGCCCTATCTCGCAGCCAGCCGACCTGACAGAACTGGAAGGTGTTAAGGCTCTCGGGTTCCTCAGGCAAAAGGCGGCAGCATGACACCAGAAATTATCCTGGCCCGGACCGGTATCGACGTAACTACTATCCAGCAAGGCGACGAGGCATGGCACCGGCTGCGCCTCGGCGTTATCACCGCCTCTGAAGTGCATAACGTCATCGCCAAGCCACGATCTGGGAAGAAGTGGACAGACATGAAAATGTCCTACTTCCACACGCTGCTCGCCGAGGTATGCACCGGCGTCGCGCCAGAGGTTAACGCCAAGGCGCTGGCCTGGGGCAAGCAGTACGAGGAAGACGCCCGCACCCTCTTCGAGTTCACGACGGACGTAAAAGTCACGGAGTCTCCGATCCTGTTCCGTGACGAGAGCATGCGCACCGCGTGCTCCCCTGACGGCTTGTGCAGTAACGATTTCGGCCTCGAATTGAAATGCCCTTTCACCTCCCGCGACTTCATGAAATTCCGCCTTGGCGGTTTCGAAGCCATCAAGTCTGCGTACATGGCCCAGGTGCAGTACAGCATGTGGGTGACCGGAAAAGAGGCCTGGTTCTTTGCCAACTATGACCCGCGCATGAAACGCGAAGGCATTCACCATGTCGTCGTTGAGCGGGATCCGCAATACATGGCCAATTTTAACGAAATGGTGCCGGAGTTCATCGAGAAGATGGACGAGGCGCTGGCGGAGATCGGCTTCACGTTCGGTGAGCAGTGGAAATGAAACGCACACCATTCTATCGCCGGCCCGGGCGAACCGGGCAATTCTCTGGCCTCCGTGAGCGCGTTATATGGATGATTCAGACCCGCGGCCGCCCGGTAACCGGTAGCGAAATTGCCGAGAAGTTTGGCGTGACGCTCATCGAATTTAACCGGGTCGCCAACGGCATTACCCGCGGCTCCGGACAGATAGCGCAGATAGTTGAGTCGGAAAAATGGATCAATGAGGACGGCATCTGCGACCGGACATTTGACCTGGTAACGAAGCCAAAGGTCATCACGCCTCAAGGTAAATCGCGGCTGTTCACCCGGCGCGCCATTGCGCAATCGCAAGAAGGTAGACGGCAGGAATGCATAGCGCGTGCCGCCCGCCGTCGCCGCCTGATTGCTAAGGGCCTCTACATCGACGAAATGGAGTCAGTGCTATGAAAGCATGGTCACTCGAAGAGCTGGCGCTGCTTTGGCGTCACTCAAACGCTGAAGTCGCGGAGATTACCGGCCGCAGCATTGAAGAGGTCGGAGATAAGCGGCTGCAAACCAATATTGAGCGTAATGGCTGGGATGTTAACGATCCGGAGCAGGAGGATGCATGACCGGAAAATACTCTCTTATCTACGCAGATCCGCCCTGGTCTTACGGCAACACCATCAGTAACGGTGCCGCCGCCGATCACTACTCAACCATGAAGCTAATCGACATTAAGCGCCTGCCGGTGTGGGAACTTGCCGCCGAAAACTCGGTGCTGGCGATGTGGTACACCGGCACGCATAACCAGGAGGCGATCGAACTGGCCGATGCCTGGGGATTTACCGTTCGCACGATGAAAGGCTTTACCTGGGTGAAGCTGAACCAGAACGCGGAACTACGCATCAACAAGGCACTTGCAGAGGGTGAACTAACCGACTTTTACGACTTCCTCGATCTGCTTAACGCCGAGACGCGCATGAACGGCGGCAATCACACCCGGGCCAATACAGAAGACCTGTTGATTGCCACCCGCGGCGCCGGGCTGGAACGAAAGCACGCAGGTATTAAGCAGGTGGTATACAGCCCGCTCGGCGCGCACAGCGAAAAGCCGTGGGAAGTGCGCCATCGGCTGGAGTTGCTGTACGGCGATGTGCCACGCATTGAGTTATTCAGCCGCTGCGCGGCGCCGGGCTGGGAGCACTGGGGAAATCAGTGCGACACCGCCGCGGTAGAACTGCTGCCCGGCTGCGCCATCCAAGTTGTGAGAACGGAGGCCGCATGACGCCAGCAAATGAAAACGCCATCCGCGCCGCCTGCCGCCGCTGCACCGAGGAAATCCAGCAGGCCATGCGCAAGAAGCCAAAGCCAAACTGGAACGAAACGGTGTCTCCCATCATCAACAAGCATCACAAGAAAATAGAAGCTCTGGGAGTTAGCCTCCTGGAGTTCGTCGTATACACAGGGCGGCTTAATCGCCGCTTCGGAGTTGAATTGTGAAGGTTGAAAAAAGCGATGTTCTGGCGTTTACCATTTCAGATGTTGAACGCCTCGACCCTGTCAGGGTGATGATTGAAAACTATGAACCTGGTAAGGGTCGCATCACCATCACCTGCTTCGGTAAGGCCTGGACCGGGGCTTGGTTTGCTATGGGCGGTGACACTGTTCAGGACTTCATTAAGCGCGTCAGCAATGAGTACCTTATCGGCTATTTCGATCCGCAGCTGCAAAGCACAATAGATGATGACAATGATGCCAACCTCGCTTTCGTTAAGGGTGAGATTATCCGGCTTCGTCGTGAGCAGGAAATTGACGGCAATGAAGCCCGCTCAATGTGGGATGAGGCTGAAGATGCTGAAGATGTGAAGGCGAGCTGCTGCAATTATCTCGTCGGCGACAAGCTGCTTAACCTGCTAGGCGATGATCCATGGTACGCAAAATGGCCGTCAGTGCCGAACCATCATTATCAGTACCTCGAACGCATCATTGATGCAGTGCGCGGTGGAATCGCAGAATTGGAGCGTGCCGCATGAACCGAGCCTCACCCGTTGATTTGAGGAAGAGCCTCGAAATCGCCAACAACCTCGCACACATCGGGATTCGCTTTGTGCCGATCCCAGTTGCGACCGAGGAAGAATTCCAGACGCTGGCCGCCGAGTTATCGCGACGGCTTGAGCAGATGGCAGTCGAAGCCGAGAAGAATGAAGGCGGTGCAGCATGAAGGCACTAATCACCAGGTCGCTATCGCGGCCTTTTTTATTGCTGGCGTTCACCTTCAACTGAATTAACTGACAGTTCCGGGAGCATTGACAATGGCAGACATCATCGACACAGCAGCAGAGATTGAAGAGCTTCAGCGTAACGCTGCCCTTTCCGCTCACCGAGTAAACCGCAACGTCGTATCAGCTGAACGTTGTGAAGAATGCGACGAACCAATTCCAGAGCCGCGGCGCGCTGCCGTTCCCGGCTGCCAGACGTGCGCCAGTTGCCAGGCTGATTTGGAACTTATCCGTAAGCAAAGGGGCTCTTGATGGATTACACCAAACTCAGTGACGGTGAAATCAGTGTCAGGCTCGCATATTTCCTGAAGCCAAAGTACACCGCCACTATTCACCCGCATGAAAACACCGGTGCCAAGCTGTCATGGAACTGGTTCAAAACCGACCAGAATACTGGTTACTTCCCGCTACGCCGAGCGGAAGAGCTATTCACCGAAATGAAGAAACGCCGGATCGGCCTCATCCCATCAGGCAAGACCGTTTGGACGGCAACACACGAATCGGGCATCACCTCTTCTCACCGGAACCCGCTGCGTGCGGTCGCGGTAGTTTTCCTCATGTTGCAGGAGAAAGAAATAGATGCAGGAACCACGAAAAAGCGCAGGAGTAGCAAAAAAGTGCAGGTGATGCAGGAACCGCAGGAGTGAACCAATGTTCAGGATAATCCAGCCTAATACCTGGTACGCCGATGATTTCGGCGCGCCCTGCAAAATTCTCCGCGCTACCCACGAAGTCATCCACTACATCCGCAACGGCCGCACCTGCATTGCCAGCATGGGCCGCTTTAACCAGGAATTCGAACCGCTGACCAAAGCACAGGCTGGGCGGATCGCCGAAGAAATCGAAACAGCAGAGCACATAGAAAAATTAAGGAGCATGAGACGTGATCGGAATACCCAAGCCAGTACCGGAATCTCAGTGGCCGGTGCGATGCCACGACCCCAAGCGGAGCAACGTGTGGGCTAACTCTTACTTTCTTGTTCAGGAGTTTCAGGAAGAGAACGGTGTTATTCGCCTGACGGTGAACACCACCAGCATTGGCAGCTTTGGCCGGTGGAAGGATGGCATCAGTTGGGATGTGCTGCAGGAGATAAAGTCAGCTGTCGGTTACGGGGATCGTGATGCCGTTGAGATATATCCGCGGGATTCAGACATCGTTAACGTGGCGAATATGCGGCACCTTTGGATTACACCGGAGCCAATCTCTTTTGCCTGGCGAAAATAACGCAACTTATAGCCAGTTATGAGCTGGCTATTGGGTGCGAAAACACCGCCTCCATTATTCCTTTTACCCGGCTACGCGCCGGGTTCTTTTTGCCTGGAGTACACAGATGAATGACAGCATCCTGGTTACAAGCGAAATCCTTGCCCGTTACAAAATTTCCCGCAGCACGCTCTATTTCTGGAGCACGCCGGAACGTATGCCGTCCTGCTTTTCGTGTCCGTTCCCGAAACCAACCATACCCGGGAATCCAAAGCGCTGGCGCGAGTCGGAAATTAAGTCATGGGAAGATAAAGTCAACTTCACTAAAGGGGATATCCAATAATCTCCTGCAGGTGCTTCTGCCAGATATCCAGCCACTCATGCTGATCGTCCATATAGTCATGAAGGTTGTATCTGGCCATAACTCCTCCCATTTGATGTCCGAGCAACTTTTCTATAACGTGTGGCGGCGCTCCAAGTTCTGACAGGCGCGTGGCCACTGTTCGCCTCAAGTCATGCAATGACCACTCCTTCATCCCGTTCTTGCGTACGACCTGCATAGCGTAGGTCGAGACTAACGTTTGGCCAGGCGGTACATCTTCTTTATCACGGAATTGGGCAGGTGTAAGGACGTGTTTAGTGATTGACCCGCGCTGGTGCTCCTGCAGAAGTCGTATCGCCGTATCTGGCAGCGCGCGACGGATAGTTTTTCCGGTCTTATAATCCTCTGCTGGCACTGTCCAGGTCCTTTCTTTGAAATCGAACCAGTCCCATCGAGATTTTCTAATTTCTGCAGCACGGCAGCCTGTCAGGATCATGAACCTGATAACCAGTTGTTGTGAGGGTGGAAGAGAAAAAAGAGTATCCCATACCTGCTTTAACTCACTGTCTGATAGCTTCCTTTCCTTCATTTTGGCAGCGATCCCAACATCTGACCGCCGCAGCGATTCAAGAGGGTTGTTTTTGATAACCCCCCTGTTGTGACAGAACCGGAAAGCACGCTTGGTCAGGGACAGCATCTCGCCTGATATAACACTTCTTCCCATCGCATCAAAAACTTCAAGCCAGTTGGCCTTCACTGTCTGGTCGACGATAGCCTTTCCGATACGGGGGCTGATGTGCTTCCTGAAACTCTTGCCATTAGCATCAATTTTGATGAGCCCCTCCGGGATGCAATAATGCTTCACCCAATATTCATAAGCCTCATCAACTGTCAGCGCTTCTATTCTTTCAGCCTTCTCTACTAAAACTTTCTGTCGAGGATCATACCCCTCACTTAACCACGCCCTGAACTGCTGCCTTCTGTCTCGTGCTTGCGACAAAGAAATGGTTGGATATTCTCCGATGCTTAACTGCACAGGCTTTCCCTGCCAGCGATACCGATAGAAGAATGTGATCGAACCGGTTATGCTTAGACGCACGTTAAGACCGTTTGAGTCGGAGATAACCTCAACCTTCTCTCTGCGCTTTCCCAGCGACTTTCGTAACTTAGTATCTGTGAGCATCGTGTACACTCCCTGGTGATGTACGCAGAAGTGTACACAAATCATTTAAATTGCATCCATTCAAATTAAAACACGTTAAATCACTATAAACAGGAAAGTCAGGCGGGGTGCAGCTTAGCTGGCTTTAGATTAAATCATAATAAAGCGCACTAAATTGCAAACAGACAAGAAAGTATTCCTCAGGAAGATAAATCCTAACCAGACTGCCAGTCCTTCGGGGCTGGCGCTGTATCT
>ENA-UOZF01000039-UOZF01000039.1-food-metagenome-genome-assembly--contig:-NODE-39-length-49245-cov-18.374426_pt1 | contig 49245 bp, 44 predicted proteins | sample MGYA00249869_ERZ772725 | MGnify/ENA primary metagenome ERZ772725 (study PRJEB29005, sample SAMN08379455) | food metagenome | isolation source: cheese spiked with Escherichia coli O103 | study: EMG produced... | reverse complement strand
GCTATTAATAATTAGTATACACAAAAAGGAATCTGAAGGACAGCAGAATGTTTTAGAATTAATTAGAATATTCAAAAATATAATACTATCATCATTGGTGAATGTATTTTTTGTAAGACGATATTTTTGAATATTCTGAAATTTAATCATACAATGAATTTATACTGAATTGAAAGGAGTTAGAACATGAAAGAAATTTCTTACAGCAAAATACTCTTAGTAGCTAAAAATGCACATCTTTATTTTTTCGATTCCTTAAATAATATTGATGTAATTTCAGGACGCCGATTAGTCCATTTTATAAAAAGTGATTTGGGAAAGCACCGGCTTGCCCGTTATCAGCTTTTTATATTTTTAGATTCTGGTTTTAAAGCTAACTATCCTAATATTGTAAAGGATTTTACCGAGGCAAAGATGATTCTATTTTTTTGGAATCATTTGACTCAAAAATATATTGATTTGCTACACACCTATAGAGAAATAGGAGTAATTGATTCCTACTATAGTTTTGACCCTATTGAAGCAAAAAAATATGGGCTCTATCATAATTCTACTTTTTATACTCCTTGTATAAATTTACCTCTTCAAATACCAGATTATGATTTGTTTTTTGGAGGAAATGATAAAGGAAGAACTCAACTTGCACATGTTATTTTAGATAAATGTGCCAGTTTAGATATTTCAATATTACTTTATATCATTAATGGAGAAAAAGGTTTTAAAAATAAAGGATATTTACCCTATCCAAAATTTTTAGAGTTCTTAATTAATAGTAATGGTATTCTTGAAATTATGCAAGAAAACCAGACAGGTTTGACCTTGAGAACAATGGAGGCTATTTTCTTTAAGAAAAAATTAGTTACAACAAATAAAGCCATCAAGCATTACCTATTTTATCATCCTGATAATATTTTTATTTTAGGAGAGGACTCAATAGAGAACTTATCTAATTTTTTGGAAAAAGACTATCATCCGCTAGAACATGATAAAATCAATTTTTTTGAAAGCCAAAACTGGTTTGACAGATTCTTATTTCCTGAAAAAGAATTACTGAATATTGAATATCGTGATAGTTTACTGGATGGTTAAAATGTTCAGCAAAATTACTAATGACCAAATCAAAATAAATAAAAAGACGTCAAAATATATGTCTTTTTATCATTATATTAATAATCTAAATCACTTTTATATACTATAAAAATGACAAATCGTCTTGTATATTTCATAAATTTTAATACTAGTCTTGGAAACCCAATCTTGAACATGTTATACTGTAAGAGTATAAAAATTAGGAAATGGTGTTTTATGTCAGCTATTAGTTTTATTGCTGTGATGATGATTGGTGTTATCGGGGCAAATATAATCAAAGAGTTTTTTCCACAAATTTCAGAAACTTTTATCTTGATTGGTGTGGGCCTTATTTTGAGTTTCCTACCAGAATTTCAAAATTTTGAATTGGAGCCAGAGTTTTTTATGATGTTAATCATTGCTCCATTAATGTTTTATGAGGGAAGTAAAACTTCATTAAAAAAAGTACGGAAAAATTTTAGAGGAATATTATTTCTATCAATTACTTTAGCAGTGGTGACTGTACTTTTAGTAGCAGTGCTTACGAATAATATAATGGGTAGTTGGATTTTCCCTTTAGCTATCTGTTTTGCAGCAATTGTAACGCCCACAGATGCAGTTGCTGTAAAATCAATAATTTCTGGAAAGAAAATGCCCGAAGGGGTTAATGAAGCAGTTGAATTTGAATCTTTATTTAATGATGCAACAGGGTTAGTTTTACTGAGCTTAGGATTATCTGTTTTAGAGAGTGGGCATTTCAGTATTTGGGAAGGACTTGGTCGCTTTATATTTGTCTCAATTGGTGGAATTATAATTGGTTTAGTTGTCGGTGCTCTACTGGTACGAATTAGAACGGCAATCAATCTCAGAGCAACTCGGCCAGAAGCTACCATAATTCCTATTTCAATTCTGACCCCCTTCTTTATTTATTTGTTAGCAGAACATTTTGGAACTTCCGGTGTTTTAGCTGTAGTTGCTGCTGGGTTGATTCATAATTTTGAAGGAGATATGCTCAAACTGACTTCAACAAATGTTCAATTAACGAATAATACAATCTGGGAGATTTTAAGCGATATTCTGAATAACTTTGTTTTCATTCTCTTGGGTGTAAGTCTATTTGGAATTTGGGACATTTTTAAATCACTTGGTTGGAAAGAATCAATTGTACTATTTTTGATAAGCGTTTTAGTTTATTTACTTATGTTATTCATAAGAAAATTTCGGACTAATAGAAAAGGAAATAGATCAATCGAACACTTTTTCTCTGATGTAAAAGAAGAGCGTAATAGTGATTCAACAATTTTTGCTTTGTCAGGAGCCCATGGAACAATGACATTAGCAATGGCTTTCTCTTTACCTTTGAATACTAGTATTTTGAGCAACGAGAATAGGGAAATTATTATTACAATGGCCGCTATTGTTATTCTTTTAAGTCTTATTGTACCAACACTGATTCTGCCAAAATTATTACCGGCACTTGGAGGTGAAAGTACTGATAATATAAATCAGGTTCGTAACGATATGGTTGATTATGCGATTCTTCATATGGTAGAAGAAATTGAGGATAGTAAAGTTCGTAGTAGTCTTACCAAACAACTACAATCACAAAAAGGATTACAAATCCCTGACCACACTAAGAGTAGTAAATTAATGAACGAGATAATAAGTTGGCAGGAAACATTACTTGATACAACAACTATAAAAGCACAATTTTCATCTAAAGTTATTGACTATTTTAGAATTTATCTAGAAAACAGTAGTAAACATTCAACTAGTAAGAAAATAAGACGATTATTCTCCAAAAGACGACGTGGTAGAAGAGTAGATTCAGTAGAAATGCAAGAATTTGCGACAATAAGAACTGATATAAGCCGACTAGAAAGCAGTTTATATCAACAAACAATCGAAAAATTAAGTTCTCTTGAAAAAGAGCGATTAGAAAATAAGATAACTGACTTTAGTGATATTGAAGAAGTAAAACATATTTTGGAAAATAGACATTACCGTATTCGTAACGAAATTCAAGAAGATACAATTATTCCAAACGAATTACTCATAGAGGCTTTTCAACTTGAATATCAATTTATATTGAACCAGGTAAAAACTGATGTAATTTCTAAAGAAACAAGTAATAAACTTTTTAAAGAGATAAATAATGCTCAAGTTTTACAATTACAGAAACAATAAAAAGCCTATTGAGGCTTTTTTCTAAAGTAACTAAATATATTACCAATAAAGTTGATTCGCATGGTTCATAGCAACGATAAACGATTATGTTCCATCAAACAGCCGTAGGATCATTACCCTCTTTATTAGAACTCAGTTGATTACTGGTAATTATCAATTCTATTTGCTAGAATATGCTTGTGTTGGACAAGAGCTTATGATGTTGAAGTGTCTTTATTATTTCATTGATAATAATAAAATCAGTCTGTAACAAGTAATGGATGCCTAATGAATTTACAAAAATTTAAAAGATTGTTGCTAGAGAAATTGATACATGGAGGTAATGATAGATGAAATTAATACTATCATCAATTTTGTTAGGATTCGGTGGATTTGATCCAGTGGGATCAGTGCTTATAATGGCTGCACTAGCAAATGGAACAAAGAAAAAACAAGTATATTTATTTTCTTTGATGGCTCTACTTTCCACGGTCGTTTTCGGATTAATATTTTCATACGGTACTAGTATAAGCTTGAATTATTTTATAGATATAATGAATCATATTCCAGATATGGCTTATGTATTTACCGGTTTTTTGATATCCATTGTATGTGTAGCTTGGTTTATAAGATCTACCTTACTAAAAGGAAATAAAGAAAGAGTAGATGATCAGAAAGAATCGAAATTTATGAAATTTGCAAAGAGAAGTATGCCACTTGCAGGTTTTATTTTTGGGTTTTGGGCTATGTCAGATCCGACTTTTTGGGCAGTGGTTGCACTAAGTGCAAAAGAGGGGAATATACTATTAACAATATTATGTTTAACAATTTGGATGTTGTTAGGACAGATTCCTTTATATACTTTAGTAGTATCATTAATATTTAATGTCTATGAAAAATTGATTAAAATAGCAAGTAGTTATTTAGATAAAAATAACCGAAGAAAAAAATTAAGTAATGTCACTAGAATAATAATATCATTATTTATATTAGGTATTGGTATTTATTTTTTTATTGATTCATTGGTATATTTACTAAAAGGGATTTGGTTATATTAGTTTATATATTATCGTGAATTAATATAAAACATGTTTAGTGTTTGATAAACAGATTATAATCTAAGTTTATCTAATCACTTTTATAGTTTAGTCGCAAAATATAGAAGTTTAAAAGAAGAATAAGGCTTTTGGTCATATTCTTTTTAGTGTCCAATTTACTATGTTCATACTGAGCAATTTTTAATAACAAAATATAGGGGAGTGATAAAATAGAATGAGAATATGAAAACTCCTACAAAAAATATTAATTTAGAAAAAGAGGAACAGCTGTGAATATTGAAGTTTTACTCGAAAAGAAAGAACAAATACAGGTTAAGATTTTACGTCAGTTGTTCCTCAAACATGATAAGCTAACTGCGCAGGAACTGTGTGATTGGGTAAACCTCTCTCGACCTTCAGTTCAGAGTTATTTGGAGGATATATCTTATATAGGACGGATGATTGGGGAACCCATGGAAGTTATTCGTCAGAACAATAAACTCGTTCTAAACATGTCGGAATCACAAACCTTAGATGAAGTCATCAGTTTTTTAATCCAAGATAGTGTCAAATATCGCCTGATTCTCTTATTTTTAGAACAAAAAAATTACATGATTTTTGAATTAGCAGAACTCTTGCTACTCAGTGAATCTACTTTGTTTCGCAAAATCAAAGAACTCAATAAACTTTTATTGGAATTTGATATTCAAATCAAAAATAATAAATTGATCGGAGAAGAAAGTCAAATTCGCTATTTTTACTATCTGCTATTTGATTCGCTTCATCCTAAATTTCGACCAGATTTGCTGCAAGTCACTAAATTTCAGGTTGAATTTGTACGGCAACTTGAAGAAACATTAAAAGTAAATTTTTCCGAAAGTAGCAAAGATAAACTTTATCGGTGGTTGGCAATCACAGAAAGAAGGCGGAAACTTACAGATATCCAAATTACTAAATCTTTAGAAATGAAGAAAATATACCAAGATGACCATCTCTATCAACTATTGGATTCTCTTTTTTATCAACATATTTATGATAATCAGAGCAAGGATAACTGTGAGACAATTTTTTTCTACGGTTTTCTACAATCTTTTTTCATTCTAGATAAAGAAAGTTATTACCGTTTTGATATTTATCGCAGTAAAAAAATTCCAACTGTTCTCTTGAATATTTCTTTAAGAGAGCGAATGTTAAACCACTATCGTCCCCATCGTTTAGGTTTCGAAGAGGAGAAATCCATCAGTTATCAGTTAGCTCAAGTAAACAATAAATTCACCTTTTTCCAAGGTAGCCTCTTTACCAAAATTCAAGAAGATTTGATGCTACATAAACAAAACTGGGTCGATAAGAGTTTTCAAGATTTACTCGATAACCTCAAAGATATTGCTTTAAGTTATATACCCAAAGAGCAGGATTTGCCAGAACTCATCTTTGGTTATCGCAATGCCTTGATGCTGCTGGAGCTCTTATCTGCTCAACAATTGACGGTGGCTTATGATTTGTCTGATACACCTGCCTATCAAATCCCGATGGAACACTATCTGAAAAATCACCTCAGATCTGTTGAAAAGATAAAATTAGAGCATTATCAAGAAAGCCAGAGTTATGATCTACTTATCTCAAGTAAAAGAAATGACAGTCGAAAGTTTGTCTATATACTTTCCGAGTTTTCCAGTGATTATGATTTTGAAGAGTTATTGTCGCGTATTGAAAACTTAAAAAAAGAAAAATTTCAAAAAAAAGCAATTTTGAATTAAGAATGAAACACAAAAGAGGGGTGCTCTCCTCTTTTTTTATGTTTTCACGTGAATATTATTTTACATTTATGAATATATTACTGCGGTCCCATTATTTAGCATTTTCTCACTGAATTTATTACAGAATAGATGAAGAATTAAGAATAGCAACTCAAATAAGTTTAAAATTAAATTGGGGTAGAGACTCCCTCTCTCATTATTTCTTAGTAAGCACAAACTGCCCAAATTCAAGTAATTTTTCTATGCGAATCTGTTGTTTATTTTCGACTGCCAATTTTTTTTTTGAATTTGATAAAAAATGAAAGTTTCTATTCGTTTTAAAATGCTATAATATAAATCATAGAAAACGTTTACAAAGGAGAAACAACATGACAGAAACTTCTTACATTATGGCAATTGACCAAGGTACAACAAGCTCAAGAGCTATTATATTTGATAAACATGGTAAACATATCGGCAGCTCCCAAAAGGAATTTACACAGTACTTTCCTAAAGAAGGTTGGGTGGAACATGATGCCAACGAAATTTGGAACTCTGTTCAGTCTGTTATCGCAGGGGCTTTTATCGAGTCGGGGATTAAGCCTGTACAGGTTGCGGGTATCGGTATTACTAACCAACGTGAAACTACCATTATATGGGACAAGAAAACAGGAAAACCAATCTATCATGCTATTGTTTGGCAATCTCGTCAATCTGCCGATATTGCCAATGGTCTTAAAGAAGCAGGACATGAGGAACTCTTCCATAAAAAGACAGGACTTATTGTCGATTCATATTTTTCAGCCACAAAAATTCGTTGGATCCTTGACCATGTCGAAGGAGCACAAGAGCGTGCAGAACGCGGAGAGCTCCTCTTTGGAACCATCGATACATGGCTCTTGTGGAAGTTGACAGATGGTGATGCACACTATACTGACTATTCTAATGCCAGCCGTACCATGCTCTACAACATTCATGAGTTGAAATGGGACGAAGAAATCCTGAAAATTCTTAATATCCCAGCTTCAATGCTTCCAGAAGTCAAGTCCAACTCAGAAGTTTACGGCGTGACTAAAGGTTTCCATTTCTTTGGCTCTGAAGTGCCAATCTCAGGTATGGCAGGGGACCAGCAAGCTGCATTATTTGGTCAAATGGCCTTTGAACCTGGAATGATTAAAAATACCTATGGTACAGGTTCGTTTATCGTCATGAACACAGGTGAGAAACCACATATTTCGAAAAATAATATGCTTACAACGATTGGTTATGGCATTAATGGAAAAGTTTATTACGCCTTAGAAGGAAGCATCTTTGTTGCGGGGTCCTCTATCCAATGGTTACGTGATGGTTTGAAAATGTTGGAACGTGCCAGTGATTCCGAAGAAGTGGCACTCCAGTCTAGGAGTCAAGATGAAGTTTATGTGGTGCCAGCTTTTGTCGGCCTTGGTGCTCCGTATTGGGACCAAGAGGCGCGTGGTGCGATGTTTGGCTTGACACGTGGAACAACAAAAGAAGATATTGTGAAAGCAACCTTACAAGGGATAGCTTATCAAGTTCGTGATGTAGTCAGCACCATGAAAGAAGATACAGGAATTGATATGTCTGTGCTCAAGGTAGACGGTGGCGCTGCAAACAATGAATATTTGATGCAGTTCCAAGCTGATATCTTGAATATCCCAATCCAACGTGCGGGAGATTTGGAAACGACAGCACTTGGTGCAGCCTTCCTTGCAGGACTTGCCGTTGGTTTCTGGAAAGACTTAGAAGAGCTTAAAGAATCCTATGAACCGGGCAAAATTTTCCAAACTCAGATGCAAGAAGAACGTAGAGAAGAACTCTATGCCGGTTGGAAAAAAGCCGTGAATGCGACACGTGTTTTCAAATAATAATCAATCAGACAGTAATCTAAAAGGAGAATAGAAATGGCTTTTTCTAAAAAAACAAGACAAGAAGCAATCACAAAAATTCAAAATGAAGAGATGGATTTACTCGTTATCGGAGGAGGGATCACTGGTGCTGGTTTGACATTACAAGCGGCGGCTGCTGGCATGAAAGTTGCTGTACTTGAAATGCAGGATTTCTCAGAAGGGACATCCTCACGCTCAACAAAACTCGTGCATGGTGGCATCCGTTACCTCAAAAACTTCGATGTCGAAGTCGTTTCCGATACAGTTTCAGAACGCGCTGTTGTTCAAGGCATTGCGCCACATATTCCTAAGCCAGATCCGATGTTACTTCCTATCTACGATGATGAAGGCAAGACAACGTTTGATATGTTTTCTGTGAAAATTGCGATGGATTTGTATGACCGTTTGGCCGGTGTGGATGAAGATTCGCCATATGCCAACTACACTATCTCACCAGAAGAAGTCCTGCGCCGCGAGCCACTCATCAAGAAAAAAGGTTTGCAAGGGGCTGGAGTCTATCTTGACTACCGTAACAACGATGCCCGCTTGGTGATTGATAACATCAAAAAAGCTGTGGAAGACGGTGCCCAAGCCATAAGCAAGATGAAAGTGATTGATTTTATCTATACGGATGGACAAATTTCTGGTATTCGTGCGCGTGATTTGTTGACAGATCAAGTCATTGAAGTCAAAGCTAAACTTGTGATTAACACAAGTGGACCTTGGGTAGATAAGATCCGTTACCTGAACTTCACTCGTCCCATCGTGCCCAAAATGCGTCCAACAAAAGGTGTCCATCTTGTAGTAGATGCGGCCAAATTGCCTGTACCACAACCAACTTATTTTGATACAGGCAAACACGATAAACGCATGGTCTTTGCCATTCCACGTGAAAATAAAACTTATTTTGGTACGACAGATACGGATTATCATGGCGACTTTACCGATCCAAAAGTAACTCAAGAAGATGTAGATTACCTCTTGGATGTTATTAATTTCCGTTACCCAGAAGCAAATATTACGATTAATGACATCGAAGCTTCATGGGCAGGATTGCGTCCATTGTTAGGCGGAAATTCTGGATCAGACTATAACGGCGGTGATAATGGTGCGGTCTCTGAAACCAGCTTTAACGCTGTCGTTGAGGCGGTGCTCCGCTATAAAAATAAAACAGCAACAAAAGCCGAAGTGGAGCATTTGTTGAACAATATGGAATCAAGCCTTTCCGAAAAAGGAGATGCACCATCTTCCGTTTCTCGTGGCAGCTCACTTGAACGCGAGAGCGATGGTTTGATTACTTTAGCGGGTGGTAAAATCACGGACTACCGTAAAATGGCGGCAGGTGCGATGGAGCTTATTTGCCAATTGCTTGAGGAGGACTTTGGTTTGAAATACGAACCTATTGACTCTAAAAAATACCAAATCTCTGGTGGCGAATTTGACCCAACTAAAGTTGAAGAAGTTGTTGCTGAAAACATGAAAGTTGGTGTCGCTGCAGGTCTTACAGAAGAAGAAGCAAAATACATTGCTGACTTTTATGGTATGAATGCACTCCAAGTCTTTGCCTATGCTTCTGAAATGGAAGCTTATGAAGGCTTATCTCTAGCCGAATCCGCACGTCTTTGCTATGCGCTTGAGGATGAAATGATCTTAACACCAGTGGACTACTTGCTTCGTCGTACCAACCACATCTTGTTTATGCGTGAAGGAGTAGATGCTATCAAGGTACATGTTGTCAATGCCATGGCGGACGACCTTGGCTGGTCTGCAGAAGAAAAGGCAGAACAAGAAAAAGCTTTGGAAGAAGCACTTCGTGAATCGGACTTGTCGGATTTGAAGAAGTAAAAAATGCAAAAATGATTGAAACAAATAAAAAATAGAAATAAGGGGTCAATATGCACTCAGAAATGGTACAGCTACTTGGTGAATTTTTAGGAACATTTATCTTAATACTTCTTGGTAACGGGGTCGTTTCAGGCGTTGTCCTGAACAAAACGAAAGCAACAGGAGCGGGTTGGGTTGCTATCACTCTCGGTTGGGGATTTGCAGTAATGATGGGGGTTTACATTTCTGGATTTATGTCGCCAGCCCATTTGAATCCAGCAGTAACAATTGCAATGGCAATGATTGGGAGCTTTAGCTGGAGTTTGGTTCTTCCTTATATTATTGCGCAAATGCTTGGTGCAATGGTAGCCAGCATTATCCTCTACCTAATGTTTTACCCTCACTATGCTGAAACAAAGAATCCAGCAGATATCTTGGGCACGTTTTCTACAGGTCCTGCCATTCGCCAGACGAGTTCAAACTTAATCAGTGAGATTGTGGGAACAGCAGTCTTAACGACAGGTATTCTGGCCTTTGGTCAATACGCAATTACGCAAACTTCAGGTGTTTCACCTCTTTTAGTGGGTGCTATCATCACAGCTATTGGTTTATCACTTGGTGCAACAACAGGATACTCTTTAAATCCCGCACGTGACTTAGGTCCCCGTATCATGCACGCTATCTTGCCTATCAAAGGCAAAGGGGATTCAGACTGGTCTTACGCATGGATTCCTGTCGTAGGTCCAATCATTGGAGGTAGCTTGGGCGCCCTTCTCTTTAACATGGTTATTCAATTTGCAAGTAAATAAACTGAAATAATATATAAAAAAAGAGTTAGACAAAGTTCTAACTCTTTTTATTAAAAATAAATGAGCCATAAGAAAAAATTTTCTATAATCAAAGTCACAAAATCAATTGAGAAAAAATTTAATTCAAATATAATTATTGATGATTATGGAAAGTCTGCCCAGCATGTTTAAGTGTTTCCTACTTGTACTTGATTTCTATTGTTAGATTATACAACCTGGTATTGGTAGTTATCTAAGGCCATTCCATAGATATGTTTGATGATTACAATATAGATGTTCTGTAAGGGGGGATATATTATTTAGTTGTGCATGTCATATATTTTTTTATTTTGAATATGGGAATATTGGAGGATTCCTTTAAAATGATTCAAAATAGAAGCTAAAAAACCACTTGAAAATTTTAGTGGTTTTTTTTGAAACAATTCTTCATATATTCAATTGAAATTAATTATTCAAGAGCAGAGTAATACAATTACACAAATTCTTCATACTCATTAGGATCTTGATTATCTACCCTGCCATTTTCTTGTTTTAAGGCTGTGATTTTATTAATCTCTTCAGAAGAAAGTGAAAAATCAAAAATATCTATATTTCTTCTTTGGTGTTCTGGAGAAGTTGCTTTAACAATAGGTATAATACCTCTTTCAACTTGCCATCTTAGAATGATTTGCCCAGTATCCTTACCATATTTTTGAGCTATGTTTTGAATCAGGCTTTCCTCAAGCTCTTTACTGCCTCGGCCTAAAGGGCTCCATGCCTCAGTTAAAATGCCATACTTTTTATTAATTTTTAATAGCTTTTCTTGAGGCCAGTAAGGGTGAATCTCATTTTGATTAATTGCTGGTATAACACCAGTTTCTTGAATTATTTTGTCGAGATGGTCTTCCTCAAAATTAGATACCCCAATTGATCTTACAAGACCCCTTTTTTTTGCTACAATTAGTGCTTTCCAAGCTTCAACATAATTATCTCGCTTTGGTAGTGGCCAGTGGAACAAGTAAAGATCAAAATAGCTCAATCCTGTTCGTAATAAAGACTCTTCAATCATCTTCAAAGCATCTTCAAAATGATGATATTTACCAGGTAGCTTAGTTGTCACAAAAAAATTTGATCGAGGGATGCCAGAACGACGAATTGCCTCTCCAACTGCTCCTTCGCTATCATAATTAGTTGAGGTATCAAGTAAACGATAACCGCTTTGTATAGCCGTTAAAATTTGCTCCACCCCTTCATATCCACGAATCTGAAATGTTCCTAACCCTATTTTAGGAATCAAATGTCCATCATTAAGCGTATATTTTTCTTGTTCAATCATTTTCTTGTTCTATTTTCCTTTCTGATTGTTTAAGTTTATGAATATTATGTCAATAATACTAAACTTTTGCAGGTTTTCAAAGTTAATCGAATATCTAATCGTTAACTGTATATTACAAAGTTTAACGTAACTATACTCAATTGTGAAATAATATGTTTATTATTGTTTTTCCAATAAGCTTTACCTCTATTGTATAAGTTTTATCATACCAGGAGCAAATCTTTGATGCAAATTTAGATATTAAAAAAAGATTTTTAAAAGATGCGATTTGATGGTAGCATATAATATTATCGTGCTTAAAAAATGAGAGATATAATAAAAATTGGGGTTAAGTAAAGGACATTATTCAGTTCTTTAATAGTCTTTCTGAGATAGTTGAAGCTAAATATAGTATTAATAAATTATAAAATAAGTCATATCATTTGAATGCGCTTTCTAATTGTGTTAGATTTGAGTTAGATCATAAAATGTATTCTAAAGAAAGAGGTGGCTTATGATTTGGTCATTAATTGTTGGTGCATTAATCGGATTAATCGCTGGTGCGATTACAAAAAAGGGAAGTTCAATGGGATGGATTTCTAATATCTTAGCGGGGTTAGTTGGATCTTTTGTAGGTCAAGCCTTACTTGGAACTTGGGGACCTTCGCTTGCTGGCATGGCGTTAATACCATCCATTGTTGGTGCAGTGATTGTGGTTGCTGTTGTATCTTTCTTCCTATCTAAAATGAATTAATAGATCTTAGGATCTAGAAAGGAGGAGTTTTGGCAACTGGAAAGAAAATAATACTCATTATCCTTGATCTCCTTTTACTTACGCTTGTTCTACCAATGACGTGGGATTATTATAATTTCATGGAATATGATTGGATAACAACAACCTCTAGTAACATTCCCTTCATAGGTAAATATATGACAGACTATTTGTTTTGGGGGAACATCGTTTTAACAGTCATATTAATTATCGCCTTGATTGTAGTCCTTTTTTATCCTCGAACCTATATGGATGTACAACTCACTTCAAATAATGGAGATTTAACTTTAAAGAAGTCTGCCATTGAAGGTTTTGTAGGTGAAAAAGTAAAAGAAAATGATTACCTTAAAAACTCAAAAATCGCTGTTTCACTTTTTAAAAATAAGATAAAAATTGATATAAAAGGTGAGATTGTTCCTCGAGTTGAAGTGGCCCAAAAAGCTCAAGTTCTGGAACAGGAAATCATTGAAGGGTTAAAAAGTTTCTTTGGATTGGAACATACGGTTAAACTTAAAGTAAAAGTCAATACATTAAGTAAAGATGATAACCCTAAACGCCAACGTGTTATGTAGGAGGGATCAATGGATTATTTCGAAAAAAATCGATACCCAATTATAGGGGGAATCGTAGGTGCACTCATTGCTGTGTGTATCTTCACTATTGGATTTTGGAAAATGATTCTGGTTTTATTTTTAATTGGATTAGGAATTTATATTGGTCTATTTTTAAAAAAATCAGGAATCATTGATCAATTTATAAATCGTAAATAACATTATAAAAGGAAAATATTATGGTACAAGAAAACATGAAAGCATTTGGAACAATGGCAGAAAAAGAAACTCCTAAAACAAAGGAAACCCAACCAGAAATTAAGGGGACTTTGACTTATGAAGATAAAGTTGTGCAAAAGATTGTAGGTTTAGCATTAGAATCAGTGGATGGACTTCTTTCTGTAGAAGGTGGGTTCTTCTCAAACTTAACAGGAAAACTTATTAATACTGATGATGTTACAACAGGTGTTGACGTAGAAGTTGGGAAAACACAGGTTGCAGTAGACTTGAAAGTAGTTACAGAATATCGTAAGAATGTGCCTGATATTTATGAAAAAATTAAAGAAGTCATTCGTAAAGAGGTTGCGGCAATGACAGAATTGGAAGTTGTTGAAGTTAACGTAACAGTCACAGATATTAAAACGAAAGAGCAACAAAAAGATGATGATGTAAGTATTCAAGATCGAGTGACTAGTGCGGCTCAAACGACTGGAAAATTCACCTCTGAACAAGTTGATAAAGTAAAAGACAAAGTAGAAGACAGTACAGATAAAGAAGCTAGAGTTAAATAAATTTCTAGATAAATCCTGATGAACAAAGGCCTCTATTGTGAGGCTTTTTTAGTAAGTTACTTCAATTATATAGTTTTTTATTTAGATAGAAGTATCAAGTCAATAGGTCTAAGGAAATCTTTCATGATAGACTATATCGAAGCAGTCGAATAATATTATGAAAATATTAACTGAGCTTACCATTGTCTTAACAATACCAACAATTACTTACGGGTTTTGGGGAAATCTCAAGTTGCCTTTTCAAGTCGTCCATTATCGTTCGTTATTTGTAGTGGTTGTTTCGCTTCTAATCAGTGTATTAGTTTGGTACTGGTTAAAAAAGAAAAAAACTTTTTAGAGAAATTTATAAAATTATAGAAAGAAGAAGGAAAAACTATGAAAATTGGCCTAGTAAAAACAAACTTCCCAGGAGAGAGACGAGTCCCACTTCTACCAAAAGACATTAAAGATTTTAAAAATGAAATATTAGTAGAGGAGGGGTTTGGAAAATTTTTAGATATTGATGATCAAGAATACATTGATAAAGGATGTCATATTTTATCAAGAGCTGAGGTTTTTTCGGAATCAGAGGCAATCTTCTCACTAAAACTCATCCAGCCTACTGATTACCCTTATCTTAGAGAGGGGCAGATGATTATAGGGTGGACACATCCTTTTGGTTCAGGACGATTATTCATGAAAGAGCAAGCTCTACCTAAAAAGTTAATTGTAGTAGATTTAGATAGTAATTCACCTTGTATTTATTATGAAAATGAGATATTTGAATCAGGTATTCCGAAGGGACTTTTATATAAAAATAGTTTTTACGCAGGCTATGCAGGTGTCCTTGATGCTTTATTGCAATATGGATTTATTCCAACTGAAGAGACAAAAATAGCTATTTTAGGTTCCGGAAATGTTGCACAGGGTGCCTTTAGTAGTATCTCAAAATATTCCTCAAACATCCGAATGTATTATCGAAAAACAATGTCCATCTTCAAAGAAAATTATACAAAGTACGACATCATCATCAATGGAATTGAAATTGGGAAAGAGGATGATCCAATTTTAAGCTTTTCAGAACAAAAATCATTGAAAAAAGGGACTTTTATTATTGATGTAGCAGCTGATGCTGGAAATACTATTGAAGGAACGCATTTTACTAGTATGGATGACCCCATCTACGAAAATGCTGGAAAATACTATTATGTTGTTCCTAATACTCCATCACTGATCTACCGAAATGTGAGTCAAGATTTAAGTAAGATTTTGAGCGAGAATATCTTTAGTGAAGATTGTTCACGATTTTTAAGTATTAAATCTTGAAGAAACAATTATATTTCTTTGAGTATTAATTCCATTGCCGCAGCAGCAATAGTAGCAAAAAATATATTAGCTCATTCTATCACCAATTACATTAAAATAAGCTTTATGCATAATAAAATGTATGTAAAAAATTGACTGTCGCAATTAGGTACTTTTTGTTTACTAATTTATATAAAAAAAGCTTGTACAAAGCGGATTGGTATTAATAACATATAAAATAATTATGGTCAGTCAAAAACTCATCTTGCAATGAATAGCAAGATGAGTTTTTAATATAAATCAGATCTATTTTGATGAACGAAGTTTAAAAATTCATCCAACATAGGATTATTATTTTCTTGAAAAGCATAAACCAAATTTTGTGAACTTTTCTCTTCGTTCAAATTTAAAAATTTTACACGATATTTTTTTGATAAATAACCATTATCCATGCCTGAGTAAAGAAATGAAATCCCTTCTCCAAGTGATGTTTTAGAAAGTCCCTCATCTAAATTCTTAACATAATAATTAGCTTTTGCATGAAAACCATGTTTCAAACATTGATTGATTACATAATCAAATACCAGAGGGGATTTATTTCTTTCAATGAGAATAAGTGTTTCATCAGTTAAATCAGAAAATTGTATTTCTTGTTTTGATGCTAATCTGTGATTATTTTGAATGGCTACTTGTAAATTATTATTTTTATATAAAGAAGTTTTGAGCACATCATTATTAGAAATATAATTATCTAAATTAAGTACCAAATCATACGTCCTGTTCAATAATCCATCATTTAGCTCCATGGGAGAACCTTGTTCAATTATAAATTTTACGTTTGGGTATTGTGTTTTAAACTGCTCTATTAAATCGTACAATTTACTAAAGTCAAAATTGGTTAAACATCCAATTTTAATTGATGCCTTATTGTTCTTGTTAGGCCCTTCAGGATCAAACATCCCTGATATAGATTCAATTTGATCTAAAACATCTCTAACTTTCACCAGTAATTGTTTACCTTCTGGGGAAAGGATTATATTATTTGTGTTATTGCGGTTAAAGAGTGTTACCCCTAACTCTGACTCTAATTCTTGAACCCTTCTGCTTAAAGTTGGTTGAGAGATAAATAAATTTTGTGAAGCTTTTGTGAAGCTGTTCTCAGTTGCTACCTCAACAAAATATCGTAGAGTTGATAATTTCATCTGGCCTCCGATCATTACTAGAATATCATAAATGATCCCTAAAGTCATATGGTAAAAGGCAGAATAATTAGTTTAGAAGAGGAAGTTGAAGATAAGAAGTAGTAATACCTCCAGTATGCAAAATGTGAATCCCTCCATTATCAGGTGTGCAACCAGGTGTGCCTGGCATTACTGAGCCGAGTTCATCCTTTGAACTTATAACGATTCTAAGCGTTTCATCTTTATCATATGAAAGACCGATTGGGCTTAAGACAATATCAAGTTCTACTCTTTGTTTCTCAGAGAGTTTTTCAACTCGATCAAAACTATAAGCAGGGATTTCGTCAGTTGAATGTTCTACATCAAGATGGCGCATTGAAGCTCTTAACCTCCCCCAAGCACCTTTATATCGGAGTGCTGAGGCACCATTTTGGGTAAAGTCTTGCAATACTGCACCGTGATTAGGTACAACAAATTCACTTAGTACGTTACCAAATTTATCTAGTTTTTGTAGCCACACAAAAACATCCATATCATTATAATTTTCAACTTCCATGTATAATTTGAGCTTAGGATAACCTACAAACGTAGTTTTCTTATCAAAAGTTTTCTGAAAGGAAATTTTTCCTGGCAAACTTTGAGTATCGTATCGTAATACAACATCCGTTTTCCCCGCATTATCTTGCAGAGTTCTAGTAAGTGGATTAAAGAAGTATTTTGTATTTGAGGTTTCTGAGGGTGGGAATGTGCCCGTTGAGATATCGTTAGTATTATTTCCTTGAAAATCTATTAATGAATAACGAACTTGTGAAGTTTTATTCCAACCATTGTCTTTATCTAATAAGTAATAATCAAAGAAACGACGCAATTCTTCAACATTATCTTTATCATAATAGTATGGCCATTCTTGCTTATCGTGAATTCTCAACCATTTTTCTTTTGAACCTAAGTTTCTCCAAGAGCGGAAAGTCCCCATCGTATGAAGTGTATTAGAATAACTTGCAATGACAAAAGCAGGTACAGTAATTTTTGATGTATCAGCCACTTTATCTTTCCAAACTTCAGCAGTGGCTAAAGGATAGCAGTCCATCTCTTTTACTAAATTTTCACGCTTCGCTCCTTTTGCACTTACATGATTAACTTGTAATCTCTCAATGAAGTTTTTATCGGGAATTCCTCCAATAAAAGCCAAATCTCTATAACCATCTGAGAGTCCTTCAGTAGGATTAATGCAAGTAAGGTGAGGAGGCTGTTCAGCAGCTATATACCATTGAGAAAAGGCAAGATAAGAGGTGCCAGTAAGTGCTGTTTTACTATTACTCCATTCTTGACTAGCAATCCATTCAATTAAATCATAACCATCTTGGTCTTCTTGAGACCCTACCATAGTGGTATTCCCTTCACTATGTGCAATCCCTCTCATATCCGGATTGCATACAGCATACCCATGTGCACACCAATATGAAGGATCTGGTGCTTCAAATTTTGTTAGACCAGAATTCCATGCATTTCCCATACCAAGCATATTGAAGAGATTCTTATAGCGAGGTGCAGTCCCAGCACTCTTACCATAGGGACTCCAAGCAATAAGTGTCGGAACTTTTTTACAGTTATTTGGTAAGTATATGTCTGTATAAATTGTTACACCGTCTCTTAATTTCACAGGGACATCTTTAAGCATTTTGATATCACAATTCAACGGTTTAAAACCTTCAGCAATAAGCGTTCCTTTCTTTAATAAAATTTCTTTAGGTTCAAACTTACTTAACACACCATGTTCTATACCATTATCGACATAATCGAAAGAACGACTAAATTTCATTTTATCTGTAATTTTCACAACCATATTTGGCCTCCAACTTTTATTTTATAAGCTTATTATAAGTGGTGTACCGGTACTTGTAAAATACCAATTATGAATAATGTTTGTAAATATAAACTCGGTATTCAATTTTTGAATAGTGCTAAGAAAAATTGCAGAAAAAGGTTCAAACTTTCTGACAAAAACTTAATCTCTAAAATAAGTCAGTATTAAGGTCGGTATTAGAGTCGGTATTGTATCTACAAAAATTAATCAAATTAATATGAGAAAAAGCAAACTTTTTCGGAAAGATATATATCATTTAAAAAAGTTCATACCTGCTAAGTAATTTCTATCCATTTATACGATGCTGAAGACTCTTTCTGAGGTTTAAACACCGAAATACTGAAAACCCGTTTTTCGGATGAAATAACCATATTACTGAAAATCCGTATTTCGGTTACCGTAGAACGCCTTTTCCGTATTACGGATATTCCAGAGATTGGATTTATCGTATTACGGATTTACCAGATTCCGTTAAATCAGCCACTACAAATTACCCACTATTAACAAACTAAAAATAGTAACAAAATAAGTATCTTTTACCAAAAAAACATTTGAATAGACGAGGAGGATTATAAATAATAAAAGGGAAAAACTAAAAAAGCAGCCTAAACAGACCCCCTTAACATAAAAATTTGATTTAAAATAAAAATTGACAATACTTTAACATTTAACTACTATATATTCTAATTTGAATAGAAAATGTTGAGGAACAATAAAAAGAGATGTCAGAAAATCATGGTTATCGTTATAATGTAAATAAACTCATGCTTGAGTTTCCCTAATACGTCAATGAGTTTATCCAGTCTAAGGACACTGTACCGCTGAGTATTGCCTCTATTTACTCTTACTGCCTAGAGTTCAGGAAATATTTGAATTGGATGAGTGAAAATTACATAACGAACCATGCTAACATCAAAGAAATCACTTTGAACGAAATGGAAAACGTAACGAAACGTGAGCTAGAAGCCTTCGTACTTTCACGAACGACTCCGTTTAGAATCAAAATGTGGTTCTAATACACATACATCATCATTAAATCGAACAATTGCTGCAATAAAGAGCCTATATAATTATCTTTGTGAACAAACCGAAGATAGTAATGGCAATACTTACATTACTAGAAATGCTAGCCGTTTAATTCATATCCGAAAAAAAAGCGAAACCTTGCATTACCGTGCGTCTCAACTGGAAGGTAAACTATTTTTAGGAGATGAGACCAAAGTCTTTTTAGAATTTGTTGAACATGACTATGAAAAGTCTATCAGTAATCGTGCAAGAACAAGTTTCAAGAAAAATAAAGTCAGGGATTTAGCTATATTAAGTCTTTTTTTATCATCTGGATTACGTTGTGCGGAACTTGTAGGAATCAATCTTAACGATTTAAACCTTGAAACTGGAAAAGTAAGAGTGATGCGAAAAGAAGGAAAGAAGGATGTAGTGCCTATTGCTCATTTTTAGCATAAATATATAACAGATTATTTTGAGGCAAGAAGTAGCTTAAATACTGATGTAGAAGCTTTATTTATCACAGACTATAATCAAACAATTAGAAAAATTTCAAACGCATCGATAAATAAGCTAGTCGCAAAGCATTCAGAAGCCTATAAAGTTAGAGTAACCCCTCATACTCTAAGGCATACATTCGCAACAAGTCTATATAATGTCAGTCACTCTCAAGTCCTTGTCAGCAACCAATTAGGACATTCTTCAACCAAACCAACTGAGTTATATACCCATATTGTCAGTGCTGAAGCTAAAGATGCATTAAGCAAGTTATAAAATTCACAAACTATCTAAAATTTATTTACCGTGTAATTTTTGATATAATCAGGTTAACGTAATTAAATGACAGGGGAGTAACCATGAAAATCATTCAAGCAGTCCATATTAACGGAACTGACAAACATAAACGCTATTGGAAGGTACCAGACCACCTACAACCAATTAGACTACGTAAAGGCGACGAGGCGGCTGTTGAAACCAAAAGTGGGCCACAGAGGGTTAAGATTGTTGCCGTAGTTACCTCAAAGGATGGATTTTTGTATTGGAAAAACGGAGATACCTGGCACAAATTTGAAGTTAAACAGGAAGTTTTAGCATTCTTTGACAGAAAAACAATGGAAGTTAAATACCCACCAAAAGCCGATTAATTAGCATAATAGAGCATAACAAAAAAATCCTTGCACGCAAGAATAGTTTATGCTATAATTAAGGCAACTAAAAAAGGCCTGATTAAGCACCAACTTTATCAGACCTGCCGATTAAGAACACGTTCCGTTCAATCGACTTACTCAATGATATTATAAATAAATATGCATAAAAAGTCAAGTCAAATGATGTAAAAGGGAGATTCTTAATCGGAATCTCTCTTTTTTGTGAATGGCTATATACGTATTTATCTATCAAAAAAGGGTGTTTCTGTGAAAAGCGAAAAAACTTCTGAAAAAATTTTTTAGAAAGATATTTAGAACAAAAAGCAGGAGAGCAATGTGTTACAAAAACCTTATAATAGCAAGGTTTACGAACCCTTTTGGAAAGGTGTGACACAGAACTCCTATATGTTTTAAGTAACATCTTTCCGAAAAACTGTAATTCTTTTTACAAGAAAAGCAGAAGTAGATAACTCCGAAAGCATAAAATAAAACTGAATATAATAAAGATAAAAGGACGTTACTCAAGTGGATTTGGGTAACGTCCTTTTTGTGTATTTATACATAAATCATTTATAAATATACACAAAATGATTTATTTGGATATTTTATTTAATTATTATTTAAAAGTAGGTTCGATTCCTGCATAAATCATTGAGCTTTTGCTCATCAAATTGCTATCTGCCATAATAGCCTTGCGAGGCTGCGCCAACAGTGCTTGCATTTGCGAAATTCTGTATTGATATTATATCAATAAGGACGATAGAGGCTCGAATCCTCAATTTCGCTTTTAAAATATAACTCTTACAGAAATCTTGGCGGATTTTTGTAAGTTAGAAATTGGAAATATATTATGGCAGAAGAAATCGTAAAACGTGAAAGAACCAAAAATCCATATTCACTTATTCCAAATGAATTAGTGCAAAATGATGACATGACATGGGCTGCAAGAGGATTAATGTGTTATATCCTCAGTATGCCTGACGATTGGGTCTTTTATAAAACTGAAGTCATGAAACATGGGGAGAAAAAAAGAGATGCATTTAATAAAACTTGGATGGAATTACAGAGTTTTGGTTATATTACAAAAGAATATATAAGGGATAAAAATGGTCGCTATGCTAATGAAACAAAGACTTTCAAAGGTACTGATGGTATAGAAAGAGATATTACTTTTGGGATAATTTGGACAATTCACGAACAGCCAGTTGAGGTTTCTAAACCAACTGAAAAGGTCAAAGATTCTGGAACTATTGACGAATTACCTGTAACAGATGCAAAATCAGAAGCAGTTGTTTCAGAAGTCTCAAAAGGTGTTAAACAGATATTTGAACGCTCATTTGACACTATTGACAGTTTCGATGAAGAAATGATACCAGATAAAGATAAGCAACTCATAAAGAGTGAATTTGAAACCGAACTAATGGATATGATTGAGCCTAGTGAAACGAATAGATTTTTCCAAATTGCATGGGAGGAAGCTATGAAAAATTGTAAAAATGATAATTTCTTTGCTCAATATCTTGTAAATAATATGCAAAAGCAAGCGAAAATATTTAGTATAGCAAAAGCAAAAACTAAGATTGAATCATTAAAGCCAGCTGTTGACTTTGAGATTCCTTTGAATGGGCCATGGAATAAATAAAAATCAAAAAAATATTGACCTGAGTATGTCATAAAACTGCTAGTTTAAACAATAGTTTAGAGATGCGGACATCGCTTAAAAGCATAAAGCTCAAGCTCACTGGTGAGACTTCCTGTAATGTGGAGTAACGCCACTCTGTCTCACCACCGTGTAAGATAGCTTGGATGTGGGTTGGAATCCCTCTGTCTGCTTAGGAAGAATACAGGCTTCCTTGTCTAATCGACGAAAATCTTACACAAAGGAGTCATCAAATGGCTAATAACGAACAAGCAAATGTATTTCTTGAAATGATGCAAGGTAGTCCTGACATCAATGATATAGAGTCAGGATTACCCTCTAATCCCAAAATTGATAATGGACAAGAATTAAACTTAGTTACTTCAACTTGGGAAAATAGACCTATCGCAGGCGAAAGCAATACTGACCTCAGTATTAATGAAACGAATAGTAACAAACCAGTTTTTATTAAACCACTTCGTCCAATAGAAAAATCTAAGCAAAGAAATTTTGGGTTGACTGACAGTCAATATAGTGTTCTAATGCAGGCAGCTGCTGATTTTGGATTTGTAAGAATTGCAAAAGGTGGCGAAATAGTACCAAATGCAAGTGCCTTTCTTCAGAGAATAATCGATTTAAAAATATGGGAAAATTTAAAAGAAATTGAAAAGGGTACAAGTCATGAATGATTTAAAAAAAGTTCAAGTAGTTTCAGCAAACATCACTAAAGGTGGAGTGGGAAAAACAACAATTATTTACAACGGTGCATATTTTCTAACATTGATTAAATTAAAAAAAGTATTAATTGCTGACTTTGATTTTCAGATGAACCTCACTAACCGATTTATTCCAGTTAATCAACGAAAAGATTTAATCAAACCTGAAAATGATGTATTAAATTTCTTTAAAAATGACACTATTCCAGAGCCGATTCTAGTTGATGATAACCTTTGGTTGATACCAGGTAATCCAAGACTAGAGGAGCTACTTGATAATGTTAAGAATGGGAAACAGCGTAATTACCTTCTTCAATGGTATTACAGCAATATGGAAAAACTCTCTGAACAATATGATTATATTTTATTTGATACCCACAATGACCATAATATGATTACTGACAACATTCTTGCTGTATCTGATAAAGTAATAGCAATAGCAGACGTCGACGGAGATAGCATGTCAATGCTTGCTGATGAAGTTAATCATATAAATAAATTGAAGAAACTAATCGTCAATCCAATAACTGGAGAGTCCTTCGTTAATACTAAAGTAGTAAAAATTGGGAATAAGATAATCGCAGATGCAGCTAAAAACCCTGACACATCAACTGCGAATGTTGACCATAGAAATTTTGTTAAAGCATTTAACCAAATGATGGAAATTGATGATTCATTTTTAGGATATTTTTGGGATAGAGGGCCTCTTGCAAAAGCTAAAACAGAAAATAAATCAATGTTCCACTTAAAAACGGATGCAAGATACAACAAGAAAAATAATCTAGAGTTCTATCAAAAATCAGAGGAGCTTTTTGAAAAGATATTTTCAGCTTGATGCTAAGTATTAATTGAAAGGGAACTAATGAAAAAAGATAAAATAAGTACCGTATGTGTAAAACACATCACTTACTGAGCTATGTCAATACTATCAGCATGGGAAGCCAGAGAATGAGCTGACTGAGAGTATAGATCACGGAACTTAGTAAAGGAAAAATCTCCATAATGATGTCGGTTGGAGGTGAAAGGTTCAATTCCTCTCGTTTGCATTAGTTTATCTCTAAAATAGACACAATGACCTGAGCAAGTCATTAAAAGGCAACTACGTGTGGCGCCTAATTTGGCTCAATCTCACAAAGGCTACACTTGAAAACTAAATACAAACCAGCGCCCTGATTAGTGCATCTATCGGAAATTATTTATTAAGACAAGGGGAGCTGTCGTAGGGGAGCAAGAGCTTCTCCGAGATGCAAACGAACGAGTCCCTATTTAACACTACTCCAAAAAAGTCACTGTTTTATAAACTCCACAGAGTTCCCAACTCCTAGACTACAAGTTGGACGTAAAAAATACCGTGCGGACTACGTGTCTAGCCAGCAAGCTGTAAGGCAGCTTTTGTACACCTAAGGAGGATATTATGTACAGAATAAAAATTTCAGACTTACGTCGCCTTTCTCTTAGTGGAAATGCCACCGTAAAACTTGATAAAGCTTACAAATACCAGATTGGTGAAATTCGTCGTGATGGTATTTATATTAAGCAAATTGGAATCGTCAAAGGTAAACGCTCAGAAATCAAGATGAGAGAAACCTTTGTAAAAATATATTCCCACATTCAAACGATTAAACAAGGCAAAGTTTTAATTGGGGAGCGTCGAAACGACGAATTGATTGCAACTTCAACTTTTCATAAAAAAGTGAAAGAAGAACTAAATAGAGAAAAAAAGGTATTTGGTATTCCAGGTCAGAAAGTTTATCGGAAAAAGGAACGTAAGTCATGACAATCATTCTAATACAAGTCAGTTGGTGAGGGATAATACATCTTAGTTTTAAAATTTATTATTCTTCTGACCTATTGTTTTGGGTTGTGAATGATTGAAATCATTACTTGGATAAAAGCCATGATTTCAATCATTCACAATGAAAAAAAGATTTGATATAAAGGGGCAAAGTTTAGACCCTAATCAGTAATTTACTTATCAATACATTTAAATAAATTTAAGTTCCATTTAAATGTTAAGAATAATATGATAAAATGATATCAAAACATATCAGAAAAAAATTTAGACGGGTGAAGATAATGCAAGAAGGCGGATCAGCAGTAGGTTTAGCAATATCGTTAACATTTGGTGCATTTTTAATTACATGGATCATTATTAAATATGGAGTAATACTAGCATGGAAAATAGTAATATTGCTAAGTAAAATATTTGCTTGGGCTGTCATGCTTCCTGGTACTAAATATGCAGACTAAATAAAATACTAAAGGAGATTATGAACATGAAAAAATTAACTAAAAAACAGATGGCATTAACTGGTGCAATTGTAGTATTAGGTATTGGTGGTATAACAATAGGAGTAGTTAACCATAATAATACAGTACATGCTCAACAGATTGCTAAAGCAAAAGCTCAACAGGCGAAAGTAAAGGTGGAACAAAAGGCTAAGGCAGAAAAACTAGCTAAAGAAAAAGAAGCTGCTCAACAAAAAGAAGTTGCGACACTTTTAGCTACAGCAACCGCAAATCCAAGTGATAACTCAATTAAAGCTGTTAATGATGCGATTGCTAAATTGACAGACCAAAAAGCAAAAGCAAAAGATAATGAATTGGTTAAAGCGTTAAACGCTCGCCTTTCTCTCATCAAAAAAGCAGAGGCTGCAGTAAAAGATTATCAAGGACATGCTACAGATGCTAATAAGCAAAAAGTAGCGCAAGAGGCAATTAATAATCTTAAAGATAAAAACGATCAAGATGTTAAGTCACAACTTCAAAAACTTTTTGACGAAAGTAACAAACAAGCTCTAGAAGCTGCGAAGTCAGCTCAAGCTAGTCAAAAAGCAAGTTCAACTACTGGTACTAATAATAATGCTAAATCAACAGACACACAAACAAATGATACACCTGCAGTTGCTGAGTCTGGAACAAATAATCAAGCTACATCAAATGTAAATTCAGGTAATAATACTTATGTGCCTAATACACCAAATACAGGTGGTGGTTCAAATACTACTTCTAATGGTAATTCAGGAAACGCAGCTTCTAACTCAAACTCTAACAATTCTTCTAATAATGGTGGAGGTAATACGAATAATAACAATAGTAACAATAACAATAACAGCAATAGCAACAATAACAACAGCGGAGGTGGTAATGTAACACCTCCAGTTAGCCATGTATTTCAAGCTTGGGTTAAAAATAAAGCAGGTGTGGTAATCTGGACTCAAAATTGTAGTACATGGGCTGAAGCATCACAAGCAGCTGCTAACTATGGGAACTCTCAATTTGCTTCTGGAAATTTTGATATTGGTAATTATGGAGTAACTCAAATTTCATGATAAATAATTAGAATCCTGACTATTGGTCAGGATTTTTAAGAGTAGTGCAGACACAATAAGCTGAAAATATATCGGTTGAGTAAATACGCTTATTGGAGGAGCGACACCTCCTACTCTTATTTGACCGAAACGTCATAAAACTAAAAATTAATAAAAAGCCTATCACTTATGATGGGTTTTTTTATTTTATCTATTAAAGGAGAACTTTTCTATGAAGAAAAGAAATTTGGAACAAGATTGTTCCGTGACTAAAATTTCAAGATTCAGAATGAAAAAATCAAAAAAATTTTGGATCACATCATCAGTAGTTCTGGGGTTTATTGCAGTATCCTTAGGATTAATGAGCATTGTTCCTGCTGAAAACATTGTATATGCAGCACCCCCTGATTCTGGGTCGGTAATTCCAACTCTGGGTAAACCTATTGCTCATGTTACTTTGTCAAACGGAACAAGTGAGACAATAGCTTATCTTGAATTAAATGATGGGACACCTGTATATTGCTTGAATCCTGCAGTCCCAATTCCTGACGGTGGGACAAGTGCCCAACAGGATAAAATGAATGCAATTTGGCAAAAAATGACATCAGAACAGCAGGGGTTAGTTAATAATATAGCTTATTTAGCAACTTCTCAAGGGGCTGCAAGTAATTGGACACTTTATGCAGGTGCACGTGTGGCAGTATGGGAAGCAATTGCTAATGTTACAGGTAAAGGTGTTACATCTATTGATGATGCACCAAATGCGACTTCTGTTCAAGCTATTAGAAGCTATGCTGATAATTTAACTTCGCAAGCAAAGAAAATGGCTTTAAAACCAAGTTTTGATGGTCAAACTGTTAAGGTAACTGTCGGAGTCCCTAAAACTCTGACAGACTCAAATGATGTTCTTTCCAAGTTTAAGTATCCAATGGATAAAATTCCAAACTTAACAGCATCTATCACAAATAATACCCTTAAATTAGAATCAAATTCTAATACAAAAATTGGTAGTAATAAAATTAGCTATTCATCTGGTTTATCAAATGCTCTAGAGCCATTTATTTATTCTACTGGTGGTGACGGATCTGGAGAATTTAGTCAACCTGTTTATGCAGGGACTGACCCTACTCCTGAAGAATTTACTCTTAATGTCAACGTTGTGCTTGATGGTTCTCTAAAAATTGTTAAAAAACAAACTGATCAAGATTCGCATCAAGGATCTGGAAACATTGCAGGTGCTAAGTTTGATGTCACGATGTATCTTTCTGATGGTAAAACTGTAGATACTGGCATTAATGGAACTTTTGATACTGTTGATTCAAATGGTAAAAAGACAGGATCTGTTCAATTTACAAAAGGAGTCGCAAAAGATGTGACCACAGGTAAAGATGGGACAGTTACGATAAAAGATTTCTCTCCTGTAGGAGATATTGCTAAAACAAAAGAAACATATGTGCCATCTCCTTATACTTTAGGGCACACAGATGCAACTGGAACGTTGGTTAACGATCCAATGCAAGGAGCTATCACAGAAGATAGTACCAAAGGAACTGCTCAATTAACCTTCACAGATAATAAACAAGTCGGTGGTATTAAATTTAAAAAATCTGGACTCTATAATGGTTCTAACCTCTTAAATAATGGCTATCAATTTAAAGGGACTGTAATGGGGGTTAAAGATAAAGATGGTAACGTTGTCGCTCAAGCTACCCTCGACAATAAGGGAGAAGGAAGCACAACCGATAATCCTCTATCAAGCCCTCTTGTGATTGGTCAAACTTATACTGCATTTGAAATTACTGCAGGAGCTGGGTTTGCTAATACTTTTGCACCAAAAGAAGTAACTTTTACCTATCAAGGACCTAATCAAGTCATCGACTGGGAAACCGTTTCTGGAACAAATACTGAAGTCACAGGCGATATTGAGTTTGAGAAAACCATGCAGGATGATAAGGATGGAAAATCCTCAGAAATTGAAGGAGCGAATCTTTCAATCTACTATGATGGTGACGTAAAAGACGCAACTGGCAAAGTCATTCATAAAGATGGCGATTTAGTTAATTTGAAAGATGGGCTAAAAGGCTTACCAATTGAAATTACTGAAGGTACACAAGATGAAGAAGCAGTTCCTGACGTGGAAGGTGACTTAACAATTCGTATTGGTAAGGATAACAAATGGCAAATCAAGCATTTACCATCTGCAAATTACAAAGCTGTTGAAACACAAGCAGGGTACGGAACAAGTGTAAGCACTAAAGTTTATAAGTTCAGCATTACTAAACAGGATGATAAAACACAAGTTATTGAAGTTAATCGAGATCTTCCTAATCAGGCTTTAGTTTGGAATATTATGTGGACGAAGGTTTTAGAATCAAATTCATCACTAACAGGTCTAAATGGTGCTAAGTTTCAAGTTGTTGCTATGGATGATAATACCAAGACAGCATTTGAAAATTATGGATTTTTAAATAATGGAGATACGGCTATTTCTGGGACTTCAGAAGGTGCTAATGGTTTTACTCAATCAGGTTTAACTGCTTTTTACAAAATACCGCTAGGAACACAGCCAGATAAAGATGGATATATTGCTCGTTATCAATTCAAAGAGATTGTTACTCCTGAAGGTACAAAAACGATTGTTCCAATAAATGTTGACGTCAAGTTGAATGTCAACAAAGATGGTGCGCCTGAAAGCTATACGTATAAAATTTACTGGTCAGATACTAAACAATCGATTTATGAAGAAACATATAGTACAGCAGCGCTTAAAGATGACAAAGTATTGACTATTCACCCTGATTTAGGTCTTATCGCAGATGAGTTTATTACCAAACCTGCAATCACTACTACAGCAGTAGATGCCTCAGATAATGACGAAACGCTTGGTGTAGGAATGGCTAAGGTTAAAGATAATGCAAAAGTCGTAAACGTTGATCCTTCAACAGAATACACTTTAACAGGAAAAGCAGTCAATCAATCTGATGGTTCTCCAGTATTAGATAAATCAGGGAAGCAAGTTACATCATCTGTTAAATTTACTTCGGATCCAAGAGGAAATGCGAGTGTTGATTTAGAAACTCCTGAATTTGATACCACTAAACTTCAGGGTAAAAAAGTAACAATGTTAGAAACTGTAACTGATAAAAATGGAAACGAGACCGTTAAAGAGGATAATTGGAAAAATAATCCAACACAAACCGTTTCTGTAGATAAAGTTTCAGGAAGTACTCAGGTTAAAGATTCCGTTATAAAAATTGGAACTAATGTGACAATGCCAGATACATATCACTATAAGGGATTAGTAGTTGGACAAAAATATACAGTTAAAGTAACTACCGCATCTATCAATCATTCTGATAAGACTATTCCAGTAAATGGTCAAGTTACCTTTACTCCAAAGGCATCTGAAGGCGACATTGATATTCCAATAATTGTTAATACAATGGATTATGCAGGTTCTGATTTAACCTTTACAAATGAAGCGCTATATATTGGAACTGATACGAGTGTAGAACCTATACATAAAAATAATAACCCTAAAGACTCTAAAGAAACTGTTCATGTAAATAAGCCACAACCTCACAAAGACGAAACTAATAGTGCAACTGCTGGAATTAAAGATGACTCTATGCGTAATGATGACAAAGATATTTCTAGTAACTTTAAACTAATTGGGGATTCGAGTAAAAATCAAGCAGTAGAATCTGACGAAAGTTATCAAGAAATTGTCAATGCGACTGCAAAAAATCCCTATGTAGATAAGGCAGATAACAATCAAGATTTTAATTTGAACACTCAAACCGTTAAGCGAGGTCAAAAACTTTTCTATGTTCTAACTCTGGATACAACCCCTTATGACCAAACGTCACTTGTTACAACGATGGGAATGGAAGATACTATTGACACATCAATGCTTGACGTTGACGTGTCTAATATAAAGGCCTATTATGCTTCAGGAAAAGAAGTTGTTAAAGGTGGTTTTGAAAATAAATTGAACGGTAAAACCTTAACAATAAATATGAATATCTTCAAATCTATTTTTGTCGATAAAAATGGAGTCGAGGTTTCAAAAGGGACAGAAGGTGCAAAAGAAGTCAAAGTCGTTGATACTTCGAAATTGCCACTTGGTCAACAATATAAAATTGTTGTTCCAGCAACAGTTAAATCAGATGCAGCTGCTGATAAAGATATTGTAAATGTTGCTCGTCAAATTGTTATTAATGCAAGTGGTAAACAACTTTCAATGCAAACTGAAACACGAGTCAATAAACTGAAAGTTCCAGGGGAAAATCTAATAGAAAAAGTGCTACCTACTACAGGTGAGGGAAAAGCCGCTTTAGGTATTTCACTATTTGGTATAGCATTACTTGGTCTTGCGGCATTTCTTAAACGTCGCTCAATCATTACAGCTTATCGTAGAGTGATTCGTAAAATTCTTAAATAGTTAATAAATAAATGCTGAAGAATATCTTTAGCATTTTTACATCAAAGAAAGGAAAGTAGAATGAAAGAATGTTTAAAATCAATATTAGTAAAAAGCTCTTTATTAGCTGCATATGATATTAATTCTAAAGATAAATTTAAACCTCCTAAAATTGAGTTTTTTTATTTTTAAATAAAACAATGTACTAATAAATGGAGAGACAATGAAATTATCAATTATGAGAAAACTAATGATTTTAAACTTTATTATTTCATTCATTTTTATACTTTTTGGAAAATCTTTTGTTCCCTTAGCTTGTTATTTTCTAATCATAGCTGCAATCGTTGAAATAATGATTGTTGAAGAAAATCAATATAAGTTTAAAAAACAAGATACCCAAAGTGTTAAAGTGGAGCAGATTGAATGGATCCATAAAGAATTAAATCAAGTATGCGAAAGTAATGATGTTGATGAGATAAAGAGAAACTTGTATCATCTCGATAGTCAACTTTACTTATTGCACCACAAGGCGAAAGGAAAAGGATTATGAGTGATTTACAGGATCAAATGGGTTTTCATCTGAGAAGTGGTACACAAATGACTTGGCGGATGATGCTTCGACTGATGCAAAAATGGGGAGGCAAAGTTAAATCTAGGCATTCCACGACAAAACAAAAGAATATAAAAATACAAAATCTTCATGACCTTAAACAAGGTGGAAGTCAATCCATGGAATTTATGGATCGAAATTTTGGGTTTACGCATCTTGACATGAAAAAGTTGGATGCTTCAGTTGATTGGGAAAAGTTAGAACAGGTTTTAAAAGATAATCATGTGAATTTTTATCGTGAAAAGCTTCCAGATGGTGGGGGTGAGCTTTATTTTAAGATATTACCTGGGTTTGACTATTCCTTTGAAGATTTGTTCAAGAGCATCAAAGAAACGGCTTTAACGCCTGAAAAATCACCTTCACCTGAGAATGCTCGTCCAGTTGAAAAAGATTTACAAAAAGCTCAGAAAAAACAAGAGGAAATTAAATCCAATCAATCGGTTGCTCCAACAAAAGGAAAACAAAAGGTTAATCCTCAAGTACCTAATAGAGGAGTAAAACGATGAGTCGAAAAAAATTTTCTATTTTTGTTGGAATAGCATTCATGATGATATTGGCTTTTAACAAAATGGAATATGTTTTAGAAAAAATACCAGGAGTAGGACTTGAGAAATACAAATATCTTAATAAAGATGTTTTTAATCATTATGTCCTGTATGATCCTTCAGGTTTTTCATTTTCTAAAAATGGTGGGATAGCTGCAGGAATCGGTTTTTTGATTGTATTCATTTTATTTTTAGTTTTCTATGATAATCGAAAATACAAAAAAGGAATGGAACATGGTGCTGCTAAGTGGGGTAAAGCATCAGATGTTAAAAAAATCGCAGACAACAGAAATGAAGAAAAAAATATTTTGCTTAATGATGTTGTCAAAGTTTCAGTTACTTCTGAAGGGATTCCGTTTGAATATCAACGGAATAATAACGTTTTCTACCTTGCTGGTTCTGGTTCAGGTAAAACTTTTTCCTTCGTCAAGCCAAATTTAATGCAATGTTTTGGATCGTATATTGTAACTGATCCAAAAGGACAACTTATTCACGAGATGGGGAATATGTTCAAAAAAGAAGGGTATAAAATTAAATTATTGGATGTTTGGTCTTTAACAAATTCAAATACCTTTAACCCTTTTAAATATATCCCAGTTGATGATACAGACACGGAGACTACGATTGATGAATTAATTGATATTTTAGTCGAGGCAACAAACAAGGGTCAAAAATCATCAACTGAAGCACCAATTTGGGGGAACGCTGAAGCACAATTGTTACGTGCTTTAATTGGATATCTACACTATTCTCATAAACCAGGACAACCTTATCCCACATTTTCTGATATTGGCTTGCTTATTGAAAATGTTAACGATAAAGCAGATGATCCTGATACTCCTGGTAAAATTGATATTTTAATGTCAGATCTTGAGAAAGATTTAGGTTCTGCAGGCAAATCAAATTATGCAGTAAGAAACTGGGCGGCATTTAACAATAATTATCAAGGAGAAACTCGAATCAACGTGACATCCAATCCGACGTCACGTTTTTCTATTTTTTATAATGAAGCGGTCCAAAAACTGACAGAAACAGATGATATGGATATTGAGTCTTGGGGTACAGAAAAAACGGTTGTATTCTTAACAATTCCAGCTTTATCTACAACATATAATTTTCTAGCTACTATGTTAATTAAGCTTGCTTTAACTACATTAACAAAACAAGCCACGTTTGAACATAGAGGAAAGTTACCAATACCAGTCAACTTCTGTTTGGATGAAGTTACAAATTTAGGAAAAATACCAAATTTAGCTAGTGCGTTAGCCACAATCCGTTCTTTCAATATTTCCGCATTTCTTATCGTACAAGTACTTAAAGCACTTGAAGCTGTTTATAAAGATGAAACTGCTGGAATTATTGGGAATTGTGATTCCTTTGTTTTTGGTGGTCAAAACCTTACAGGAAAGAAAGAAACTGACGATGCGGAATATGTTTCTCATGCTTTAGGGACAGGGACAATTGATATTGTGGTTGACCCTAAAAAAGGAAAAAACTTATCACCTCAGTACTCTAAAGGAGGAAGAGCTTTAATGACCCCTGAAGAAGTTAGGACAATGCCAAATACAAAATCTATTGTATTTGTCCGAGGTTTTAATCCATTCATTTTCGATAAATATCATTTGAATCGTCATCCACGTTTTAATATGATTTCAGACTCAAACCCAGATCTGTACTATGATTACCGATTATTCAAAGACGATAATTTTAAAGGGGAAATTAAATACGATATTAAACATGGCATTTACAAACCTCAAGACTTTTTTGATTCTGATGAATTAATAAGAGAAGAAAAAATACTATTAAATAATTAAAAAAAGGAAAAAAACAAAAATGAAAAAACAATTTGAAAATAAAACAAAAGAACTTAATCTTATTCTCCAAAAGCATGGACTTTCAAAAAAAATAAAAGTCAAAATGATTGCTTCATGGATGCTTACAAGTGTTGCAGCTTTCCAGCTTCCAGCCTACGCTGATACAAGTTCTTCAGGATTCGATTTTGTAAAAGCTTTTCTTGCTTGGATATTCTTTATTGCAGGATTCATTCTTCTTGCTGCAGGGATTGTTGTTTTAGCACAAGGAGTATTTGGTGAGTCTAGTGGTGGGAATCGTAACACAGGAATTGGGCTAATCATAGGTGCTTTCTCTTGTTTTGCGGCTGGAGCTATCTTTGCTTTCCTTCCAGCAATGCCCCAATATAAAGGATAGGGTATAATGATTTTTAAAAATATCAGTCTAAGTCCATCTGAAAGGACTAATAAAAATGTAAAAGAAATGATGGATGAAATTAAAAAAAATTCTCCAAGAACAATTATTTTTGATCCAAAAGCAGAAATGAAAAAAGAAAGGTAAAACATGGGAACAGATACAGCAACCCTTTTATTAGGGTTCTTAAAACAAACCTTTACTGGATTTAGCCCCTCAAGTTCTACTTTAGCAAATGACCTTTTGAAAAATGCAACAATTCCAATGGCTACATGGTTAGTCATTTTTTTATTGTTTTATGAAATGGTCAATAAAGGAATGAAGCTTGCTGAAGGTGGTGGAGGTGGAAGCTTTACTATATATCTTCCAATATTTTTCAAATGGGTTATTACACTTGCTGTAATCGTAAATATACAGCCGCTTTTCATTATGGTTGACTCTATTGCCTCGCAATTGACTACCAATTTAATTGCTGTAGCAGCTAAAAATGCGGCTTATGCAGCATCTCAAAAAATTTCTCTCAACTTCTCAGGTGGAATTTGGGTAATTTTATTCCAATTCATTGTTATGTTAATCAACTTCATCATGGCAATTGTAGCAAACGTTTCAATTATTTTATTGATTGCATTAAGAAACTTTGAAATGCTAGTACTTTACGTTTTAGCTCCTATGGCATTAGTTGCGTTGGCAACGGAAAAACTCTCATCTGGAGCAATCACATACTTCAAAACTTGGGGAGCATACGCACTACAAACAACAGTCATTGCAGTTATCATTGTCATTTTCCCAGTATTTTTGAATGACTATAACAAAATGATGGATGGTTCAAATGGAGATGTCATTTATACGCTCATAAAAGGAATCATGCCAGGAGGAGTTGGTTCTGGAGCAGTTACAGGAATTGCGAATGCTATTGGATCAATTGTCCTTAACATCATGTATATCGTTGCGATTTACAAATCGTTAGGTATTGCTAAAAAAATAACAGGAAGTGGAGGATAAAGATGATTATTAAAGTTCATCAAGATGTGACGAAACAAGCAGGAAAGTACATGTGGGGGCTAACAGCAAGACAGCTAGGAGGAGCAGCAGGAATGTTTATCACATTTGGCTTGCTAGGAACTGGTTTTTTCGTCTTACACCTCCCTCAAATAGTATTATTTTCAGTTACAGGAATCTTATTGCTTCCATGTCTAGTTTTCGGTTTTTTCAAAATATTAGGAATGCCTTTTGAGCGATTTTGTAAGCTATTCAACAGGTACAGAAAACTAAAAGGTTTGCACATATATAGAACAGAACGATTAAGGAGATTTACAAGAAATGATTTTAAAGAAAAAAAATAAAAGTAGCGTTTGGCAACAATTACAAAAGCCTGAAAAGCAACGTCTCAATCGATTTTATCAATCCTTTGATAAACACAATACAGCAAAAGATTACCTTTATTATCAAGAACTGTTTGAGAGTGGCTTAATGAAAATTACGGATGATTTTTACTCAAAAACTTATGGGTTCAATGATATTGTCTATTCAAATGCTCCTAAAGAAAAACAAGATAGTATCTGGGGGAGTTATGTTGATGGTCTAAATCTTCTCACAGAAGAAGATGCTATTCAATTAAGTTTGATTACACGTCGAGTTTCAAAAGAGCAATATAAAAAAGAAACCAACTATCCTCTGAAAAATGATAATTACGAGGTTTACCGCGAAGAATTTAATGAGTTAACAAACAATGCCTACAAAAATGGTAAAAGTAATTTTAGAACAAGTAAATACTTCACATTTCGTACATTTGCAGAATCTCCAGTTCGTGCAAATTCACAACTTGAGACCGTTAAGCAATCCTTTGCCAAAGAACTTTCTACCGCTGGTGTAAGACTTTATTCATTGTCTGGACAAGATCGGTTAGAAGCGATTGCTAGCATTACACGTCCAGGTAAATTTATTCGTCCTGTATTCAATGATTTGAAAGTTCTAAAAGCTGCAGGTCGTCCCTTATCTACAAAAGATATTCTTGCTCCAGATTCGATTAATCCAAAATTGATGGGAATTAATGTTGGTGAGCAATTCGGACGTGTCTTATATGTCCGAGATTATCAATATTCAATGGATGATCGTATGGTAAAAGAATTAACTGAAATTGGTCATGAGAGTGTCATTGCTATTCATGCTCAACCTTATGGAATTGGTGAATCGTCAAAAATGTTGCGAGCTAAATCAGTAGATATTGAAGCTCAAATGCAAAAACATGAAGAAAAAGGAGCTAAAAAGAATATATTTACAGGAATTATTCCAAGAAAACTCCGAGAAGCTTACAAAGATGTGGATGAACAAATTGATACTCTCAAAGATACTGGAGACCGTCTCACTTCATCAATTTTCTTAATTTATCTCCATGAAGATACAGAGGAAGAGCTTCAGCGAGCCATTAAAGATGTTCGACGTGTTGGAGATAAATTTGGCGCTGATTTCGCAGCACTTCCTTTACTTCAAGATTGCGGTTTTAATTCAGTTTTGCCATTAGGAATGAATAGTGTTGATATTGAATCAACTTTCATGCGTAAATTGCCAACGTCGAATGTAGGTATTAATGTTCCTTTCTCAAACGTTAATTTAGAACATAAAGGAGGACGTTATCAAGGAATCAATTTATTAAGTAATTCCGCTATTCTTGTGAATCGAAAAGACCCAAGTCTAAAAAATGGCTCAGGTGTAATTTGGGGTTCTTCAGGTTCAGGAAAATCAACAACGGTTAAGTTAGAAGTTATTAGTACACGCCTTAGCTCACCTAATGATGATGTAATCATGCTTGATCCAGAAGGTGAATATTCTGAAATCGTTAGAGAATTTGGGGGAGAAGAAGTTGAAATTTCTCCAGATTCTGATACATATCTTAACCTTTTGGAGTTACCTCATGCAGATACCAGAAGTGTTAAAGAAAATCCCTATAACATAAAAATCGATTTTATCAAAAAACTTCTCACAACTATTAGTGAAGATATTGGAGAGTTATCTGGTGGAGACAGGGCTATTATCGAACGTGTAACAACACAGACTTATAAAGATTGCGCACAAAAAGGGAAAGTTGCCACTTTAAAAGAATGGCATAAAATTCTTAATCAACAGCCTGAACCTGAAGCACAAGTTCTTGCCTTATCGTTAGAGCCTTATGTTATTGGAAGCCAGTCTATGTTTGCTCATAAAACAAACATTAATACTAAAAATTCATTTATTTCATTTAATCTTAAAAAATTAGAAGGAGCAATGAAAGTCTTTGGTTTCCTTGTTATTTCAGACTTTATTTGGAATCGTGTGGTTGAAAATAAAGCCAAAGGTAAAACAACATGGGTTTACATTGATGAAATTGAAATTCTATTTGATGATGAAAACCTACGAAAATTCTTTGGGGTATTGTACTCACGGATTCGTAAATATGATGGACTTCCAACAGCGATTACTCAAGTTCCTGATAATGTTTTGGCATATAAGGAAGGGCAACAGCTCTTTGAAAATGCGGACTACGGAATCTTCTTGGAGCAAAAATCAGATTCTGTTATCAATCAAATTGCTAAGGAATTAAACCTATCTGACGATCTAAAAAAATATCTTTATTCATCAGCGAAAGGAGGAGGTCTTATTCGCGCAGGAAAAACGACTGTACCTTTTGAAAATACTCTTCCAAAAGAAAGTCAACTTTACAAAATAACGAATACTGACCCTGATTACTATGAAACAGCCTAGTAAAAAGCGAAAATATGCTTTAAGAAGTTCTCATGATGTCACTAAATTGAGATTTAAAAATCTTACGAAGAAATCTTCAAAAGTTGTTGTAAGAAGTACGTTTGCTCGCTCTAAATTTAAAACTAATCCAAAATCTCCCTCGACTACTCAGGGGTATGCACCCACTAAACAACAACAAATCCAGCTAGAAGCTGCATTTGAAAAGTCTCAAGGTAAAACTGATGGAAAAGATAGAAAAAAACAATTTTCTGATCGCCAAAAGAAAAAGAATTTTGAAGCAAAACGTTCTAAAAAATCAGTCGCCAAAAGAACAGCACCTCATATTGCAAAAAATGCTTTAAAAACAGCATTCAATGAAAATGAAGATACTAAAGAAGCTGTTAATAGATACGAGAAAGTTCGGATGCCTGACCGTGCGCTGAATCTATCTAAAAGGGTTTATGATAAAGTTGTTTCTCCTCACAGTAAAATGGATAGGATTAAGAATGCAGAAAAAGGTGCAAAGGCTGCAAAAAAATCCGAAGCAATTTTAAAGGGTCGTCAAATTAAACAACGTTCTCAAAGTTCTAAAGCACTAGTGAAAGTTGGTCGTCATCTCATTAGTTTAGTGAAATGGGGAGTTTCTGCAATTTCAAGTATTCCTTTCATACTTCCAATTTTAGGAATATTTGCGGCGATTATTATTATCCTTTCAATCTTTACTTCTTTAATTCCAGTTAAACAATCTGAATTTGAGTTGACAAAAAGTTGGACTACAATTACTCAACGTGATGCACAACATAATACTGATTCTGTGACTTACTATACAGATATTGATCAAATTATGAGATATATGAATTTCAAATTTGATGCTTATCACGTTAATAAAGAAATGCCTAAACTTAACTCAGAAGGCAATTTAAACTTCCCAGATGCCTCTAAAAATGCTGAGAATAAAGGAACATACAAAGACTTTCTCAATAATCTTTGGGATGAAATGAATGATAGTGGGAATGCCACTTCTTATAGTGATTTTCAAACTATTGAAGACCTCTACAAAATGGATAAAACACCATTTTATTTAAACAAAGAGGAGCAGGAAAATTATAAAACAATCTCAGATTCTGGTTTTCCTGAATACGCATTATTTGATAAAATCCTTAATCCTTTAGTTCCCCCAACTGATGATAATCAAGATGAAAGTAAGGATGCTGCAGTAAAAGTTGTTCAACGTTATGGCTATGATAAACAAGGTACAGAATTTAAAGGGATTATCATTCAAGCTGAACAGCAGCCAGTCTATGCCCCAATTGATGGAACTTATAGTTCAAATGGAACGACAGTAACGCTTACTTCAGAAGATAAGAAGTTAACTATTTCATCTTTGACTAAACTTTGGGCGAAAGAAGGGCAAACAATTAAAGCAGGACAACAAATTGGAATTTCTTATTCTGGAGATTTAACGCTAAAACTAGTGATTAGAAATCTAGAAGATGTTAAAACTACCTATGTTCCTAAAAAAGATAAGGATGGTAATGTTATCTATGATAAAGATGGCAATATTGTTCGTGTGAAGAAGGAAACAGCTCAATTTAATGATGTCAACCCTGCATTTAATCTGACAAGTGTCGAATACTTACAGGCAACGACAATTAACTCTGACACAAATGTACCTGCAGATATGGTTGAATCTGCGACTACGATTAAGAACTGGATTATGAAAAATGTTCCTGGGGCAAATTTAGCAGGAATTTGCGGAATACTTGGAAACTGGCAGGGAGAAAGTAGTTTAAAAGCTTCTGAAATCCAAGGTGGTAATACTTATGATGAAGCAACAGCCATGAATCCATCTGTTGGGGGCTATGCTTTTGGGTTGGGTCAATGGGATATGGGAAGACGTGTAGCACTTTTAAATTATGCCAAAGCTCAAAAAAAAGATTGGAAATCTTCTGATCTGCAGCTTGATTATGCTTTAAATCAAGATGGAACAGACAGCGCAGTATTTATGCAAGTTGCCATGATGTCAGGGAGCAGCGCTCAAGCGACTATTAACTTTTATCAAAATTGGGAACGTCCAACGTTCAATGCTGAAAACTTACAACTTCGTCAACAATACGCTCAACAATGGTTTAACTACTTCCAAAATAGTGGTGGGGAAACATCTGATACAATTCCAGCTGAGTACAAAGATAAAGTTAAACCTCTCCCTAAAAAAACAGATGCTACAACAGCCTCTCCAGGGAATAATTATCCAGCATCTAACGGATTAGGAAATGGTGGAAATTGTACATTTTATGTCTATAATCGCATACTTGAACGTTCAGGTGTTTCTATCTACTCTTACTTAGGAAATGGTGGAGATTGGGCGACAACAGGTCCACAACACGGAATGACAATAGATTCAGAACCAAAAGTTGGAGATATTGCCAGCTTCTCTCCAGGAACTGGAGGTAGTTCAGATGCTTACGGACACGTTGCTGTAGTTGAGTGGGTTAATACAGATGGAAGTTACCTTTTAAGTGAATCAGGATATAGTAATGATAAAGAACCTACCATTCATTGGAGGGTCATGTCAGTTACTTCAGGGATTACATTTTTAAATCCTGGAAAAAAATAGGAAGAATGAGAAATGGAAGAAAAAAATCACACTTCAAAACTAAAAATTATTGGAATGATTGTTTTGATATTTATCGCATTAGGGGCTATTGGATGGGGCTTTTTAGGAAATCATACGACAGAAAAGGTCATTCAAACTCAAACCTCTAAAAGTTCAACATCAACCAGTCAGTCCTCAAAACAAAAACTAAATACCTCAAATAAATTATCTGAAAAGGTAGTAAATAAATTTTTAAATGCTTATTATACAGCCAAAAGCAGCAATAGTAATTCCAGAGATTATGAACCATTGATGACGGAAGATGCTTATGGTGTTATCCAGGCATCCATTAAATCTGAAGGCGGAATGGGTCAGAATGGCTATATCATGAATCAAAAACTCGATCAATCAAGTCTTTATATTAACTCAACGACACAAACTGTTTTTTGTAATATTGATTATCATTATGATATTTATAAAGATGAAAATGATCCAAAGTCAAAAGTTGTGAGTGATTTCAAATCTCACGCTACGATAGAACTTCAATATACTCACAAAAGTGGGGAATGGTTGGTTCAAGCAATGACTCCAATTACAATCACTAATAACGTTACAGGAGAAAAAATCAATGAATAAAGAGCTAGAAAAAATTGAGCGTAAATTAAACAAAGCCCTCGATAAAGAAAAAAAAATAAATCAAGATATCGAAAATCTAACGTTGGAACAAGAACTAATTCAAGAAGAAATCTCGAAACTTCGTAAAAAGAGACGAGATATTGCACAAGAAAATACATCAATCACAGATGATGAGGCTTATCAACTTTTTCAAACTTTATCTTCAAAAAAAATATCTATTTCTGAAGCTTTAAAAGCACTCCAAAAAAATCAAGAAGGGAATAACTAATAATGGCAAAATATACATTTCAATTTTCTAAACAAATCAACTTTGAAGCTGAAGACTTTTCTAGTGTCCATAAACTTCTCACTTTTTTAGAGGATGAAAATGAACGTTTAAAAGTTCAGGAACAATCAGCCTCATTTTCGCTACAAAAACTAGATAAAAATGGTAAGGTAATTGCAAATTTTGAACGCATTGATTTTCCAATAGATGTTTGGGATGAAAGACTCTTTGAACCACTTTATGAACATAATGACCGTTATTTAAAAAAACATCCTGAGTTAGCTTCTATTGTGATTTCTGAAAAACCACAAACCGAGGAAGAAAGTCAAATCAGCATTAATGAAACTGATAATGTGACACTATCAGAAGAAGATAATAGCTGGGAAAAACAACTCCTTGAAGCCTCAGAAAAAGAATTGTTAACAGGTCAATCAGATGAACAAAAGGAAGAACAGACCTTTAGCTACTCCTCTTCTGAAGATACAAAAGTTCCTACATTTAGCGAACCCACTATCACAGACACAGACGTGGTTGAAACATTTGATTCTTTAAAGAAAGAAACACTTACAACAAGTGTCCAAGAAATTGCAGAAGATACTGAGACAAATTTTGTTGAAGGAAGTGAAGGTTACTTCGAGGTTGCAAGCCCAATTAATGACCCTATTTCTATTGAAACACCAGATGTTAAAGACCATCTCAATATTTTAGATCACATGGTAAATTCTGACGATCAAGAATTAAATCAACTATTGGCTGATATTTCAACTTTCCTCGATAAAAAATTAACTTCATATACTTCAAAAATGGAACAATCAACCAATCAAGAACTTCAATCGATAGATCGGAGAGAAGAAGTTAAAAAGATGTCGCTTGATCAATGTAGTCAATTAACACATTCTCAAATTAAATCTCTTACTGAACAGTTAACTGAAGAGAAAGCACGTGCAATTTCGGACGAACAAACTCGTCACCAAAGTGAACTCTCACGCATCGAAGCTGATTTTAATAAGCGACTTCAACAAGGAAAACAAAATATTGAAATGACTAATATTTCAAATGCACAAAAAGAAATTGAGAAAAATCAAGCCGAGATTTCCTCTTCACTTTCTAATTATGCCAAAACAAAAGCAGAACAAAATCAAGGAAAGCTTACTCTCATGAAATCAAAACTCCAGGATACTTTCTCTTCAATTTTTAAAAAGAATATCCTTAAAGAAGCAAGCTATCATGATGAAATTTTGTCTAAATTTGAAACTCAACCGTCAAATTCTAATTTTTTGAATAGTGATGCTTCAAATAAAGTACAATCATTACATGTTGCAAAATCAAAGGATGAACAATACTCTCAAGCTCCTAAAAAATATCATCTTGTCAAATAGAAAGAGACTACGTTGAAAAATTATTCTTATTCAATCAAATTAACTATAGGTAACTATTATCCCAAAAAAGGCAATTGAAATATTGCTCTTTTTTTATAGAAAGCAGGAAAACATGAACCAAAAGGAAATTAAATCATTGAAAAATAAAATCCAGCAGGAAGGAGCAATCAACGTTGGCTATTATCCGACCATTATTCCAAAAATTACGGAGTTATTCCCAGAGTTGATTGCTGAATTTGCAAAAGATTTGGTGCTGCAAGGAGCTGAAGTCGTTAATATTGATAATGCTATTATATTAAATGCTTTTGTTACCAAAGCAATTGAAAAAATGAACTATCAGGAATTTAAGGAGCTTGCTCCTTATTTTTTTGGATATATCCAGACTGAAGAAGAGACTTTGGCAGAACCTATTCAAATTAGTAGAAGAGAGTATCTCAGATTTCAAGCTGAAGGGGAACAGTTGTTTGAATATAAACTCCCAACGGAATCATTTGAAGAAAGAGTAAAAGAACTCACAACAATGCTTGTACCTAAAGATAACCAGGTCATTGCATATCATCCAATTAATGAAAATATTGTTATTTTGGAAAATGCTGAAGAAACACCTGAGCCATTTATTGATCCTGGATTAATTAATGATATTAATGACACCACTCCTTACCCTACTTTGGTTGCTCGAAGACTATTAGAATCAAGTAAAGCAATCGAAGAACATTATCGACAAGAGATGCTGAAGGACAATGCACAAGAAAGAAGAGAGGAATTAGCGGAAGATGCTCTTCTTGCTTTTGTCTCGGTTAAACTAACAAATACCTTATTTGAACTTGATCCTCAAGAAATTTTGATCATTAATCAAATTTTAAAAAATGAAAGTCTAGGATGTGAACTTATTACACATCTTGTTATTGGTTATAGTCAAGGTGAACGTTGGGAATTGGCATTTCTGAAAGAATCTGACTTTCCTGCTGATAATATTATCCGTTATCTGGAGCATGAGATAGGAGCTTATTATCGTGGAAGTTTAGCTTGGTTAAATATCTATAATTCTAATCAAGAGGTTGAGGAGAGTTATATTGTTGACCGTGAGAGCTTATGGAATAATTCTCTAGCTGAAGTTCAATCATTAACTGGCGATCCTACATACCTTTCAGAACAAATGTATAAAGAGATCGAGCAGTTAAATCCCTCCAAAGAGATATTTGATCGATTTATTCTCATGAATAATGATGAAAGAATGAAATTTTTAAAAAAAGATCCTACAAAAAATATTCCTATTGTTAATACTACACAGACTCAAAGGAGATAATTATGCCAACTTATCAAGAAATTGCAGAAATGGCTCACCGCAAGAATATTCTCGACGTTGCAGCAGAGCTAGGAATGAAAGTAGATGAACAATGTCGGTGGATTATACCAGGTGAAAAGCCCAAAGGGCTGACTTTCAAACCTGAATACAATATTTTCTCATGGTGGAGTCATGGGATTGAGGGGAAAGATCCTATTGCTTTAGTGATGTTAATGAAAGAATGTAGTCGTAAAGAGGCAATTAAGTTCTTGGTTAAAGGTGAAGCGCAAGCTTTTTCCGCCCCTCCAGAAAGAAAGAGAGAACCTTTTAAATACTACTTGAAAGAGTCTAAAACCTTTGATTACGCCAAACGATTTTTAAGAGATGCACGTGGACTTTCTGAAGAAACAATTGATATTTTTCACTCAAGAGGCTTGATCGTTCAGGGAATATATCACCCACGTAAAACACCAATCGGTACAACTGAGCCAGTTGTAGGTTTTAAAAATTTTGATTTGGCAGGTAATATCATTGGTGGTAGTGTTAAAGGCATTTGGTATAACATTGAGCGCCATCCTGATAGTAACGGAAGAGTTAAGGATATTTTGAAAGGTAGTGATGGTTATTCAGGATTTAATATCTTATCAAAGCCATCTAAAGAGAAACTTCCTTTACGAGTCTATGCTTTTGAAGCAAATTTGGATTTGATGAGCTATTTTGAATTACATCGAGAGAAGTTCAAAACAGGAAATTTCATGTTAATTTCAATGGAAGGTCGAAAAGAAAAAGTTTTGTCTAAAGCAATATTAATGGCAATTTCTCATATTCAAGAAATATTTGAAAAAAGTAAGAAGCCTGAAACCTTCCTCGAATTTGTCAATCGTTCTACAAACGGTTTTCCTCCTGAAGAACTTGAAATACATCTTTGCGTCGATAACGATGCAGCAGGAAAAGATTTTGTTAAATCGATAACAGATAAATATGGAGCTAAGTTCTCAATAACTGAAGAACTTCCTCCACTCCACCCTGGACAGACTAAAAACGACTGGAATGATGAGTTAAAGCATTCAAAAGGTATGCTTGAAGTTATTCCCACTCAACGTGCTACTCCAAAAAAAAGTTTACAAATGAGTCGCTGAAGCCTTAGGGAATTTGAAGAAAAAAACCTCTTGAACTTAGCCAAGAGGTATTTTAACGTAAAAAAAAGAAGAGCCTAATCTTAATGAGGTATTCAAGGCATACCCTGCCTAGCTCTTCTTATCTATATACAAATTATAGCATAGGAGAACATTAATGTCAATCAACCTTGTAACCATAAAAGAGACAGCTATCGCTGAAATAGTAGCTGCAACAGGTTCTGAGCAACTCATTGATAAAGCTACTCGGAGAAATTTTGTTGGTTTATATGATGAAACTACAAACTGGTATATTCCTCTTAGGGCGAATTTGGGAAGAAAGAAACCCCAGGGGGCTGTTTTTGACACTCCCTTTAAAACTACTAATCCTCATTTTAAAAGACCTGGATTAGATTTTCAGAAAGCTATCTATCTTGAAAAAGATGGGGTTTTACCTATTAGAAATACGCTACCAAAAGAGCAGTCAGAATTTCTTGAAGCGCATCAAGATGATGTGAAAAGAGCCTTTGAACAATATATTCTTAAAGTTGCAAATCATGAAATGTCAGACAATCAATATTACATGTCAACACCCTCTTTATTCCCTGAAGGAATAGAAAAGATTAGACAACAAGTTGAGCAAATCAATCATCCAGAAAAATCGATGCAAGAGATCTCTATCATGAAGTTACAGAATGAATCAAAGAAGCAGGCACTTAACCAGGCTGATGATGGTACAAAGATGTTTGAATTTCAATTTTATGATGAATTGATTCCAGGTAGTTATGATGCAGATAAGAATACAGTCAAAATAAATTTCACAGCACGTGATACGATCAACTACCAACATCATCAATTTGTTGCTGAAGCGGATGTTTTATCGCCTATCAATAGCAAAAACAACATCCATCTCAGCACCGCTCAATTCTTTGAAAATAATCAAGACATCTCCAAAAAATTAGGGGTTTTAGATTGGACTGAATCAAACAAGAATTTCAGAATTACTCTTCCACAAAATAAAGAAGAGCTAAAACAGGAACTTGAGCAAGCAATTACTACTAAACTTTCTGATGCACGTGCTTCAGATAACCTGATAGAAGTCGCAAAGATAAGTGGGGAAATTGATACTTTAGAAAGTCAATTAGAAGAAGTTTCCACTCAATCCATAACAAAAAGTGTCGAACTCGTTCAACCTTTATCTCTCCAGGAACTTATTGCTCAAAAAGATTTAAAAGGAATCGAAGAACATATTAAATCAGGAATTGCAAATTACCTTGATAGTGAGACCTTCAAAAACTACTTAGATTTTGCACTTCAGTTCAGACAATACTCTTATAGAAATAAAATCCTTATTCAAAGTCAAAATCCAAAAGCTTCACTTGTTGCAGGTTATCGTGCTTGGCAAGATAAAGGAAGACAAGTTCAACGAGGAGAAAAAGCCTTGAAAATATTTGTGCCGAGCCTAGCTGCAAAAAAAGATAAAGATGGAAATTACAGTCGTGATAAAGAAGGTAATGTTATCAAAGAAGTAAAGGGCTTCTATCTCGCTTCAGTTTATGATGTAAGACAAACTGAAGGTGAACCAATCCCAAAACCAATATATGAGCTTGAAGAAAATATAAATAATCCTCAAAAATTTGACTGGTACATTAAAGCAATTACTAAATTATCACCAGTTCCTATTCAATTTGCAGAAATTAAGGGAACAGCTAAAGGGTTCTTTGTACCGTCCGAGAAACAAATTACTATTCGCCCTGGAATGAGTGAATCTCAAACAATTAAAACAATGCTTCATGAAATAACTCATTCCATTTTGCACGATAACAACGTCCCTATTTTTGGAAGTTCTGAGTATGCACGACAAGAAATCGAAGCTGAAAGTGTTGCCTATATGATCGCTAACTCATTAGGAATTGAAACTCAAGAATATAGTTTTGGTTACTTAGCCTCATGGACAGATCTTGGATTAAGTTTAGAAAACCTAGAAAAATCACTTGATCTAATTTGTAATCAAGCTCAAAAAATGATGGGTGAACTTGACGATATTCTGAAACAAATTCCTATCCAGGAAAAGGATCAAGATATTAATCAAAACAAAAAGCAAGAAAAAATACATCAAAAATCAAGCATTAAAATACACATGTAAATATAAATAAGATTAGGAGCTTAATATGCCAACAGAATTTATCGGAATACTTTTAGAATATTTTCTTGATGATCCTACAGCAGAATCCCCACAATTTTTAGTTGAATATTCCAACGAAACTCATGCAGAGTTTCTAATTCGTTTTAAAAATGGAATTGATGAAAAACAAGAAAATGAGATTAACTTAGATCAAGTTGAACTCGAAACGAAAGTATTCAATTATATGAAGAAGCAAAGTGAATCATTTTTTGATGAATTTATTGAAGAACAAAAAATATTATTTGCTTCCCCTCAAAAAGATAAAGCAATCATGCTTACACAAAAAGAAGAGAAAGTAAGTAAAGAAATTGAGAGTCCACAAAAAAAAGTAGAGCAAACTGAAAGTAAAGAAATCAATCAGATTGCTTTGCAAGCTCAAAAAGATTTTCAACTTCTCAATACATTATTCAAAAAAGCAGCAATTTCTTGCTTACTTCCAATTGAAAAACTAAAAATATTTTTACGAATGATTCCTTATTTTCATGACCGTTCATTAGATGAAATTTTATATATTTTCTTGCAAGAACAAAGGGCAATAAGTTTGAATGAAAGCTCTAATCTATTAGGAATCTTATCTAAAAATCAACCAATGGTTTTACTTCCATCTATACCTTCAAAAGATAATGATGAAAAACTTCTTATATATTATCGTGCCACGATTTCAAATAAAGAATTATTATTTAAGATAAAAGATAAAGAAAGTTTTAGTTACTTAATTAGTCAGCTAATCACAAGAACAATGATCTCCCTCGAAGACGGAGCGCCAAATCAAAAACGTTTTGAATACTTAGCAGTTTGTTATGCCTTTGGAGTTCGTGAAAATACATTATCAGTTTTTGAAAAAAATAATTTCTTTTTAGATGAAACCAATGAAAAACTTTTGGAACTTTCCCTTCAAAATATCCTAAAAGAAATTCATTTGATTCAAGAAAAACTTTCAAGAAATGATACTTCTGATTCTAAAAAGAAAAAAACTAGTCAAGATTTACTACACGAAAAACTCGATAATGCAGAAAAAGAACAAAACAAATAATGTTTTTTTGGAATAAATAGGAAGTCGCTAATGACTCAACATAAGAAATTATATGATTCAAAAAATAGCGGGGCTTGGGGTGCAACCTCAAAACTAACACTAAAATTTAAGCTTGCATGAAGCTTAAATTTTGTGTTTTTTCGTAGGTGTCATGACACCTGCTATGCTTGCCACAATGAGGGGCTTCCCTGGAGGGGACTCAAAAAGCGTAGCGTTTGTGCCTCTCATTGTGCAGCCGCGAAGCGGCTGGGCGCCAAATTTTTTCCCACTATAAATATATATGAAAGGAAATTTAAATGCCAAAGAATAGAGAAAGAAAAATCCCATTTCAATTTTACGTTAATTCGGATGAAGAATTTATCATTCGAGAGAAGGCTGCAGGTTGTCACAAAAATATAAGTGCCTATCTTCGTACAATTGCAATTAAGGGTGCAATTTATGAAGTCAATTTTCAGGAACTTGATGAATTTTCAAAGCAACTTTCTCAACTTAGGTTTGAATTTAATCGAATCGGAAATAACATCAACCAGGTTGCCAAAAAAGTAAATTTAATTGATGAAGTAGATCAGGAAGACATGGAAGTGTTGCAGGATGAAATGAGTGATATTCAAAAAAACTATCGTTTATTGAGTCGAAAAATATTAAAGGAAGTTCAAACTGTAGTTAGGAAATTGGAAGAATGACGATTACAAAAACAAGTCAAATTAAAAGTGAAACACAACTCAAAAATTCATTAGAATATATTATTAATGGCGACAAAACTATGAATGAAACTTTAGTTAGCGGTCATGCTTTAAATAATATTCACAATGCAGAATTTGAGATGTTGCGTACACGTCGCTTTGCTCAAAAAATGAAGGGAAACTTTTCTAATGGAAAAGGAGAAGTTTTTGCGCATCATATCATTCAATCTTTTGATCCAAAAGATAACATTACTCCTGAACAAGCTCATGAGATCGGTGAAAAGATGATGCTGCAATTTACTGAAGGGAAGCATGAGTTTGTCATTGCTACACACGTTGACCAAGATCACATTCATAATGTGCGCCCAGATAGGGTGTTAAGTCAAGTAGTTTAAGGTACTACTCTATAAGATAACACAGAAAACAGCCAACCTAACCGAAAAGCGAAAGCTGATACGGGAA
>ENA-UOZF01000017-UOZF01000017.1-food-metagenome-genome-assembly--contig:-NODE-17-length-67543-cov-7.063967_pt1 | contig 67543 bp, 68 predicted proteins | sample MGYA00249869_ERZ772725 | MGnify/ENA primary metagenome ERZ772725 (study PRJEB29005, sample SAMN08379455) | food metagenome | isolation source: cheese spiked with Escherichia coli O103 | study: EMG produced... | reverse complement strand
ACCATCTTCTCCGAGATAGCAGCCACGCTGTTGTTTCATGGTCTGCGAGATAATCGCCAGCACCGGGGAGGATAACGTTGCTTCAGCAACGGCCCGAAGGGCGAACCGAGTGAGTCATCCTCCCGGATGCACCATCTTCTCCGAGATAGCAGCCACGCTGTTGTTTCATGGTCTGCGAGATAATCGCCAGCACCGGGGAGGATAACGTTGCTTCAGCAACGGCCCGAAGGGCGAACCGAGTGAGTCATCCTCCCGGATGCACCATCTTCTCCGAGATAGCAGCCACGCTGTTGTTTCATGGTCTGCGAGATAATCGCCAGCACCGGGGAGGATAACGTTGCTTCAGCAACGGCCCGAAGGGCGAACCGAGTGAGTCATCCTCCCGGATGCACCATCTTCTCCGAGATAGCAGCCACGCTGTTGTTTCATGGTCTGCGAGATAATCTCCAGCCACTCTCTTTGTCTCAAAACCTCTTAAACGCAATAATTCACCTTGTCCTTCAGCACTTTTTTCATTGGCAACTCCCTCTTTCCACTATAATTTATTCCTGTTAACCGACCTGATCCTGGGTGGGATAAGTGCAAGGAGAGAAATCCATGAAATGGTTCAAAGCAATATCTGCGTGTTGCGCGACGCTTCTGGTCGCCGCCACGCTTGCGGGCTGCGCAGGTTCATCCACAAAGGAAAGTACCGGTGGGTATATTGACGATACTGTCGTGACCACCAAAGTCAAAACCGCGCTCTTCAATGACAAAGAGATTAAGTCTTCGGAAATTAGCGTCCAGACCTTTAAAGGTCGTGTACAGCTCAGCGGCTTTGTCTCATCCGTCGATAGCGCTAAACGAGCGGTAGAAGTGACGCGAAAAGTGCAGGGCGTTCGTATGGTTGAGAACGATTTAAGAATCAAATAAACGCACCACACTGCATCTGTATCAACAAGGGCGCCATCGAGCGCCCTTGTTGCATCTACCGCTGGCAGCGACAAAGCAGACCTTTTGCGTTACAGTAACTCCTCCTTAACCGGTTGGTGAGAAGACGATGTACGAACGTTACGCAGGACTGATTTTTGATATGGATGGCACGATCCTCGATACCGAGCCGACGCATCGTAAGGCATGGAACGAGGTTCTGGGACGTTACGGTATGCGTTTTGATATGCAGGCCATGGTCGCGCTTAACGGTTCTCCTACCTGGCGGATCGCTCAGGCCATTATCGAATTAAATCAGGCTGATTTAGATCCTCACTCTCTGGCGCAGGAAAAAACGGACGCCGTGAAAGCGATGCTGCTTGATAGCGTCCGCCCCTTACCGCTGATTGAGGTGGTTAAGGAGTGGCACGGTCGTCGTCCGATGTCGGTCGGTACCGGCAGCGAGAGCGCCGTTGCTGAAGCGCTGCTGGCCCATCTGGGCCTGCGTCACTACTTCTCGGCGGTAGTTGCCGCCGATCATGTCGCCAACCATAAACCCGCGCCTGATACTTTCTTACTCTGCGCTGAGCGCATGGGCGTTGCGGCGGAGAAATGCGTGGTCTTTGAAGATGCGGACTTTGGTCTGCAGGCGGCGAAGCGCGCCGGAATGGATGCCGTGGACGTGCGGTTGCTGTGAGCGACTCGCTGTCGCTGATATCGCTGTTTGCCAGCAGCTTTTTGAGCGCCACGCTGCTTCCCGGCAATTCGGAAGTGGTGTTGATTGCCATGCTGCTGGCGGGGGTGAGCCAGCCCTGGTTACTGGTTTTAATAGCAATAATCGGTAATAGCCTTGGAGGGGTAACTAACGTTATTCTGGGGCGCCTGTTTCCGCTGCGCAAAACATCGCGCTGGCAGGAGAAGGCGTCCGGCTGGCTGAGGCGCTACGGCGCGGCCGCGCTATTATTAAGCTGGGCGCCTGTTATAGGCGATTTGCTGTGTTTACTGGCGGGATGGATGCGTATTTCCTGGGGACCAGTGCTCTTTTTTTTATGCCTTGGCAAAGCAATACGCTATATCGTCGTTGCGGCGATAACGCTTCAGGGCATGACGTGGTGGCACTAATTGGACTGATTGTTCAACCATTACAATTATGCTAATTCAAACGATTTCGACAGGCGGGAGGTCAAATTGATCCCGGACGTATCACAGGCGCTGGCCTGGCTGGAAAAAAATCCGCAGGCGCTGCAGGGTATTCAACGTGGTCTTGAGCGCGAAACGCTGCGCGTCAATGCTGACGGCACGCTGGCCACTACCGGTCATCCGCAGGCACTGGGTTCAGCGCTGACTCATAAATGGATTACCACCGATTTTGCCGAAGCTTTGCTGGAATTTATTACGCCGGTTGATGGCGATATCCAGCATATGCTCACCTTTATGCGCGATGTTCATCGCTATACCGCACGTCATATTGGCGACGAGCGGATGTGGCCGCTGAGCATGCCTTGCTATATCGCGCCCGGCCAGGATATTGAACTGGCGCAGTACGGTACCTCTAATATCGGCCGCCTGAAAACGCTGTATCGCGAAGGGCTGAAAAATCGCTACGGCGCGCTGATGCAAACCATCTCCGGCGTGCACTATAACTTCTCGCTGCCGATGGCTTTCTGGCAGGCTAAGTGCGGCGTTGAGGATGCCGAAAGCGGTAAAGAAGCGATCTCAGCGGGCTATTTCCGCTCCATTCGCAACTACTACCGTTTTGGTTGGGTGATTCCATACCTGTTCGGCGCTTCCCCGGCGATCTGCTCGTCGTTCCTGCAGGGCAAACCGACGTCGCTGCCTTTTCAGGAAGCCAGCAACGGCATGTACTACCTGCCTTACGCGACCTCGTTGCGTCTGAGCGATCTGGGCTATACCAATAAATCGCAAAGCAATCTCGGAATTACGTTTAACGATCTCTACGAGTATGTGGCAGGATTGAAGCGGGCGATTAAAACGCCTTCCGAAGAGTATGAAAATATCGGGCTGGAGAAAGACGGGAAGCGTCTGCAAATCAACAGCAACGTGCTGCAGATCGAAAACGAGCTGTACGCGCCGATTCGCCCGAAACGCGTGACCCGCAGCGGCGAAACGCCTTCCGACGCGCTGCTGCGCGGCGGTATTGAATACATTGAAGTGCGCTCCCTGGATATCAATCCGTTCTCACCGATTGGCGTTGACGAGCAGCAGGTGCGTTTCCTCGATCTGTTTATGGTCTGGTGCGTGCTGGCCGATGCGCCGGAGATGAGCAGCGACGAGCTGCTGTGCACGCGCACCAACTGGAATCGGGTGATTCTGGAAGGCCGTAAGCCGGGCCTGACGCTCGGTATTGGCTGCGAAACCGCGCAGTTCCCGCTGGCCCAGGTCGGCAAAGATCTGTTCCGCGATTTACGCCGCGTGGCGCAGACCCTGGATAGCATCCACGGATGTCAGGCCTATCAGCAGGTCTGCGATGAGCTGGTCGCCTGCTTCGACAATCCGGAATTAACCTTCTCGGCGCGCATTCTGCGTTCTATGCTTGAAGAGGGGATTGGCGGTACCGGCAGAGAACTGGCCGATCGCTATCGGACGATGCTGCGCGAAGAGCCGCTGGAAATTTTAAGCGAGGCGGATTTTGTTGCCGAGCGTGAAGCATCGCTACAGCGTCAGAAGAAGGTGGAAGCGGCGGATAGCGAGCCGTTTGAAGCGCTGCTGGCAAGGCACGCGTAGCTTTACGCGCCGTAAAAAAGAAAACGGCCACATCACTGTGGCCAAACTTTCATCTCTGATTCAGGGATGATGATGATAATAAATGCGCGTCTTTCATATACTCAGACTCGCTGCCTCAAAAAGAGTTCATTTAATTTTTAAAAAAATCACTATCGGAGGTGAAGAATGCCGTTGTTAGATAGTTTCACAGTCGACCATACCCGAATGGAAGCGCCTGCGGTGCGTGTCGCGAAGAAAATGAACACGCCTCACGGCGATGAAATCACCGTTTTCGATCTGCGATTCTGCGTGCCAAACCAGGAAGTGATGCCGGAAAGAGGCATTCATACCCTTGAGCACCTGTTTGCCGGCTTCATGCGCGATCACCTGAACGGCAATGGTGTGGAAATTATCGACATCTCTCCGATGGGCTGCCGCACCGGGTTCTATATGAGCCTGATCGGTACGCCGGACGAGCAGCGCGTCGCGGATGCCTGGAAAGCGGCGATGGCCGACGTGCTGAAGGTGAAAGATCAGAACCAGATCCCGGAGCTGAACGTTTACCAGTGCGGAACCTACACCATGCACTCGCTGGAAGAAGCTCAGGAAATCGCTCGCCATATCATCGAGCGCGATGTCCGCGTCAATAGCAACGATGAGCTGGCGCTGCCGAAAGAAAAACTGCAAGAACTGCACATCTAGTGCTTCTGCCACGGCCCGGCGAACCCCGTCGGGCCGCTATTCCCTGACGCCGCGGCGATGTCGACGACTTTAACCTTCAATTTTCAACACCGTTCGCTGGTGCCTTTTGCCCATGATTACGCCCATGGCGATAGCGAACCCTGGCATCAGCACGATTGCGCCCAGCTGCTGCATATTCTCAGCGGCGTGGTGCGGGTGGAAACTGCGCATGGCTACTGGGTCGTGCCGCCGGGGCGAGGCGTCTGGCTGCCCGCCGGTACTCCGCATACCCTACGGGTTACCGGCGCTGCGGCTGCGCGAACCCTGTTTATCGATCCTCTCGCGCGCGCCGATCTTCCCGCTGCCTGCCAGATAGTGCAGGTGACTCCGCTGCTGCGTGAACTGATCGTCGCGTCGCTGACGCTGGCGGAATCCTACGCGCCGGGCAGCCGCGATGAACGCATTTACGAACTGATCCTCGATGAAATTCGCGGCATGGCGGTGCTGCCGTTTGGCCTGCCGGAGCCGCAAAGCGAAGCGCTGCGCCGTTTATGCCAGAAGGTAAGAGAAGCGCCCGGCGACTCGTGGAGCAGCGCCGTGGCGGCGAAAGAGAGCAGCATGAGCGAGCGCACGCTGAATCGTCATTTTCAGCAGCAGACCACGCTCACCTGGAGTGAATGGGTGCGCCGGGCGAAGCTGATGGAAGCGCTGGTTCGCCTGGCGCAGGGGCAGTCGGTACTGCGGGTGGCGCTGGATCTCGGCTACGGTAGCCACAGCGCTTTTAGCGCTATGTTTCGCCGGGTAACAGGCGTCGCCCCCAGCGACTACTTCCGTTCGCCGGAGTAATGGCCTGCGCTCATCGCATTGCACAGCGCCTGCAGCGAGGCGCGCGCCACGTCGTTATCAATTCCCACCCCCCAGCGGCTGTCGCCATTCGGGAAGACGCAGCGAATATAGGCGACTGAACGGCTGTCGCTACGTTCGCCGAGGGTATGCTCGTGATAATCCTTAATCACGATGTTTTGCTTTAACAGGCCGCTCAGCCCGCTGGCGGCTGCGGACAGCAGGCCGTTGCCGCGGCTCTGCAAACGTCGCGTTTCGCCGGCGATGCGCAGGGAAGCCTGCAGAGAAAGCTGGCCGTCCTGCTGGCTATCGCTTTGGTAATCCAGCAGCGCCAGCGGCGGCTGGGGGACCAGCCCGTAGCGTGCGCGAAACAGTTGCCACAGCGCGTTGTGGGTCATCTCCTTACCATGCGTATCGGTTTCGCGCTGGACGTGCAGGCTAAAATCCTGCTGCAGCGCGCGCGGCAGCTTCAGGCCATGATTCTGTTCAATCAGCCACGCGCTGCCGCTTTTGCCGGACTGGCTGTTAACGCGGATCACCGCCTCGTAGCTACAGCCGATATCCTGCGGGTCGATAGGCAGGTAGGGCATTTCCCAGCGATCGCCGGGCCGGCGGGCGTCGAACCCTTTTTTGATCGCATCCTGATGCGAGCCGGAAAAGGCGGTATAGGCCAGGCTTCCCGCCCACGGGTGGCGCGGATGAACCGGGATCTGGTTGCAGCTTTCGACGATTTCGACCACCCGGTTCATCTCAGCGAACCTGAGCCGGGGATCGACGCCCTGGCTGTAGAGATTCATCGCCAGCGTCACCAGACAGACGTTACCGGTGCGCTCGCCGTTGCCGAACAGGCAGCCTTCGACGCGGTCGGCGCCGGCCATCACCGCCAGCTCCGCGCTGGCGACGCCGGTTCCCCGGTCGTTATGCGGATGAACGCTAATGCACACATCGGCGCGGCGCGAGAAGTGACGACAAAAATACTCAATTTGATCGGCATAAACGTTAGGCGTGTTCACTTCCACCGTCGCGGGCAGGTTGATAATCATCGGCCGTTCGGCGCAGGGCTGCCAGATTTCCGCCACCGCTTCGCAAATCTCCAGCGCGAATTCCGGCTCGGTAAAACAAAAAGTTTCCGGAGAGTACTCGTATTGCCAGCGGGTCTGCGGCTGCTGTTCGCACCGTTGGCGGATAAGCCGGGTAGCGCGGGTCGCCAGCTCGACGACCTGCGCTTTGTTCATTCCAAAAACCCGCTCGCGGAACAGCGGAGCGGTGGCGTTATAGAGGTGAACGGTGGCGCGGTGGGCGTCGCGCAGCGATTCGAAGGTCCTGAGGATTAAATCTTCCCGCGCCTGGGTCAGCACCTGAATCGTCACGTCCTGCGGGATGCGCCGTTCTTCAATAAGTTGACGCACAAAGTTGAAATCGGTTTGCGAAGCCGAAGGAAAGGCCACCTCGATCTCTTTAAATCCGCACTCTAGCAGCAAGTCCCAGAACTGCAGTTTGCGCGCGCTGTCCATCGGCTCGGCCAGCGCCTGGTTGCCGTCGCGCAGGTCGGTGGAGAGCCAGCGCGGGGCGCGGGTAATTTGCTGCTCCGGCCAGCGGCGGTCGGGCAGGGCAATCGGCGGATAGGGACGGTATTTTTCACCAGGTTGAGTCAGCATGATTTTCTCCTTCTAAGCGAGTCTTTATCGTGCATGACAAGGCGAAAAGGCATCTCCAGCGAACTGGACATAAACTAGCGCAAACTGGACAACCTGCGCGGCGGCCATAAAAAAAGGGATCCGCAGATCCCTTCAGGTCAAACCTTAGTGCGCGCCGCCACCGCCGCCGCCGGCGCTGAACGGCGGTCTGGCAAACCACACCAGCCCGAGCAGAAGGATAAATATCGCCGCCGAGAACCAGAAAATTTCGTTGGCGGAGATAATCAGCCCCTGGTTGGTTATCTGCTGCGCGATCCAGCCGGACGCCTGCTGCTGCGTCATCCCTAATCCCTGCAGCTGGTCGTACATCTGCTGGGCGTTGGGATTATACGGCGTCACCGACTCGGTAAGCTGAGCATGGTGCAGCGCCTCGCGGTTCGTCCACATGGTGGTGGTAATCGAGGTGCCGATGGAGCCCGCCAGGGTACGCGTAAAGTTCGACAGGCTCGATGCCGCCGCCAGCCTTTCCGGCGGCAGGCCGGAAAGCGTAATGGTCGTCAGCGGCATAAAGAAGCAGGCCACCGCGAAGCCCTGGATAAACTGCGGCCACGCCGAGGCGCCGAAGTCCATACCCGGTTCGAAGGTCCACGCGCGCCAGTAAAAACAGACCGCGTACATGATAAAGCTGAAGGTGACCAGCCGACGCATATCCAGCTTATGCGCGAAGCGGCCGATAATCGGCGACAGGATAACCGGGATCACCCCGACCGGCGCCGAGGCCAGACCGGCCCAGGTGGCGGTATAGCCGTATACCTCCTGCAATAGCTGCGGCAACAGCACGATAGCGCCAAAGTAGAGCATATAGGCGAGGCTGATACACAGGCAGCCGATGGTGAAGTTTCGCGACTTAAAGAGCGACAGGTCGACTATCGGGTTGTCGTCGGTTAGCTCCCAGACGATAAGGAAGCTTATCGCCACCACTGCGACAATGGTCAGGATGATGATCTCGTTCGAGGCGAACCAGTCCAGCTCTTTACCCCGGTCGAGCATCACCTGCAGGCTGCCGATACCGATGATCAGCAGCGCCAGGCCGACGCCGTCGATCCGCCGCTGCTCGGTGCGGGTTTCGCGGTTGCGCAGGGTCTGTAGCGTCATCACCACCACGGCGATACCAATCGGCACGTTGATAAAGAAGATCCAGCCCCAGTGGTAGTTGTCGCTGATATAGCCGCCGAGGATAGGGCCGCAAATCGGCGCGACGATCACCGTCATTGACCACAGCGCCAGCGCGATAGAGCGCTTGGCGGGCGGGTAGTTGCTGAGCAGAAGACTTTGCGACAGCGGGATCAGCGGACCGGCGACGATCCCCTGAATCACGCGGAAGAAAATCAGCATCGTCAGGCTGTTTGACATGCCGCAGGCCCAGGAGGCGATGGCGAACGCCACCGTCGACCAGAGGAACAGCTTCACTTCGCCAACGCGCTTTGCCAGCCAGCCGGTAATCGGAATGGAGATAGCGTTCGCCACCCCAAACGAGGTGATAACCCAGGTGCCCTGGCTCAACGATGAGCCAAGGTTACCGGCGATGGTGGGGATGGCCACGTTGGCGATGGTGGAGTCCAGCACCTGCATAAAGGTCGCGAGCGACAGCGCAATGGTCATAATGACCAGCTGCGCGCCTTCCAGCGGTTTTTGCTGTTGCATTACGCTCACCCCGAATTATCCGGCGTTGGCCTGGATGATGTCGTTTATCAGCTTATTGACCGGCTCGAGGCCGATTTCGCGGGCATTACTTTCGTAAACCGGGGAGCTACGCACCTGACTTGCCAGCATCTCGCCGCCGCGGTCGGTGGTGTTCACCTCAACGAGGGTCGACAGGCCGATGCGCAGCGGGTGCTCCGCCAGCTGTTTTTCATCCAGCTCAATACGTACCGGCAGGCGCTGAACCACTTTGATCCAGTTGCCGGTGGCGTTCTGCGCGGGCAGCAGCGAGAAGGCGCTACCGGTACCCATATCGAGGCCGACCACTTTACCGGTGTATTTCACATCGTCGCCGTAAATATCGCTGATCACGGTGGCCGGCTGACCGATACGCATATGCGCCAGCTGCGTTTCTTTAAAGTTGGCGTCAATCCACAGGTTGGTCGCCGGAACGACGGCCATCAGCGGCGTGGTGCTGCTGATTTGCGCGCCGGGCTGTACGGAGCGACGCGATACGTAGCCGCTAATCGGGCTGACGATTTTTGTCCGCTGCAGGGCCAGCCAGGCGTTACGCACTTCGGTGGCCGCCTGCAGCACCGCAGGCTGCTGTTCCAGCTTCGTACCCAGCACGATTGCCTGGTTGGCGTTGTACTGCTGAATCGCCACGTCCAGTTCGGCCTGGGCGCTGGCAACCGTGTCGCGGGCGTGCTGCAGCTCTTCGCGGCCAATCAGGTTGGCGGCCCCCAGCGGAATACGGCGGTTAAGGTCGGTCTGCGCCTGGGAAAGCGCGGTTTTTTTAACCTCAATGCTGGCCTGCAGCTGCTTGCTGTTGATCATCTGCTGGCGCGTTTGACGCACGCTGGCGGCCAGCTGGGTCTGCGCTTTTTCAAACGCCTGCTGGGCATCGGTCTGGTCGAGGGTGACCAGCGGATCGCCTTTTTGCACGTAGTCGGTGTTGTCGGCCCAGACTTTCGTCACGCTGCCGGACACCTGCGCCATAATTTGCACCTGATTCCCTGCCACGTACGCGTCATCGGTCTCTTCGAAGTGACGCAGTACTAAAAACCAATAAATCCCGTATGCCACGGCAACAATAATAAAGAGCAAGGTCAGCAGCAGCAGGGCGCCTTTACGCTTCCCTTTTTTGCTGCCCGGTTGCTGCGGGGTTTGGCTCTCCGCATTTGCGCTCATGTTATTCTCCACGATCTTATTATTTCACATCGGCTGAGCCGACCTGTTTATCAGAAAGGCCAGCAGAAGATCTGCTGGCCTGTTCGTTTCCTTGTCAATCCAGAAAAAGCGTTGAGCGGTTGGTTCCGCGCTTAGCGCAGAGACTCCGCAAGCACGCCATCCTCTTCCATTTGGTCGAGGCGACCAAGCAGTTTACGGGTGATGTGCTCGAGCTGATCTTTTTCGCTGGTGCTTAAAGAAGACCAGAGCTGATGCAGGCAGTTGTGCTGCGGCGGTAACACTTCGCGCAGGAACTGATGCCCCTTTTCGGTGAGCTGTAAATGCAGGCAGCGACGATCGTTATCGCTTTCGCGGCGCTCAATCCAGCCGCGTTTTTCCAGCTCGTCGGCAATGCGCGTGGCGTTGGTACGGGAAGAGCCCAGCGCGCAGCTCAGCTCAGAAGGCTGAATGCTGTGGTTTTCCTGAGACTCAAGCGTGATCAGCGCCATAAACAATGTCTCGTTAATCCCTTGCGCTTTCAGCATCTTGTTACGGTTTTCCAGCAGCTTTCCCTGCATATGCATGCAAAGGCGGGTGAGCAGAATTTCCTGAAAAGGAAAGTCTTCGTGACGGCTGGCGCGGAACTTGAGCATTTGCTCAATGGGAGTAAACGAACTATCCATTTTGGTTATGACCTCATTAATTACAGTCGATATAATAACTATTGTGACAAATAAATCAAATGAATTATTGACAAAAATTGATACTTTAGGCTTATAGCCATAGGCCGATTTTCCAGACAACACCGTAGGTTAGGGCGCTTAGAAGTGTAGGCAAAATAATGCTGCGCGTTTTCCAGAAGGCCAGGCCCAGCACGGCGAAGCCAGCCAGTGTAGGCAGCAGGCGGCGGGCGTCGTGGAGAATTTCCGGCACGCTGGAGACCACCAGCAGCGCGCAAATAGAGGCGATGCCGATGGTATCGAGCAGCACGCCGATCGGATCGCGACGCGTCGGACGCGCGTTGCCGGCGCGCAGGCGCAACGGCAGATAGCGAAACAGATAGTTTACGCAGCCGACCACAACGCCGATCGTCAGGACATCACTGCTCATCGGGCATCCCCTGTAGGCTGGCCTGTACCAGAGCGGTCAGGCAGCCGCAGACAATCCCGGCCAGGATGGCGGCGGGTATGGAAAACAGAATCATTCCCCCCAGCGCCCCTGCCAGCGCGGCGGTCACGCTAAGCGACTGCTTGCGCTGGAAAGAAGCCAGTAAAAAACTCATAAACAGCGCGGGAAGCATAAAGCCCAGCGCCGCCTCCACCGCCGGAAAATCGGTCAGCAGGCCGCTGCCTGAATACGCGCCGATCAGCGTGCCGAAGACCCACGACGCCCAGGACAGAAAAGCGATACCGATCATCCAGCTTTCGCTCCAGCGTCGACCGTCGCGTACCAGTTTAGCGGTGGCGGCGGCAAACACCTCATCGGTCAGGCCGAACGCCCAGATCGCGGTTTTTTTGTTGCTCAGCGCGCGCGGGATGCGGCTGCGCAGGGAAGGGCCGTAGAGAACGTGACGAACGTCCATCGCCATGACGGTGAGCGCGGCGACCCACAGCGAGCTTCCCGCCGCCAGCATCGCGACGATCACGAACTGGCTGGCGCCCGCGTAAATAATGCAGGAGAAGAACAGGCTTTCCAGGGGAGTGAAGCCGAGCTTCGTGGCGTTGAGGCCGAAGGCGAAGGCCACGGGAATATAGCTAATGACGATAGGCAGGCTGTCTTTCAGGCCTTCAGCCAGCGTGGCCTCAGCGGCGGGAGGGGTATGCGTCAATGCGTCAGAATTTTCCATAGGAATTGCTTATTAATCACTCACGTGAAAATCACATGATTAAACAGGTAGATTTACCTTAGCAGAGAGCCGTGCGGCTTAACAGCCGCTAAGAGGCTGATGGTTAAAGTTATGCACATTTTTTGCATATAAACCCATCGGGCGGGAAAGGCGGGGCGATGATAGCGAAGGTGGAGTCTGTACGTTCTGATGGCCCGGAAAGGCGGGAGCCTTTCCGGGGAAACGCGATAAAAGCGGGAGATTATTTCTGCGCGGCCAGCGCTTCGTTCACCCAGCCGTCAAACTGCTGCTGGTGGGCTTTGATCCAGCCGTCGACGTGGCCCTGAATATCCGCTTCCGAACCATGCCCCTCGTGCATCATGGCATTCTCGGCGTTGATATCGGCAATCGGCAGCTTCATGATGCTAAACAGCTTCGCCGCCGCCGGGTTTTTCTCGGCCCAGGCTTTGTTGGCGACGATATGCATGGTGCTGACCGGGAAGCCGTAGTTGGCGCCATTAGAGAGCTTCGTGTCGATATTTTTTTGCACGCCCGGCAGGGAGGAGAACGGTACCTGCAGCCAGACGACGTCTTTACCCGGTTTCAGCACATCGCTGACCCAGTAAGGCGTCCAGGTGTAGTAGATGACCGGCTTGCCCTCTTTATAGCGGGCAATGGTGTCGGCCATCATGGCGGCATAGTTCCCCTGATTGTGGGTGACGGTGTTATTCAGACCATAGGCATCAAGCTGATGGTTAATCACCGCTTCACAGCCCCAGCCAGGCGTACAGCCGGTCAGGTCGGCTTTGCCGTCGCCGTTGGTGTCGAACAGTTTGGCGATTTTCGGATCTTTTAGCTGGTCGATAGATTTGATGTGGTACTGCTCGGCGGTTTTCTTATCAATCAGGTAGCCCTGCGCCGCGCCGTTCACAAATACGCCTTGGCGGTAGAACTTTTTATCGCCGCCGGCGGCAGCGTACATATCGTCGTGCAGCGGCTGCCAGTTGACGGCGGTAAAGGTGGCGTCGCCGGAGGCGAGCGAGGTATAGCCGACGTTGTAATCCACTTCGCTCGGCTTATCGACGGTATAACCGAGCTTCTCCAGCGCGCGGCTGACCAGCAGGGTCTGGAAGGTCTCTTCCGAAATGGTGCTCTGAATCGGCTTAACGGTAATGCCTTTGCCAGGCAGATCCGCCGCGAAGGCGGTGGTGGAAATGAGGGCGGTTAACGCTGTGGCAAGGATCGCTGTATGTCGCATCGTTGTTCCTTTTACTTATCAGAAGGGGAGTCTATCCCCCCGATTGCCGGGGGGATGGGCTCTTATTTACAGAAAGGGCGAGTTATCAGCCCCAGTGGGCCGGTTGCATACCAGCGGCGGTTGCCGCGACTGCGCGAGTCCCGTCCTACGGCCTGAGTCAGACGGTCAAGAATAATGGCGAGGATAACAATCCCGACGCCGCCAACGGTGGCCAGGCCCATATCAAGGCGACCGATGCCGCGCAGTACCATCTGGCCGAGACCGCCAACGGCAATCATCGAGGCGATGACCACCATCGACAGGGCCAGCATCAGCGTCTGGTTGACCCCGGCCATAATAGTCGGCATGGCCAGCGGTAGCTGAACCTTAAACAGCAGCTGACGCGGGCTGGCGCCGAAGGAGCGCGATGCTTCAATCAGATCCGCCGGCACCTGGTTAATCCCCAGAATGGTCAGGCGGACAATCGGCGGCAGGGCGAAGATAATGGTGACCACCACGCCCGGAACGTTGCCGATACCGAACAGCATCACGATGGGCACCAGGTAGACAAACGCCGGCGTGGTCTGCATCGCGTCGAGCAGCGGACGGATGATTTTCGCCGCCCGCGGGCTGCGCGCCAGCCATATCCCAAGCGGCAGGCCGATCAGCATACAAAACAGCAGTGCGGTCAGCACCAGCGCCAGGGTTACCATCGCCTGCGACCAGGCGCCGATAGCGCCGATGGCGATCAGCGAAATCAGCGTCGCCGCACCCATGCCGACGCTGGAAATCTGCCAGGCAATCAGCGAGAAAATAATAATCGCCACCGGCGCCGGCATGCCCAGCAGCAGCTGCTGGAAGGCGCTCAGGATGTAATCCACCGGTACGCGTATTCCCTGGAATAGCGGACGGAAATGCATCACTACCCAGTCGATGCCGTGCGTGACCCAGCTATCGAGCGGGATCAGCGTGTTATGGAACGGGTCCATAATATTGAAGTGTTCCGGCTGCGGCGCGGGCGCGCTGCTCAGCCAGTCGGCGCCGCCGCCGTTGGTCGGCGCTGGCGTAGAGGTGCCCCAGGCATCGGCGGATTGCGCTGCGCTATCCGCCGCCGGCGCGGTGTCCCACGGGTTAGATTGATCAGCCATTGTTTGCCCCCTCGCGATCTAAAGCCTGCAGCAGCATGCGTTTGGAAATGATGCCGACGTACTGTTGCCCTTCATCGATAACCGGCACCGCACACGGTGCATGGCCGACGTGAGAGAGCAGCTCGCTGAGCGGCGTTTGCGCATCCACCGCCTGCGGGGAGTCGATTAACGCCGCATCGATTCCCTGGCCTTCGCTCAGCGCGGCTTTCAGAGAATCAATGGAGATAATGCCAACAAACTTATTCCCGCGTTCAATGACGTAGCCATATTCGCGGTCTTCATCCTGCAATAATTTCAGCGCGGAGCGCGGGCCGAAACCAGGCGTTTTACGAATCAGCCCCACCGGGCTGCGGCGGGCAATATCTTTAGCGCTGAACACCTGGCTAATATCGACGCCGCGGAAGAAGGTTCGGACATAATCATTGGCCGGATTATTGAGTATTTCATCCGGCGTGCCGACCTGAACCACTTCACCATTTTGCATAATGGCAATACGATCGCCAATCCGCATGGCTTCATCGAGATCGTGGGAAATAAATACCACGGTACGCTGATGTCGGGCCTGTAATTTAGTGAGCTCATCCTGCATTTCGGTACGAATTAATGGGTCGAGCGCCGAGAAGGCTTCATCCATTAACAGAATATCGGGGTTAATCGCCAGCGCGCGGGCGAGACCAACGCGCTGGCGCATGCCGCCGGAGAGTTCGTCCGGGTACGCATGAGCATAATTTTCCAGGCCGACCTGACGCAGCGCCTCCAGCGCTTTTTCCTGGCGTTCCTGAGTCGGCACGCCGGCCAGCTCCATGCCGAAACCGGCGTTGTCGAGCACGGTCATATGCGGCATAAGCGCAAAGGATTGAAAAACCATCGCAATCTTTTTCCTGCGCACCTCGCGGAGCTCGGCGTCAGAGATTTTAGCGATATCGACGCCGTCGATCAGGACCTGGCCGCGGGTGGGTTCAATCAGGCGATTGAGAAGGCGAACCATGGTGGATTTCCCCGAACCGGAGAGCCCCATGATGACGAATATCTCGCCTTCTTCAATGGTCAGACTGGCGTTCTTAACGCCAAGCGATAGCCCCGTCTTTTCCAGTATTTGTTCTTTCGATAGTCCTTTGTCGATATATTTGAAAGCCCGCTGCGGGTGCTCGCCAAATATCTTATAGAGATTCTTGATTTCTAATTTAATTGCCATGCAAGAGAGTGTTTCCTGTTATTTATTAATATCGATATGGTACCCGGTGGTGATAATTGCTTTTTTACACCCTAACATACTGAGAATCTGTGACAACCCTTTATGTGGCGTTGCCAGGGAAATGCGCGGGAGAGAATTCCGGTACATCCCCCGTGATATAAGGGCTGAGCACGAATGACTTGTGGTCGATATTTTTTAGTTATGTTGCCTTAATTCAGGTGAAAATCGAGGGCATGTTGTTGAATATGACACGGTGATGACCGAAAGATATTGAGTGAGGTGAAAACAAATAATGTGAAATAAATCACCAGGAAATATGCTGATATATTCCTGGTGAAAGTAAGGCTAAAAGTCCCAATCGGCGTCGACGGTTTCTTCCGCTTTTCCCATCACATACGATGAACCTGAACCGGAAAAGAAGTCGTGGTTTTCGTCGGCATTCGGCGAGAGCGCGGCGAGGATCGCCGGATTGACGGCGGCCATTTCCGCCGGGAACAGCGCGTCGTAGCCGAGGTTCATCAGCGCCTTGTTGGCGTTGTAGCAGAGAAAGGCGTTGACCTCCTCAATCCAGCCGCTATCGGCGTACAGTTCACGGGTGTAGGCCAGTTCGTTGTCATACAGATCCATCAGCAGGTCGAGGGCGAAGTTTTTCATCTCTTCGCGCTTCTCGGCGCTGACTATTTCCAGTCCTTTCTGGAATTTGTAGCCAATGTAATAACCGTGTACCGCTTCATCGCGGATAATCAGGCGAATCAGATCGGCGGTGTTGGTCATTTTCCCCCGGCTGGAGAAGTACATCGGCAGCCAGAAACCGGAGTAGAAGAGGAAGGATTCGAGAAAGACGCTGGCGATTTTTTTCTTCAACGGTTCATCTGCCTGATAGTACTCCAGCATCAGCTGCGCTTTGCGCTGCAGCGGCGCGTTTTGTTCGCTCCAGGCATAGGCGGCATCGACGTCTTTGGTCTGGCAGAGCGTCGAAAAGATTGAGCTGTAGGAGCGGGCGTGCACCGCCTCCATAAAGCTGACGTTCGACAGTACCGCTTCCTCGTGCGGGGTGAGGGCGTCGGCCATCAGCGCCGGCGCGCCGACGGTATTCTGGATGGTATCGAGCAGCGTCAGCCCGGTGAAGACGCGAATCGTCAGCTGCTGCTCCGCCGGGGTGAGGGTTTGCCAGGCGGGGATATCGTTGGACAGCGGCACCTTCTCCGGCAGCCAGAAGTTGCTGGTCAGCCGATTCCAGACCTCCAGATCCTTATCATCTTCAATCTTGTTCCAGTTGATGGCGCTGATGCGCGATAAATGGGTCATCCTGTTCTCCTTATAGCGCGCAGGACACGCAGCCTTCAATTTCGGTACCTTCCAGCGCCAGCTGGCGCAGACGGATGTAATACAGCGTTTTGATGCCCTTCTTCCACGCGTAGATTTGCGCTTTGTTGATGTCGCGCGTGGTGGCGGTATCGGGGAAGAACAGGGTTAGCGACAGCCCCTGATCGACGTGACGCGTCGCCTCGGCGTAGGTGTCGATGATCTTCTGCGGGCCGATTTCGTAAGCATCCTGATACAGCGCCAGGTTGTCGTTGGTCATAAACGGCGCCGGATAGTAAACCCGTCCGGTTTTCCCCTCCTTGCGGATCTCAATCTTCGACACGATCGGATGGATGCTGGAGGTCGCGTGGTTGATGTAGGAAATCGAGCCCGTCGGCGGCACCGCCTGCAGGTTGCGGTTATAAATACCGTAGCGCATCACGTCATCGCGCAGCTGCCGCCACATATCGCGGTCGGGCAGAACAATACCGGCACGGGCGAACAGCGCGCGGACTGTCGCCGTTTTCGGCTGCCAGTCGCCTTCCAGGTAGGGGCGGAAATAGTCGCCGCTGGCGTACCGCGACTGCTCGAATCCGGCAAAACGCGTCCCTTTTTCCCGCGCTATCAGCATCGAGGTGCGCAGCGCGTGCCAGGTGATGGTATAGAAATAGAAATTGGTGAAATCCAGGCCCGCTTCGCTACCGTAGGCAATACCTTCGCGCGCCAGATAGCCGTGCAGATTCATCTGCCCAAGGCCGATGGCGTGCGAAGCGGCATTGCCCGCCGCTACCGACGGTACCGAACGGATGTCGCTCATCTCGGAAACCGCCGTCAGGCCGCGCACCGCGACCTCGACCGTGCGGGCGAAATCAGGAGAGTCCATGGTGTGGGCGATATTCAGCGAGCCGAGGTTGCAGGAGATATCCTGGCCGATGCTGGCGTAATCCAGGTTTTCGTCAAAGGTAGAAGGCGAGTTGACCTGCAGGATCTCCGAGCACAGGTTGCTCATATTGATGCGCCCGGCAATCGGGTTCGCGCGATTCACCGTGTCTTCAAACATGATGTACGGATAGCCGGACTCAAACTGAATTTCCGCCAGCCGCTGGAACAGGTCGCGGGCGCGGATCCAGCGTTTGCTGACCCGCTCGTCGGCCACCAGTTGCGCATACATTTCGCTTACCGCGATATCGCCGAACGCTTTACCGTACAGGCGCTCGACGTCGTAGGGGGAGAACAGCGCCATCTGCGCATCTTCATTCGCTAGCTGAAAGGTGATATCCGGAATCACGACGCCGAGAGAGAGTGTTTTAATGCGGATTTTTTCATCGGCGTTCTCGCGTTTGGTATCCAGGAACCGCAGGATATCGGGATGATGGGCGTGCAGATAGACCGCGCCGGCCCCCTGGCGCGCGCCGAGCTGGTTGGCGTAGGAGAAGGCGTCTTCCAGCATTTTCATCACCGGTACCACGCCGGAGGACTGATTCTCGATGCGCTTGATTGGCGCCCCGGCTTCGCGAAGGTTGGAGAGCAGAAACGCCACGCCGCCGCCGCGCTTGGATAGCTGCAGCGCCGAGTTCACCGCCCGGCCAATGGATTCCATATTATCTTCGATACGCAGCAGAAAGCAGGAGACCAGTTCGCCGCGCTGCTGTTTACCGGCGTTGAGGAACGTCGGCGTGGCGGGCTGAAAGCGCCCGGAGAGGATCTCATCGGTCAGTTGATGGGCCAGCGTCTCGTTACCCTGCGCCAGGGCCAGGGCCACCATGCAGGTGCGGTCGGCAAAGTCTTCCAGGTAGCGCTTTCCATCGAAGGTTTTCAGCGCGTAGCTGGTATAGAACTTCCATGCGCCGAGAAACGTCTGGAAGCGAAAACCGCCGTCCCGGGCATGGGCAAATAGCTCGAGAATAAACTGGCGATCGTAGCGTGCCAGCACCCTGGCATCGTAATAGCCTTCGGCGACCAGCCACGTCAGCTTGTCGTCCTGGCTGGCGAAGGGCACGGTATTGGGCGCGACGTGGCTGGCCATAAACGCCGCCACCGCCTGATGGTCTTTGTCAAACGGGATGCGGCCGTTGCTGTCGTAGAGATTCAGCATCGCGTTGAGGGCGTGGAAATCCGGCGCCTCGCTGGTTATACGTTCTGCGGTTGTCGTTGCCAAAATTCGCTTACTCCTTTACGCACGTTGTCGACATCTTGCGGGGTGCCCATCAGTTCAAAACGATAGAGATACGGTACGCCGCATTTCAGCTTGATGACGTCGCCAGCCCGGCCATAGGCCTCGCCAAAATTGCGGTTGCCCGCGGCGATGACGCCGCGAATGAGCTGGCGGTTGTGCGGATCGTTAAGAAAGCGGATCGCCTGTCGAGGGACCGCGCCCGCCGTGCCGCCGCCGCCATAGCTGGGGACGATGAGAATGTAGGGTTCGTCTACCTGGATGCGCTCGCGCTCGTTAAGCGGAATACGCACGGCGGGCAGCCCCAGACGCTGGACAAACCGGTGCGTGTTTTCCGAACTGCTGGAGAAGTAGACGATCAGGCTCATACGCTGGCCGCTGTAACTGTCGGGCGCAGGCGGTTGATCATGTCGGGACGAAAGCCGGACCAGCGGGTCTCTCCGGCAATGACCACCGGCAGCTGGCGGAAACCTTGCTCGCGCAGCAGATCGACGGCTTCAGGATGGTGGTCGATATTGATCGTGTCGAATTCAAACCCGCGGGTTTCCATGGCCCGCTTAGTGGCATGGCACTGTACGCAGTCGTTTTTAGTGTAAATAGTAATGCGCATGATTCGTATTTCCATTTAAAATAGCAGTACGGCGCTAAAACTGACGTCGCGTGCTATGGGTTACCGATAAAGGAAATACTAGATGTAGTTATTTAAAAGTTCAACAACGCAATATATATGGTTTTTGTAAAGATTAGCCCCCGCAAAAGGATTCTGCGGGGGGCGGGACTTTGTAACGTGAGATTACAGGCGCATGCTTACCGCCAGGCGGTTAAAGGCGTTCATCAGGCTGATGGCGAAGGTCAGATCGCTAATCTGGCGGGCGCTAAAATGGTCCAGCAGCGGCAGATAAACATCGTCTTGCGCATGGCTTTCGGCGATATGGGTGACCGATTCCGCCCACGCCAGCGCCGCGCGTTCGGCATCGCTGAAATGGGCGCTCACCCGCCAGCCTGCCAGCGCGTCCAGCTTGTTCTGCGCCACACCGGATTTACGCAGGGCTTTGCTGTGCATCTCCAGGCAGAAGGCGCAGCCGTTGATTTGCGACACCCGCAAATACACCAGTTCGATCAGCGCGCCATCCAGCTCGCTTTTTTCCAGCGCAATTTTGGCCTGAACCAGGGCGTTATAGACTTCCGGGCTCAGTTCATTGTACGGCTGACGTAGTGTGTTCATTTTACTCTCCTCATTAAGACGCGAGGAAAATAGCACTATAATGGACTGCATAAGATAGCCATATTGTGATGAAAAAAGCAGACCATGATGGACGCCCAAAAAATCCCCCACTACCGACGCATTGCCAGGCAGCTTAAGCAGGCGATTGAACGCGGCGAGCTGGCTCCCGGCAGCAGGCTGCCTGCGAGCCGGGTATATGCTCAGGAGCTTGGCGTATCGCGGGCGACGGTTGAGAACGCCTGGGGCGAGCTGGTGGCGCAGGGGTGGCTGGAGCGGCGCGGACAGGCGGGGACCTTTGTTAGCGAGCGGCTTATTCCGCAGCAAAACGCGCCCGTTCAGCCCGTCGCGGGCGATGAGCCCGCGGCGCCGCTGCCGTTTCAGCTGGGGCTGCCCGCGCTGGATCTGTTTCCACGCGGCCTGTGGGCGCGCGTGATGGGGCGGCGTCTGCGTACGCAAACGCGTTTTGACCTTGCGCCAGGCGATCCCTGCGGAGAACTGACGCTTCGCCGGGCGATCGCCGATTATTTGCGCCTGTCGCGCAGCATTGAATGTCGGCCTGAGCAGGTCTTGATCACCGGTAGCTACGCGGCCTCGATGCGCCTTATATTGCGCACGCTGGCGCGGCCTGGCCAGCAAATGTGGATGGAAGATCCGGGGTTTCCGCTGATCCGCCCGGTAGTGAACGACGAGGGGGTAGCGATCAACCCCGTTCCGGTCGACGACGACGGGATGGATATTGCCTGGGCGCAGCGGCATTACCCGACTGCCCATTTCGCGCTGCTGACCCCGGCTCATCAGAGCCCGCTCGGCGTGGCGCTCTCGCTGTCCAGGCGCAGACAGCTCCTGCTATGGGCGGCGCAGAATACCGCGTGGATTATCGAAGATGATTACGATAGCGAATTCCGCTATCACGGTAAGCCGCTGCCGCCGCTGAAAAGCCTCGACGCCCCGCAGCGGGTCATCTATGCCGGGGCGTTCAGCAAGTCTTTGTTTCCGGCATTGCGCGCTGCCTGGCTGGTGGTGCCTGAACCGCTGGTGGCGCAGTTTCGTGAACAGGCCGCGCTAATGAGCTGTAGCGTGCCGACGCTGTGGCAGCAGACGCTGGCGGATTTTATTCGCGAAGGCCACTTCTGGCGACATCTGAAGAAAATGCGCGCCAGCTATGCCCAGCGCCGCCTGTGGCTTGAGTCGGCGCTGCGCGCGCAGGGCTTTACCGTGGTGCCTCAAGCGGGGGGGATCCAGATGGTGGTCAGGGTGGCCGGTGACGATCGCCTTCTGGCGCAGCGCGCCAGGCGGGCCGGTCTGGCCGTCCAGGCGCTGAGCGACTGGCGGATGGAGAGTCGGGGACATGGGGGGCTGATCATGAGCTTCACTAATCTGACGTCGGCGGAAATGGCCAACGAGGCCGTGCGTAAGCTTGATGCCGCGCTTTACGCGAAGAGATAACAAAAACCCCTGCAGAGCAGGGGTCGACGCGTATTTGTTATCTTCATGGGTCTGGCAGTTTTATTATCGACGTAAATTCAGTAATACGCCAATAAATACCCCAACGGCTGCTGCGGCACCGACGCTTTGCCACGGTTTGTCGCGCACGTAGCTGTCAGCGCAGCCCATGGCGTCGCACGCCGCCTGCTGGACGCGGTTGTTGCCGTTAAGCCGGGCGCGGGTCTCTTTCAGCAGCGCCTGCGCTTTTTTGCGCGCGGCCTCCGCTTCGTCTTTGGCGTCGCTGCCCCACGATTTCAGCACCTCTTCCAGCGTATCCGCTAATTGGCTGACATCGTTATGGATATCTTCAGCGCTCTCTTCTACGTTGTTGCGGTTTGCTCGATTGGCCATTGGTTTCTCCCTTAATTCCATTGAGTCTATAAGTGTAGGACAAGATTTTGAATTATGCTGTAAATAGCCCTTTATGGAATATTCCGAAAGCGTTGCCTTTAATGAATAAGGTAAGGTTAACGTGCGGTAAAAGATAATGAGGAATGAGTATGTATTTAAGACCCGATGAGGTGGCGCGTGTTCTTGAAAAAGCCGGCTTCACCATGGATGTTGTGACGCAAAAAGCGTACGGCTATCGCCGTGGCGATAATTATGTTTATGTGAACCGTGAAGCTCGTATGGGGCGTACCGCGTTAATTATTCATCCGGCTTTAAAAGAGCGCAGCACAACGCTTGCGGAGCCCGCGTCGGATATCAAAACCTGCGATCATTATGAGCAGTTCCCGCTCTATTTAGCGGGGGATGCTCAACAGCATTATGGTATTCCACACGGGTTCAGTTCGCGAATGGCGCTTGAGCGTTTTCTGAGTGGCCTGTTTGGCGAAACGCAGTATAGCTGACAAAAAGCGGCTGGCGGAACCAGTCGCTTTTTTGCATCAACTCAGGCTTTGGCCTGCGGGCAGGGGGCTGACGCGGAACAGGCGACGGCAGTAGTCGAGGAAATAGCCGTACGCGGCGCCCATCATCATTGATACCACGATATTGGAACTCACCGCCGCGGCTATCTGATGCCAGTCGGCGCCGACAACCAGCAGAATCGCCACGTATACCGGTGACTGGAACGTCACATAGGCCACCACATCGGCAATGTTCTTCATCCAGCCGGACGCGCTGATGCGACGCGCCTGGCGCATCGCGAAATCGCGATAAAAGCCGTAAGGCACCGCAATAATAATGTTCACCGGAATCGCCACCAGTCGCGAAGATAACGACTGCTGAAAGGTCATTCCGGAGAGAAAAATTTCGATCATCATGTTCACAACGGTGCAGTAAACCACCATCGCAAAGGTGTCTGCTACCGCATGACGCAAGCGGGACTGCGCAGAGAACATCGGTGTGCTCCTCGAAAATGAAGTCGATAATGCCAAAAGATTGGCGGGAAATCAGCGTTTTTGGGTGCCTGTTTTGATGTGCGTAGATTATATCTCTGCATTAAAAGAGGCAACTAGCTATAAATTTTTATTTAAAGGCTTTTGGTCGATAAAATACTCTGCTTCAGGCTGTTTTTTGTTCGTTACGCTACTTTTGTTGCCATTGTTTATTTTTATAATATATTTCAAATAGATAGTTGATTTGTGCGCCGTAGGGATCGGCGGGAGGCCGGGGCGAGAGAGGGCGATTGCGCGACAGAATCGCGTCGCGGCGGGCGTAGCGTCACTTTTGGCATTTTTTACTCGTCAAAAAGCAAAATGTCAGCATGATATGCTGATTTATTCGCTGGGTGAGCATTCAGATTTTTTGCATGACTATTCCGCCAGCGTCAGTGCCGCCTTGTGATGGCCTGGCGTGGATATACGGATAACCTGCTGAGCATTCAGGAAATAAGCTAAAGGTATTGGCTGGTTGATATTTTTCTTTTCGCCCGGGTTTATTCACTACGTGAAATTTCGCTTTTATCGATTTGTTTATCTTATTTATTGCCAAATATAGCTGATGGTATATCCGCAATTAGTGAAAGGCTGGAAATAAATAATCGTATCAATTAAACTAGCGCCGTCATCTTTGTTTTATTTGCTATTTGGGAATTTTTTGAATTATATGTCATTACTATTAGAGAAATTGAATAATATCCGTTCACTCCGCGCCATGTCCCGTGAATTCTCCATTGACGTGCTTGAAGATATGCTGGCAAAGCTAAGGACTGTCACTGAAGAAAAACGTGCTGAAGAGCAGGCTGCTCAGGCACAGCGGGCAGAACATCAGGAGAAACTAAATACCTGGCTGGAATTAATGATTGCTGATGGTATTACGCCTGAACAATTAGTGGGCCACAATAGCGCTTCCTCGAAAGGCAACAAAAAGCGCCAGCCGCGTCCGCCTAAATATCGTTTTACCGATCATACCGGCGCCGAGAAAACGTGGACCGGGCAGGGACGTATGCCGAAGCCGCTTGCGAAAGCGGTGGCTGAGGGAAAATCCCTTGATAGTTTCCTGATCTAATCGTTAAAACGGTGGGGAAACCCACCGTTATCGTTACCCGGCTTAATCAGCATACGCCAAAATCGCCGTCTTCTTTATATGCCGTCACATCGGCTGCCTTCAGCGTATATTTCTCGCCCTGCTCGTTGTTTGCCTGAACGGCAATAATGCGATCGTCCTCGACTTCAACGACTTTAAGTTTTGGCCCACCCGCGCGCGGTTGTACCAGGTCACCGACTGAAAACATACTGCTTCTCCTGTGTGCTGATAAATCTTTCGCTGACAATAACCATAGCTCAGCAAAAGCGTTACCAACAACTGAGCAAAAGAGGTAGAGGCTAGCGGCGGTTCCACGGCATCAAAGCCAAAAGACGCGCCATACCGCAAAAACCGGTGATCCCGGCGAAGGTTAATCCGGCGCCGACGAAGGCGCTAAGCAGAAAAAAGCCGCTGTTAAAAGCGTAACCTAAAGCGACGCCAAGCAAGTTCAGAACCCCGGCGACGATCTGGACCTGGCGCATCAGCGGCAGCGGCTGAGATTTATCCTCTTTCACCGGCAGACCCGCCGCTTTCCACGCCTGAATTCCGCCAGCCAGCAGCTTTGCCTGCGCCGGTGCGGCGGCCTGCGCCAGACGGGCGGCATTATTCTGCGTGCGCGAACCCGCCTGACAGTGAAAAACGATCGTCTCTTCAGGGCTGGCGCGCAGCGCCGCGCCATTCGTCAGGGTTGCCAGCGGCACGAGTTCCGCGCCGGGAATATGCTCGCGGGCGTATTCATCGGCATCGCGGATATCGATCAGCCGCGCGCCGTGGTCGATGAGGGCCTGGGCTTCGGCAGGAGAAAGAGTAGCAATAGTCATAAACGCTCCTTAAGGGCAATAGATTGACTTCAGCGTGGTGACGATGTGCCGAACCGCTGGCCGGGTAATGAAGTAGCGGATGCGCTGCGCCTGACGTTCGCAGCCGATCAGGCCTTCATCGCGCATTCGCGCCAGATGCTGGGAGGTTGCGGAGGGGCTCAGCCCGGTGATGCGCGCCAGTTCGCCGGCGCTGGTGCCCGGCGCATCGCATAGCATGCACAGAATCAATAGCCTACTGGGGTGGCTCATGGCTTTCAGCAGCGCGGCGGCTTCCCCGGCGCTGGCCTGTAGCTGTTCGGGTGTATTTATTTATTTTAGTCTTTTCTAAATTTAGTAAAGTCTAAAATAAAAAGCCGCAGTGCGCCAGCACTGAATGCTGCAGTGACAAAATGGCGCGGCTGAAACCTGGTAACGGTAATGACGGTAATATGGCCGCTGCGCTTCACGCCGCGAGCGAATCAGAAGCGGCTTCCGCGACGAGCGGCGCGGCGATACAGCGTGCTGCGCGCGACGCCTAAAGCCTGCGCGGCCTTACTGATATTGCCGTTATAGCTTGCCAGCGTATCGGCAATCAGCTGCGCATCGTGCTGCTGAAGCCCACGCGGCGGGCGGGGGGCGGGCGAACTTCGGTATTCCTGGGGCAAATCACCCACTGCCAGCGTTTCACCCTCTTCGGCGAGCGCCAGCAGTACCCTCATCAGGCTTTGCAGCTGGCGGACGTTGCCTGGCCAGGGCTGAGTCGCCAGGTGTTGCACAAGCGCCGGGCCCAGCGCGACGCGACGCTTTTCTCCGCCAAGATCGCGCCACAATCGCTGGATAAACGCCGGGAGTTCAGGCCACTCGCGCAGCGGCGGCAGCGTCAGAGCAAACTCGCGCAGGCGGTAGAGCAGATCTTCGCGGAAGGTACCTTCGGCGACGCGCTGCGCCAGGTTGCGGTGGGTGGCGCAAATCACAGCGAAGTTAACCGGCGAGCTCCGGCTGGCGCCAAGCGGCGTGACCTCTTTCTCCTGTAAGATCCTCAGCAGCCGGGTCTGCAGCGTTAACGGCATATCGCCGATCTCGTCAAGAAACAGCACGCCGCCGTCGGCCTCGCGAATTTTGCCGATATAGCCGTTTTTGTTTGCGCCGGTAAACGCCCCGGGCTGGTAGCCAAACAGCTCGGATTCAATCAGCGATTCCGGAATGGCGGCGCAGTTGATGGCGACGAACTTGCCGCCGCTCCAGCGGCTATGCCGGTGCAGGGTGCGGCTGACGTACTCTTTGCCGCAGCCGGTTTCGCCTTCGATACACAAACCGATCCCGGCGTTAAGCAGACGCAGCAGCTTCTCCCCCTCGCGCTGGCTGGAGAAGAGCAGATCGATACCTGGGCGTGGGGTCACCGCGACGCTTGCGGTAGCGGGCGCGCGCAGACGGTAATAGTAGTGCCGATCCCCGGCGGCGAGCGGCAGCGGTATGCTGACGGCGGTTTGCCGCAGCCGTGGAAAAAGCTGCTGGAAGGTGAGATGGCCGAACTGTTCTGCGTTGAGCGAGAATTCGCGCATCGCCAGCCGGTTGGCGGCCGTCAGAACCGCATCCGTAAACACCAGCAGCAGTTCGTCGACGCCGTCGAGTTTCTCCGGCTGAGGATGCAGGCTCATCAGCCACTGCTGCGGATGCAGACTCTGCTTAAACCACAGATATTCTATTTGCTTCGCGGCGCCTTTCACCCACGCCAGCGTTCGCGCGTGCGGATAGTGCGCCGGGCCGGAGATATCCAGCACCCCGGCGATATTGCCATCGGGGCTTTGCAGCGGCACGGCGGCGCAATAAAGTCCCCGGTTGCTGGTCAGGAAATGCTGGCGGCCATCGATTTCGCAGCTGTCGTCAATCGCCAGCGCGGTGCCAATGGCGTTGGTTCCGCGTCCGCTTTCGCTCCACAGATTGCCCGGCGCTAAAGCGAAGCGCTGCGCTTTCTGCATGGCGTGCGTATCGCCAAAGGTTTGCAAAACCAGACCGCTGGCGTCGGAGAGAACCACGACGGATTGCAGGTCGTTGACTTTGCGGGAAAGCGCATTGACGACCGGCTGGGCCAGCGTTTGCAGGCGGCTGTGGCTGGCGAGCCTCTCGGCCAGTTCGCTGGCGTGCAGGCGAGGGAAGTCATCCGTGGCGGGGTCGAGGCCATAGCGCTGGCTGCGGCACCAGGAGTCGCTCAGCAGCGGACTCGCTTCGATCTCTGGCGTCAGGGCAAACGGATTTCCTGGCACGGGACACCTCGTGGTTTTATTTGTGTTGCAATATTGTAGCTATAAGGTTTTTGTAGTGTTGCGATTTGCGACACATAAGAGACATTCCGTGCGACAGAACGAAAAGTGAATTTATTAAATAATTGAAAATAAATAATTATTTTAAACCTGGAAAAATGGCATAACCCCTGCAATGGAGGAGAGGCGCAGCGAGCAGCCGTACAAAACTAATACGCCGCTGCGCTTCAACCCTACATGAAGGAGATTCGCGATGCGTTATGCACATCCTGGCACGCCGGGCGCTTTGGTTGCACTGAAGTCAGCCTACGGTAACTTTATTGACGGTAAATTTGTCGAACCGATCGGCGGTGAATTCTTTATGAATACCTCCCCGGTCGACGGTAGCAACATCGGGCAGTTTCCGCGTTCTGATGCCAAAGATATCGACTTCGCCCTTGATGCGGCGCACCGGGCCGCCGACGCCTGGGGTAAAACGTCGGCTCAGCATCGCGCGAATCTGCTGCTGCAGGTTGCCGACCGTATTGAAGCCAATCTGGAATATCTGGCGGTGGCGGAGAGCTGGGATAACGGCAAGCCGATCCGCGAAACCCTTAACGCCGATCTGCCGCTGGCGGTCGATCACTTCCGCTATTTCGCCGGCTGCCTGCGCGCGCAGGAGGGAAGCACGGCGGAGATTGATGAAACGACGGTGGCTTACCATTTCCATGAGCCTCTCGGCGTGGTCGGGCAAATAATTCCGTGGAACTTCCCGCTGCTGATGGCCGCCTGGAAGCTGGCTCCGGCGCTGGCGGCTGGCAACTGCGTGGTACTTAAACCGGCGGAGCAGACGCCGCTTAGCATTACGCTGCTGCTGGAGATTATTGGCGATCTGTTCCCGGCGGGCGTACTTAACGTGGTGCAGGGTTTTGGCAAAGAGGCGGGCGAAGCGCTGGCAACCAGTAAACGCATCGCCAAAATCGCCTTTACCGGCTCCACGCCGGTAGGCCGGCATATTATGGCCTGCGCGGCGGAAAATATTATCCCCTGTACCGTTGAGCTGGGCGGGAAGTCGCCGAATATCTATTTTGCCGACGTGATGGAAGGCGAAGAAGAGTATATCGAGAAGGCGGTAGAGGGCCTGGTACTGGGCTTCTTTAACCAGGGCGAGGTCTGCACCTGCCCGTCCCGCGCGCTGATTCAGGAGTCTATCTACGAGCCCTTTATGGCGCGGGTCATGGATAAGGTAGCGCAAATTCGCCGCGGCGACCCCTTTGATACCGACACGATGATCGGCGCGCAGGCGTCGCGTCAGCAGTTCGATAAGATCCTTTCCTATATTAAGATCGCCCGCGATGAAGGCGGTAAGATCCTGACCGGCGGCGAACGCGCCAGTATCTCTGCCGAACTGGATAACGGTTTCTATATTCAGCCGACGCTGATTCAGGGGCGCAACGATATGCGCAGCTTCCAGGAGGAGATCTTTGGCCCGGTTATCGGCGTCACCACCTTTAAAGATGAAGCCGAGGCGCTGTCTATTGCTAACCAGACCCAGTTTGGCCTTGGGGCCGGGGTGTGGACGCGGGATACCAATCTGGCCTATCGCATGGGGCGCGGCATTAAGGCCGGCCGAGTGTGGACCAACTGCTATCATATTTACCCTGCGCACGCCGCGTTCGGCGGTTACAAACAGTCCGGCGTAGGGCGCGAAACCCATAAGATGGCGCTTAACGCCTATCAGCAGACGAAGAACCTGCTGGTGAGCTACGGCACGGCGCCGCTGGGTCTGTTCTGATCGGCGCCCTCAGCTATTTATTTTAGGAAAACCCGCAATCTTCAGCACGGATTGCGGGTTTATTATTCCACAAAGAAAGTGCTGTTATTCGTTTTGCCTTCCTTACTTTCACATGAAATACCCTTGCCATTGATATCCCCTATATATAATTACTCAGGTGATTATTGTTTATTTGGTTACGAAAATAAGATTAAAACCAATCTAGGATTTATCCTAATATTGTGTAAATTCACGGTCCGCTCACAGAATGATTGCCGAAAAATCGCGGTAAATTTAAGTGTGATTGTTAAATTACACTGTCTGATGTTGATTTTTAATGTTGTTGTCTCGTGATTTTTGGTTGCGTTAATTAACAAACAGAGCAATTTTTTGAATATTATTTTCATATGTAAAATAAAACAGCATTTCATTAACATAACAAAATATTGCGAATTGTAATGGGTAAGGATAGTATTTATTTGTTCCCTTAATGAATGGTTTATCAATTACGCCGAAGTAACTTTCTTTTTAATAAAAGAGTCAAATAAGCAGCTCAGATTTTTTGCTGCCTGCTATCCTGCGGACGGAACGCGAATATTATTAACATGGAGGATCTGTACGCAGATTTGTACGAGGCTTAAGCCCTCGCGCTCAATCTGTCGAAAATATAAGTTAGAGATGAGATGAATAATGAAAACGCAATTTCGTATTATGGCAATGTTTGTCGGTGCTCTGGTTTCCGCTAGCGCATTATCCAGTCCTTCACAACCGGCCAGTTCAGCAATGACCGTTAACCCCGGTTCTAATGCGGGAACCCAGGGCACGGGCGGCCAGGTAGAATTTACCGGCTCCATTACTGACTCCTCCTGTAATGTCGATAGCACCAGCGCGAACCAAAGCGTCGATCTGGGGAAATGGGCGAGCAGCTATTTTACCGGCGCTGGTTCTGAAACGACGAAAACCGCCTTCCACATCAAAGTAAAAGATTGTCCTTCCACCGTTACCACCGTCTCGGTACTGTTTGACGGTACCCGCGATACCAACAATAGCGATCTGCTGGCGATTAACGGTACCGCAAGCGGGGTGGCGATAAAGCTTTACGAAGACGACAAGTCAACGCCGGTTGATCTCGGCGCCGTGTCACGCGGCCACAGCGTTACCGCTGGCGCGAGCGGGGCGGCGACAGGTACCGCCGATCTGGAATTCTTTGCCGACTATGTCTCAACCAGCGCGGTTTCCGCCGGTTCTGCCAACGGTACGGCCAACTTCAATATGGTTTACAACTAATACCCTAAAAGCGGGTAAAGCTGCGGGTTTTCTTCGGGTCCCCGACCGTGCCGCCGCCTGGCCGAAATACGGGCTGCAGCATTACTGCAAATTTTTTATCAGCTTCTGGTCGTGATACCCGCTTTTATTATTCCCGGACGGTAGTCATTATGAAACGAACGATCGCCGCGATAGCCTTTTTATTGCTATCAACTGCGGCACAGGCCGGTATTGTCATGGGAGGAACCCGTGTTGTTTATCAGGAAGGGAAACGTGAAGCCGCAATATCGGTCACCAACGCGGATACTCATTCACCTTATCTGGTGCAATCGTGGGTGGAAAACTATGCGGAAAACAATAAAAGCCGCGTGCCTTTTATTGTGACGCCGCCGCTTTTCCGTCTCGATCCCGAACAGCAGAACGTATTGCGTATTAACTATATTGGCGGAACGCTGCCCACCGATCGCGAATCCGTTTTTTGGCTCAACGTAAAAAGCATTGCGCCCACGAAAAAAGATGAAGTGAATAAGCTTCAGGTTAATATTAAATCAAAATTTAAGATTTTCTATCGTCCGAATGGTCTCCCGGGGGAGCCTGCCGATGCATGGCGCAAGGTGACGTTTAAAATCGAAGGTTCCAGACTGGTTGCCCAAAACCCGACGCCCTATTTTGTCTCCTTTTTTGTTATTTCGGTTGGCGCGACAGACATTCCTGAACCCGGCATGATTGGCCCCCTTGACCATAAAGAGTGGCCGATTACTCATTCCGGGGTAGTTAAATGGCGCGCTATTAATGACTTCGGTGGTATTACGGATTACGCGCAACAGTAATTATTTTGCTTCGCCTGGTCGGGATATTGTGAAAAATAACACTTCTGATATGACTTCCGTTTATTCGGCGATCGTGGCGCCAACCGGCGGGATTTTCTTATTGCCGACGGCGATTTTTCTGCTGTGCCAAAGCGGTATCGCGCGGGCGGAGGACTACTTTGATCCAGCGGCATTAGAATTTGCCAATCCGCAGCAAAAGACCGCTGATTTACACTATTTTGCTAAATCAGGCGGCCAGCAGCCCGGGACATATCCGGTCAGCATCTGGGTAAATAACCAGGAAATAGCCCAGAGCGAGGTGACATTTGTCGACAGCAACGGCGCGCTGCAGCCGCAGTTAACCCCGGCGCAGTTGGCGGAATATGGCGTCAACGTCAGCGCTTTCCCGGCGTTTAATACCCTGCATGAGGGAGAGCCGTTCACCCACATCGAACGCTATATCCCCGATGCCAGCAGCCGTTTTGACTTTGCCACTCAGCGCCTGAACTTAAGCATTCCCCAGGCGGCAATGAACGTGCAAAGCCGCGGGTACGTCGATCCGGCGCGCTGGGATGAGGGGATTCCGGCGGCGTTTGTTAACTACAACCTGACCGGGTCGCAAACCCGGCAGTCGGATGACAACAGCCGCTCCAGCTACCTGAATTTACGCAGCGGAGTGAACTTTGGCGCCTGGCGACTGCGTAACGTCTCGTCGATGGAGTATGACCGGACCCGGCGCTGGAATTCACAGAGCACCTGGCTGCAGCGCGACCTGAAGTCACTCAAAAGCCTGCTGCGGATGGGCGATACCTTTACGAGCGGCGACGTTTTCGACAGCGTGCAGTTTCGCGGCGTCCAACTGATGTCCGATGATGAAATGCTGCCGGATAGCCAGCGCGGCTTCGCCCCGACGATCCGCGGGATGGCGCACAGCAATGCGAAAGTCACCATCTCCCAGCATGGCTACGTTATCTATGAAACGTTCGTTTCGCCGGGGGCGTTCGCCATAAGCGATCTCTATCCGACGGCGCAAAGCGGCGACCTCGAAGTCCAGGTAAAAGAGAGCGACGGTTCGGTGCGGACCTTTACCCAACCCTTTTCAGCCGTACCGTTTATGCTGCGCGAAGGACGGGTGAAATTCAGCCTGAGCGCCGGGCGCTACCATTCGGGGCAGAGCCGGACGCCATCGCCGACGTTTTTACAGGGGACGCTATTTTATGGGCTGCCGGCTGAGTTCACGCTCTACGGCGGTAGCCAGCTGGCGCAGGATTACCAGTCCTGGGCGCTCGGCGTCGGACGCGGCTTTGGCGAGCTGGGCTCGCTTGGGGGCGATGCGACATGGGCCAACACCACGACGCCGTCGGGAAAGCGCTCGGCGGGCCACTCGCTGCGCGTGCAGTACCAGAAGGATTTTGCCGGAACCGGCACCTCATTTAGCCTCGCCAGCTATCGCTACTCTTCTGGCGGTTATTACGACTTTAGCGAGGCCAACGCGCTTGAGAGCCGCAATGGTCTCGTGGACAACAAGCGCAGCCGCGAGGAAATCTCTGTATCGCAGGCGTTTGGCGGTATGAGCAGCCTGGCGATTTCCGCCTGGTCGCAGGAATACTGGCACCGCCAAAGCCGCGATGAAACAATCCATCTCGGATTCTACAGCGCCTGGCGAGGCGTTTCGTGGGGCGTGGGTTATTACTACACCCAGTCTTCCGATCGCCAAAAAGCCGATCGCTCGTGGTCCTTCAACCTGAGCATTCCGCTTGGCGGCCCGCTTGCCGAGAGCGCGATTAGCTACAGCACTACCTCCGGCAATAACGGACGCACCTCGCAGCAGGCGTCGCTGTACGGTTCGATTCCGCGTAAGCCCAATCTCTATTATTCCCTGCAGGGCTACGCTAACGGCGGCCAGGGGAGTAACAGCAGCGCATCGCTGGATTACCATGGCGGCTACGGAACCGCGCAGCTCGGCTATCGCCAGGATAGCGCAAGCCATCAGCTGACCTGGGGCGCATCGGGCTCCATCGTCGCCCATCCTCATGGCGTGACGCTGGGGCAGACCGTCGGCGAAAGCTTTGCCATCGTACGCGCGCCGGGAGCCGCCGATGTGGCGATTCAAAACGGCAGCAACGTGCACACCGACTGGCGGGGGTATGCGGTGGTGCCCTCGCTGACGGCGTATCGCAAAAACACCATTACGCTCGATACCGAATCGCTGGCCGACGATGCCGATGTTGAGCTGGAAGGACAGACGGTGATCCCCGGCGGCGGGGCGGTGGTGCAGGCAAACTATCAGACCCATATCGGCAACCGCGTACTGTTTACGCTCAGCGACAGCCGCGGCCCGCTGCCGTTTGGCGCCAGCGTTCGCCTGCGTAAGGCTGAAGACGAGCAAGGCGCGGCTCCGGGCGGCATGGTGGCCGATGGCGGGCAGGTCTATCTAAGCGGTATCCCGCAAGAAGGGACGCTTGATGTCGCCTGGAACGCCGACAATATCTCGCGGAAATGCGCGCTGCATTTCCATCTTACCGATACCGTACAGCAGGGGCAGAGTCCGGTAAAAACCGTCTCTGGCGTCTGCCAGTAGGTCAGCACAGAGGTGATTTTGCGCATAGTATCGTTTTTATTGCTGCTAATGGCCGGGATTTATAGCCACGGCGGGTGGGCGGAAACCTGCAAAGTGGATATCGGTCAGATGACCGTTAACGTCCAGAATATCAAGTACCTGCCTACGCTGCCGCTGAATACGCAGATGACCAGCGTGATGGCGGATAACGGCAGCGGAATTCATTTCACCTGCGATCTTCAGCTGCCGAAAGCGGCGGCTAAACGTCTGGTGTATCGGCAGCTTAAAACCGCCTCATCGCCCCTGTCGATCGGCGGCCAGCACGTTTTTCCCTCCGCGCTGGACGGCATGGGCTACACGTTGGGTTTTCAGTGCAGCGGCGGCGCCATTCGCGTGATTGATGGCAGCCATGCGGCCGGTAGCGCGGAGTCCGTGACGGTTTGCGACAGCAATGAAATAGCTAACCTGCTGACGCAGCAGCAGATTGTGGTGAAAGTCTTCGTGACGTTTTATAAGACCGGCGAGGTCGCCCTGGCCAGCGGTAACCACGCTAACGTTCCGGCGCAGCCGCAGATTGGCGAACTGACTATTCAGCAGCAGGCCGACAGCAGTGCCGCTTTTGTCGCCAGCCCGCCGGTCACTCTCGATATGGCCGCGCTGAATGTCGATATCGGCAGCAGCGGCAGCTGTCAGGTCTCAACCGCGAATATTCACGTCAGCCTCGGCGCGGTAAATAAAGCGGAGTTTAAAGGCAAAAATACCGTCGGCGGCAGCGCCAGGAGCTTCTCCATTCCGGTCTTCTGCTCCACGCCGACCGATATCCGTATTGGTTTTTTTGGCGTGACGACGCAAACCGGGGGAACGGATACCCTGGCGCTCAGCAAAGACAATGCCTCCGCGAGCGGGGTGGGCGTCAGGCTCACCTACGGCAATAACAGCGCCCCGGCGCCGGCAGCCGGAACCGGCGTCAAAATTAACGAGGCCAGCAACTTACCTGTGCTCAAGCGGATTACCGCCAGCAGCGCCGGCGCGGCGGAAAATATCAACTTCAACGCCCAGTACGTACAGACGGATGACGCGGTAACCGCCGGCACCGCCAATAGCATGGTGACGTTTGCGCTGGAGTATAACTGACCGTCGCTTTCGCGCTGTGGCTCACAAAAAAGAGATGTCATAACGATTTTTCGCACGGTGAGCGGATCGGTACGCTATCAATGATCGAGAGATTAAGCGGCTGGCCGGGAGTACTTTTGTGCGGGAAAATCGAAAATGAAAATCGCCTTTGGTGATCTTAAGCCTCTATTGCAGACGCAGCGCGTTTTTGTCGGCGGGCAGAAGCTGGTCTGCGCCCACGCCTTTTACCGTGATGATCTGCCGATCGACGTACCGGAAAATTTAGCTACCGAGGCCTATACCACCTACTGGGGGCGCTGCGGCGAACGGCTGGCCTCACTGGGCGCTTTTAGCTATACGCGAACCCTGCTGCCGGCGCTCATCAGGGTAGGGCGCTACACCTCGATTGCCGATCGGCTCCAGGTGCTGGGCGACCGGCATCCGCTGGAGTGGGCCAGCGCCAGCCCGGTTTTTTATGCCCATCACTCCGGCGTGATGGCGACGCTGGCGGCCGACAGCGGCAGGCCCAACCAGTTTTACCCTTTTGAGAAAACACCCCGGCCAATCACCATCGGCAACGATGTGTGGATTGGTCAGAATGTCACCCTGGCGCAGGGCATCACGATTGGCGATGGGGCCGTTATTGCCGCCAACGCGCTGGTGGTCAAAGACGTCGCGCCGTACGCTATCGTCGGTGGTAATCCGGCGAAGGTCATCCGCATGCGCTTTAGCGAGGCGATTATCGCGCAGCTGCTGGCGCTACGCTGGTGGCGTTACTCTGCCCAGGATATTGCCGCTTGTCCGGTTAATCAGGTTGAACGCTTTTGCGAGCTGCTCGCCGGGCGCGCCGCCGAAGGGACGCTGTCCGCTTTTTCGCCGCCGGTATTGACGGCGACCATGATTAAAGATTTTATGGCGAATAAACAGAACCCGCTGCGCAGCGCGGTTTAATCAAAAGCGGTTCACATTAGGACAAGGATATAAAGATGAAGTTGAAGTCAGGTCTTGCTTTCATCATTGCCGCCATCGCCTTTGGCGCCCAGGCGCGCGACATGAACAGCATCCAACAAAGCGGCGAACTTAAAGTCGGCGTGCCGGGAGACTACGCGCCGCTGGCGTTTCACAATAAAGCCGGAGAGCTGCTGGGCTACGATGTGGATATGGCGAAAGATCTCGGCAAGCGGCTTGGCCTGAAGGTGCGCTTCGTGCCGACCAGTTGGCCAACGCTCTCCGCCGATCTGCAGGCCGATAAGTTTGATATCGCCATGGGCGGGGTGACGGAAACCGCGGCGCGGGCGAAGGATTTCGCGTTAAGCCAGCCGGTGGTGCCGAACGGCAAGATTGCGCTGGCTAACTGCGCGTCGGCGCCAGCCCTCGGTAGCCTGGAAAAAATCGACCAGCCGAACGTGAAGGTGGTAGTGAATCCGGGGGGAACCAACCAAAGCTTTGTCGATGAACATATCAAGCATGCGCAAATTATCCGGGTGAAAAACAATATCGATAACCTTGAAGCGCTGCGGCAGAAAACGGCGGATATGATGGTGACCGACCTGATTGAAGGCGTCTATTACCAGAGCAATGAACCGGGCGTATTCTGCGTGGCTAACGAGACGCCGTTCCCGGGCACCGCCAGCTTTAAAGTCTACATGATGAATAAAGATAACCCGCAGCTGCTCGAGAAGGTAAACCAGTGGCTGGCCAGCCAGGATAAAAATGTGCTTAAGCAGAAGTGGCGCATTCATGACCAGGTAAAACCATAGTGCAATAAAGGTTTTCTATGCGGGTTTGGCGGAAGATAATCAGCGCATCGGGTTTTCCGCCAGCACATCGTGAAGCAGCCAGTCATAAAACACCGTCACTTCCGGACGCATGACCGCATGCTGCGGCGTCACGATGTAGTAGGACCAGGTGAGCGGCCAGCGGCGGGCGGGCTGTAGCTGGACGAGCTGCCCCGTGGCGAGGAGCTGTTTTACCAGCGCCCGGCGGACGAGGGCGACGCCGCGCCCGCTGAGGGCGGCAAGGATAACCGCCGACGTTGAGTCGATATGCATTCCGCTATCGCGCGCCGTCGGGGCCTGAGCCGCGGCCAGCACATCCTCCCATGAGGGAAAGCTGGCGCCGGGATGCGGCGTATCATCATGAATTAGCTTTTGCGCCGCCAGCCAGTCGCCGCAGGCGATTTTTTCTGCCGGGACGATAAGCGGGCTGCACACCAGCACCGCCTCCTCATCCATCAGCCAGGTTTTATCGACCCCGGGCCAGTCGCCGCGGCCGCAGCGAATGCCTAAATCCGCTTCGCCATGGGCCACATCCATCAGCTTTTCCGTAACGTTGAGGCGCAGGTCGATATTTTCATGGGCGGCGGAGAAGCGATTTAAGCGCTCCATCAGCCAGTTCATCATCAGCACCTGCGAGGCGGTGATCACCACCACCGAACGCGCCCGGCGGCCGCGAAGCTTATTCAGCCCGCTCTCCAGCTTATCCAGTCCCTGCGTAATATCCTGCAGCGCTTCCTGGGCCTCGCTCACCAGGGTCAGACGCGCTTTACCGGCACGGGTGCGGTGCAGCAGCGGATGGCCGACCCACTCTTCCAGCGCCCTGACCAGTTGCCCGACGGCGGCGGGGGTGACCCCCAGCTCGCGCGCCGCGCCGGTAAAGCTGCCGTGGCGGGCGGCGGCTTCAAAAGCGTGAAGCCATTTCAGTCGGTTAAGCGATCGCATGCTGGATATCCCTCAGTCAAATTTCGCCCCAGTATAGGCTATCAAGATAGATTTTCTTTGCTGCAGGACTATTTCTTCTCATTCGTCAGCGCGGTTGTGGACAGGCATGCTGAGGCCATACAAGCAAACGTGAAGAGGTGAATGATGAATACGACGTTTATGGGAAAAAAACTGCTCGTGGTTGGCGGAACCAGCGGTATGGGGCTGGCGACGGCCAAACGGGTGGTGGAGAATGGCGGCAGCGTGGTGCTGGTGGGCAATCGCCGGGAAAAGGCCGAACGGGCGCGCCAGGCGCTGGCGGCAGCGGGGAAGGTAGATGTTATCGTCGCTGACCTGACGAGCGAGGCCGGTATGCAGCAGGTTATGGCGAACATCAATGCAGAGCATCAGGATATCAGCCTGCTGGTCAACGCCGCCGGCGTCTTCTTCCCGAAGCCGTTTATCGAACATGAAATGGCCGATTACGATCGGTATATGCATCTCAACCGCGCGACGTTTTTTATCACCCGCGAGGTGGTGCGCAATATGCTGGCCAACGGCATCAAAGGCTCGATTGTGAATATCGGGTCGATGTGGGCGCAGCAGGCCATCGGCGCGACGCCGTCCTCGGCATACTCCATGGCGAAGGCGGGGCTGCATGCGCTGACGAAAAACCTGGCGATTGAGCTGGGCGGTAGCGGTATTCGCGTCAATGCGGTATCCCCGGCGGTGGTGCATACGCCAATCTATGAAGGCTTTATTCCTGAAGAGGATGTGAAGGCGGTGATGAATAGCTTTGACGGCTTCCATCCCATTGGCCGCGTCGGCACGCCTGATGATATCGCGCAGACCGTCGCTTTTCTCCTCAGCGAGAGCACCCGCTGGGTGACCGGCGCGGTTTGGGATATTGATGGCGGCGTGATGGCTGGTCGGAATGCCTGATTACGTTCATTATGTCAGTCAGGGTATTGGCATAACGAAAACGAATTCAGGATAAAAAGAGTCCATGAGCGCTGAGATAACGCTGCCCGTCGGGCAGCAAAACCAGAATATTATTCGCCTGGCGACGGCACAGGCGCTGGCGGGGGCAAACTCGGTGGTGTTTTACGCCACCGGGGCGATTGTTGGCAACGCCATCGCGCCCTCTCCGACGCTGGCAACGCTGCCTGTGACCATTTTTGTGCTGGGTATGGCCGCCTGCATACTGCCGTTTGGCGCACTGGCCAGAAGGCGCGGACGCAAAACGGTCTTTATGACCGGCACCGGGGCCGGCGTGTTGACGGGAGTGCTGGCTGCGCTGGCGGTGGTGCTCGGTTCGTTCTGGCTATTCTGTATCGCGGCCTTTTTCGGCGGCGCCTATGCGGCGGTGGCGGTTTCTTTCCGCTTTGCCGCCACCGACGGCGTCAGCGGCGAGCGGCGCGCCCGGGCGCTCTCCCTGGTCATGGGGGGCGGCGTGGCGGCGGGGGTTATCGGCCCGATGCTGGTGACCGGCACCATGAATCTGTGGCCACCGCACACCTTCGCAATGACCTTTATCGCTCAGGGACTGGTGGCGGCGCTATCGGCGCTGGTCTTGCTGGGGGTAAAAACCGCCGCGCCGGTGGCGCAGACCCAATCTGGCGGGCGTCCACTGGGCGAAATCGTACGCCAGCCAGGGTTTTCCCGGACGGTCTTCAGCGGCGCAATCTCCTATATGGTGATGAACTTTCTGATGACCGCCGCGCCGCTTTCCATGCACATGCACGGTATCTCGCAGCAGGCGTCGAATCTGGGCATTCAGTGGCACGTGATCGCCATGTACGGCCCCGGATTTTTTACCGGCAAGTTGATTAATCGCTTCGGCGCCCGGCGTATTAACGCCGCAGGGTTGATTCTGCTGGTGCTGTCGGTGATGGTTGGCCTCGCCGGTATCGACGTTATGCACTACTGGCTGTCGCTCATCCTGCTCGGCATTGGCTGGAACTTCGGCTTTACCGGCGCGTCGGCGCAGATTATGGATTTTCACCGCCCGGAAGAGAAAACTCAGGTGCAATCGCTGAATGATTTTATTGTCTTCGGGGTCATGATGATTGGCTCGTTTTCCTCCGGCGCATTGATGAATCTCTTCGGCTGGAATGCCGTGCTGTGGGGTTCGCTGGCGCCGGTTGTGGTTGCGCTGGCGGCGCTACTGGTGGGGGGAAGGGCAGCCCAGAGGGTCTAACTTTTGCGTGATTTAACGCGCAAGCGCACGATATCGCGCATGGCGCGAATCAGGGGTTCTTTGCTGCGGCCGCGGCGGAAAATCAGCGAAAAAGGCGCTTGATAGCCATATTCCGTCGGCAGCAGTGCGCGCAGCTTATGCGATTGCACCCATGGCAAAGCGTAGTGTTCCGGCAGATAGCCGACGTATTTGCCGGACAGAATCAGCATCAGCTGCGCTTCCATACTTTCCGCGCTTGCGGCGCTCCGCTTAAATCCCTTACGTCCTAAATCGCTGCTGCTCCAGTAGCTGCGGGTGACCATTCGCATCTCGGAAATCAGTGCTTCCGTCGGATGTTTAAGGGTAAATAGCGAGTGTTTGTCGCCGCAATAGAGCCAGTTTTGTTCGCGATAGAGCGGATGGGACACCACGCTATTGGCCTGCAACGAGAAGGTACCGATGGCAATATCCAGTTCATTGTTCAGTACGCCCTGCAAAAGCGCGTTCGGGCTTTTGACCTGTAAATTGATATGCACCCGCGGGAAACGTTCGCTAAATGTGGCGATGATGTCGCTCATCGGCAGCATCGGGTCGGTAATTGTTGAATCGATCACTCCAAAGTTAAAGATCCCGGTTTGTTCGCCGCGTAGCGTCGCCGTATTGCGCTCAAAATCCTCCATTGAATTCAGCAGGTCGATGCTTTGCTGGAGTACGGTTTCCCCTTTTTCGGTCAGAGAAAAACCGCCCCTGCCGCGACGGCAGAGGATGATCCCAAGTTTCTCTTCCAGTTCGCTCATATAGTTGCTGATAGCCGAAACTGTCAGGTTGAGCTCCTGCTGCGCATTGGCGTAGCCCTGGTATTTCGCTACGGTAATAAACACGTGTAACAGCCGCAGATTGGGAAATTTTCCAACTGACATAAAGGGGATACTCCGCTGTAAGCTCCGGTTTTGTTGTTATTTTTCTAAACTAATTTTTTGGCTTTGACTATTTTTTCTCTATTCCCCGTTCAGCAGTATGTCTTCATCGCCCAATAAGCCATGGAGACACCGCAATGACTATCGCAACAGAAAAAAACTATCCGCAGCCGCAGGACGGTGAAATCCCGCGCTTTAGCGGATTGCCGACTTTTTTCCGCCTCCCTTTCGCACCGCAGGCCGCTGAGCTGGATATCGGCATCGTAGGCGTGCCGTGGGACGGCGGAACAACAAACCGTGCGGGAACTCGCCACGGGCCACGCGAGCTACGCAATGCCTCAAGCCTGGTGCGTCGGATCCACCAGACTACCCGCCGTTCTCCCTATGATTACGCCCGCGTTGGTGACCTGGGGGATGTGCGTATCAATCCGGTTGATATGCAGGATAGCCTGGCGCGCATTGAGGCCTGGTATCGCGCCCTGGCTGAACAGCAGGTGATGCCTTTAACCGCTGGCGGCGACCATCTCACCACGTTGCCGATTTTACGCGCGCTCGGACGGGATAAACCGCTGGGAATGATCCATTTTGATGCCCACTCGGATACCAACGACAGTTATTTCGGCGGCGAGCGCTTTACCCACGGTACCCCGTTTCGTCGTGCGGTAGAAGAGGGGGTTCTCGATCCACGGCGTACGGTACAAATTGGTATTCGCGGCGCGCTGTTTTCCGCAGATGAACACTGCTGGGCGGAGGAAAACGGCATCACCATCATTCGCATGGAGCAGGTGGACGAGCTGGGTATTGACAAGGTGATGCAGCGGGCGCGCGCGATTGTCGGCGAGCAGCCTACCTATATCAGCTTCGATATCGATGTCCTGGATCCGGTCTATGCGCCAGGTACCGGAACGCCGGAAATTGGCGGTATGACCACGCTGCAGGCGCAGCGCTGCGTTCGTCAGCTTGCGGGATTGAATCTGATTGGTGCCGACGTAGTGGAAGTCTCGCCGCCCTTTGATCAGGGCAATCTCACCAGCCTGACCGGCGCGACCATGATGTTTGAACTCTTGTGCCAGCTTGCCGACGCCCATCATTGGCGCATTTCTCTATAAATAACGAGGGAGCCTTATGATGAAAAGAAATCTCTCATTGCGCTATCTCGCCACTACGCTGGTTCTGGCATCGGGACTTGTCCCGGCGGCCAATGCGGCGGACGCCACCCTGACGCTACAGCTGGCGGATACCAAATTCAGCAGCTTAATCCTCGGCGCGCTATATCACACCGGAGCGTACCCGGCAGGCGGATGCGATCCCCTATGCCAAAACCGGGGCCAATATTATGGTGCGCAGCTTATCAGACAATATCATCCACCACGCCGCCATCAACGCGTTGCGCTTCACCTGACTTCGCTGAAGCGTGTGTCGAGCAGACGTTAACCACCATATTGGCAACTTCTTCCACCGTGGCCGCGCGCTGAATCACCGAGCTTGGGCGGTTCGCCATCACGAACTCTTTTGCCAGCTGTTCCAGCGATTTCCCGGTTTTCGCGACTTCATCTTTCATCATCTCAGCAAAGCCATCAGAGATAGTTGGCCCCGGTAGCACGCTATTGACCGTGACGCCGCTTCCGGCGACAAACTTCGCCAGCCCGCGGGCCAGCGACAGCTGAGCGGTTTTAGTCACGCCGTAATGAATCATATCCGCCGGAATATTACGTGCCGATTCCGAAGAGATAAACACCACCCGACCCCAGCCTTGCTGCACCATAGCCGGTAGCAGGGCACGGGAAAGACGCACTCCGGACATCACGTTGGTTTGCCAGTAGTTTTCCCAGGTTGCATCATCGGTTTCATAGAAATCCTGCGGGCCGTAAATACCGGCGTTATTCACCAGAATGTCGACCCCGCTCACCGCCTGCACCAGCAAATTGACGCCCTCAGCGCTGCTTAAGTCGGCGATCGCCGGACGCGTTGTTGCGCCGGGAACCGCATTTTGCAAACGGGCGAGGGCCGCGCTCACGCTACGCTCGCTGCGACCATTAATTATCACTTCCGCGCCGCTGGCCGCCAGACCTTTGGCGATGGCGAAACCAATACCGCCGGTAGAGGCGGTGACCAGTGCGACTTTCCCCGATAAATCAATATTCATGCTGACAGCCTTATTTTTTGTCGGACAGACCATTAAGCGTAGCAGCGGATATGAGACTATTGACGTTTTCGGGCTTAATAACCGCTCTGTTTGTTCACCAGGTTTTTCAGCGGCAGCGCCTGCCGCAGCCGCTGGATGTTGTCCAGCAGCTGGCGGGCAATCACCTCCGTCTGCGCGATGGAGGCCATATGCGGAGTGATAACCACCTGCGGATGTTGCCATAGCGGGTCTTGCTGGGGCAGCGGCTCGACGGGGAAGACGTCAAGCAGCGCGCCGGAGAGCTTGCCGCTATCCAGCGCCTCGAGCACGTCCCGATTCACCATATGCTCGCCGCGGCCGCAGTTAATCAGCGCCGCGCCGTCGGGCAACTGCTGCAGTAAAGGATGGGCGAGGATGCCTCGCGTCTGCTCGGTTAACGGCAGGACGTTGATCAGCGCATCCAGTTGGCCAAGGAATTCGCCGGCCTGCGCCTCCCCGTGGTAGCAGCGCACGTCGGTAAGGGCTTTTTCGCTACGCGCCCAGCCGGAAACCCGATACCCCAGCCCGGCCAGCTGCGAGGCGATATAGCCGCCAATTTCGCCGAGGCCCATGACGCCAACGTGATAATCGGCTGCCGCTCGCTGTGGATACATTTTCCAGACGCGCTCGCGCTGGTGGGCCAGCGCCCGGTCAAAGCGCCGCTGAAACCACAGCACGCCCCACAGCGCGTATTCAAACATACCGTGACGAAAATCTTCATCCACCACCCGACAGAGCGGAACGTCGCTGGCGAAAAGGCTGGCGGGCAAATGGTCGACGCCGGCGGACGCGGCCTGGATCAGCTTCAGCTGAGGCGAGCGCGCCAGCAGCTGCGGGTCGGGAAACCAGCAGCAGGCGTATTGCGCCTCGCGGGCGGCGGGGTCCTCTGGCAGAACCGCTTTCACTTGCGGAAACAGCGCGAACGCGGCGCAAATTTCCTCGCTGTACTGAGGATCGTTACAATCCACGACGATGGTTAACTGAGTCATAGGCATTAGCTTTTATAAGAAGTATCAAGACGATCGAGGCGGCGTAGCCACGCCTGCCACACCAGCTGGCGTTCATGTTCAACCCCCATCAGCTGCTCGCAGGCGTGTCGGCTCAGCGGCTCAGGTATCGTATGAATGGGGCTGAGCGGCGCCAGCTGCGCGGCGGCCATCTGGATCTCGCAGGCGCGGTTCAGGTAGTACATGATATAAAACGCATCGGCGACGGTGCGCCCGACCGACAGCAGGCCGTGGCTTTGCAGGATCATGGCGATGTTCTCGCCGAGCGAGCGCTGGATCCGCACCCGTTCATCGAGATCGAACGCCACGCCTTCATAAGGATGGTAGCCGACGCGTTGATAAAATTCGGTGCTGATTTGGTTAAGCTGCAGCAGCCCGTCTGCGCAGGCGGCAACCGCCATCCCCGGCAGCGTATGGGTGTGGATCACGCAGTGGGCGTCTTCGCGGGCCATATGGACCGCGCTATGAATCGTAAAGCCCGCCGAGTTCGCCGGGGCGCTGCCTTCGACGACCTTACCCTGCATATCGACCACGATTAAATTGCTGGCGGTGACTTCGTCAAACATCATGCCGAAGGGGTTAATCAAAAACCGCGGCTCGCCGTCGCCGGGCAGGCGTACGGAAAAGTGGGTATACAGCGTGTCTTCCCAGCCGAAGAGCGCCGCCAGACGATAGGCGGCGGCCAGCTGCTGGCGTAGTTCTCGTTCAGTTGCCATTTATTGCACTCCCATAAATTCACGAATGCGGGTCAGGGACGGATCGGCGACATCGTTACGAATGCGCTGCGGCGGCATATCGCTCTGCACGACGCCGTTTTCCATCATCACCACCCGGTCAGAAATTGATAAGGCGAAGTCCATCTCGTGGGTCACGATAATCATCGTCATGCCTTCGCGGGCGAGGGACTGAATGACCTTCAGCACTTCGCCAACCAGTTCAGGGTCCAGCGCCGACGTGGGTTCATCAAACAGCATGATGTCCGGTTTCAGCGCCAGGGCGCGGGCAATGGCTACGCGCTGCTGCTGGCCACCGGAGAGCTGGTACGGGTACTTTTCGGCGTGCGCCAGCAGACCGACGCGATCCAGCAGCCACAGCGCCTGCTCCCTGGCGGCGGCGCGGTCAAGCAGCTTGTGATAGAGCGGGGCGAGCATCACGTTATCCAGCACCGTGCGGTGGGGAAACAGGTTGAAGCCCTGGAACACCATGCCGATGCGGCGTACGCCCGCGCGCATTTGCTGTTTATCGACAACGGATGCGCCTTTCAGATAATCCTCGCCGTAAAGAATGATCTCGCCGCCGTCGATGCTCTCAAGGGCGTTAATCGTGCGGATCAGGGTGGTCTTGCCGGAGCCGGACGGGCCGATGATGCTGATCACCTCGCCGTTTTCCACTTTCAGGTCGATGCCTTTCAGCACGTGGAGCTGGCCCCAGGATTTTTCGATGGCATCGAGATCCAGCGCTGGCGGGTTGCCGCTGGCGGCCTGCGCTTTTTGCATCTGTACCGGCGGCTTCAGGTTCTGGCGCAGGGTTGCGCATTCACTCTCATTGAGCGTTTGCGGACGCTTACGTTGAATATCCAGCAGGTTTTCCAGCCCCCTGAACAGCCAGGTAAACACCGTCACCACCATGACGTAATAAACGGCGACCGCCAGCAGCGTCTCCATGACGAGGAAATTCTGCGCATACAGGCGCTGGCCGGTCAGCAGCAGTTCTGGCAGCGAAATCACCGACAGAATCGAGCTGAGTTTGATGATGGTGATGTATTCGTTAATCAGGGTGGGCAGGGAAATACGAAACGCCTGCGGGATAATAATTAAGCGCTGAACGCCGATAAAACTAAAGCTTAAGGCATGGCCGGCTTCGCTTTGCCCTTTGGCGACCGAAAGCAGTCCGCCGCGATGGATTTCCGCCATATAGGCCGCTTCGGTCACCGTCATCGATACCAGCCCGGCAATAAACGGAATGCCGAGCAGCGGTTGGGTGGCCGGAAACAGCTGCGGCAGGTTATAGACAAAGACCAGCAGGACCATCAGCGGCACGCTGCGGAAAAACCAAATATAGAGTTCGACGGGAACCTTCAGCCAGCGCGGGCCGGAGAGCTTAGCGCAGGCTAAAAGAAAACCTAATATCAGGCCAATAAACCAGGACAATGAACTGACGACAACTACGGTGACACACGCCTGCCAGAATGCCCCAACGCTAAATAATGAGAAAAAGTATCCCCAATCGAACTCCATACCGACTCCCGTTTCATTATTGTATTAGTTGATGCTTTCTAAGTTGTATTTCTTGATGATGGCGTCGTATTTGCCGTTGGCTTTAAGGGTGGCTAACGTTGATTTAATGGCCTCGGCCAACTCGGTATTGCCTTTGGCGACGTAAATTCCCAGCGGCAGCGGATAGACCAGGCGGTTTGAGCTAATGGCCAGGCGACCGCGGCTTTTTTCGACGATAATTTGCGCCGCCGGGGCGATTTCTAACTGGGCGTTGATATTTTTCGACAGCAGGGCCTGGGAGGCTTCCGGCGCGGTCGGGAATTCCTGAATACTAATGGCCGGTTTGCCGTTTTTCAGACAGTACTCGTCGGAGTGCGTTTTCAGGCTCGAAACCCAGGCGGTACCCGCCTGCAGTCCCACCTTCACGCCGCACAGTTCGTCTTCCGTTTTCGGCTGAATAGTGCTGTTTTTTAGCGCAATGATTGACGCGCCGGACAGGGCATAAGGGATAGCGTCCGCCTGCTTCTGGCGCTCGGGCGTCACGTACATACCGGAGATCACCGCATCGTATTTTTTACCGATGCCTAAGATCAGACTGGTGAACTTCGTGTCGATAAGCTGCGGTTTGGCCTTCAGATGCTCGGCGATCAGCGCCGCGAACTCCGGGTCGATACCGACAATGTTGTTATTGCTGTCGTAGGACTCAAAGGGCGGATAGGTCACCTCCATCCCCACTTTAAATACGCCCTCGGTCAGCAGCTCTGCGGCCTGAGCCAGCGGTGAAAAACAAGCGGTGACGGCGATGGATAAAGCCACACGGCGCGAGAGTTTTTTTAGCGTTTTGTTCATCATTTATCCTCACGGGTTATTTACGGTTTTTTGCTGTGCTTGTTTTTTCAGATGACCAAAGGTGTTAGTGCCGCGGGCGCGTTCGGGGAGCTGGAGCTCGCCTCGGGTGACTTTCTCGCGCAGGTAGCGATAGGTCTGTAACGCCTGGCTCCACATATGCTCACCAATGCTCAGTTCTTGATACTCGCTGGCTTCGCCTGCCTCAAGGAAGCCCGGCAGCGGGCGGATCAGCGTGTGGTAGTCGCAGGCGAAGAACAGCGGGAAGGAGTAGCGCTCCTGCGGCACCTTGCGTACGCGGTGTGCAGTTGCAACAAATGTGCCAGCGCTCAGGACTTCGAGCATGTCGCCGATATTAATCACGAAAGCCTCTTCTCCGGTCGCGTTCTTCAGCGGCGGGGCGTCGATCCAGTCGCTATCTTCGTTCAGCACTTCAAGACCCGGCTGGTCGGCGAGCAGCAGAGTGAAGCACTCATAGTCGGTATGTGCACCAATACCGGGAACGTCTTCGGCGCTGGCGTCAAAGGGGTAGTGGATCAGGCGCAGCTTCGACGGCGGGCAGGTGACCATCGACCTGAAATAGCCTTCCGGCAGGCCAAGGGCGAGAGCGAAGGCATCAAACAGGCGATGTCCAAGGGCGAAGACCGCCTCATAGTAGGCCAGCACCCGGGATTTAAACGCCGGCACGTCCGGCCACTCGTTGGCGCCAATCAGCGGCGTTTTCGCCATGACGTACGGGTGGTCGTCAGTGGCCTGAAAGCCGATATCGAACGCTTCTTTGTGATCCGGCTTGCCGGAGCCGTAAATCTCTTCGCCTTCCGGAACGTAGCCTTTATGGCTTTTCGACTGTCCGATGTAGTACGCCATCTTGCGCTCCATCGGCAGGGCGAAAATCTCTTTGGCCGCCGCGCGGACCCCGGCAATCAGTTCAGGCGCGATGCCGTGGCCGGTAATGTAGAAAAAGCCGACTTCGCGGGCCGCCTGGCCGATAGCGTCGGCCACCGCCTGGCGTCGGGCGAGATCGTCGCAGGTCAGGTCGCTGATATTGATGGTCGGTAATTCAGTAAAAGAACTTTTTGCAGCGGTCATTTCTCCAGTTCCTTATTCAGTTAGCGAGGTGAATTCAACAAAATGCCGCTGTTCACGCTGGGCCATCCAGGCATTCAGCGACCACAGGTCGGCGACCGGAACGTTAGTAAACGGCAGGTGATGCAGGTAGCCATCGGGGCCAAACTCCGGCGTAAGGGTGGTTTGCTGGTAGCCGCGCCGGCGCTGCGATTGCCAGATCTGTTCCCAGAAGCGCTGTTGAAACTGCAGGGCTGACTGATATTCCGGCGCGGCGGGGTGCGGCACCTGCGGTCCCTGGTCGTAGCCGACGCGGGCCTGAATATGGTGAACCCGTTCGATAAAAGCGCTGAAGTCATCGCAGGGGTCATCCAGCAGGCGCTCGCTTACCACGATCCAGTGGCTGATATCGGCGGTAAAGCGCAGCTGCGGCAGCTGTTGAACGATCTCCAGCGTCAGCCACGGGCTATACAGCGACGTGGCGCGATGGGTTTCAAAGCTGCAGAACAGCTCATATTCGGCGGCGAGCTCATGCGCCCTGCCGAGAAAATCCACCTGCTGCGCCAGCGGCCAGCGGTCGTTACCGGCCAGCAGGTTTACGAAGCGCGGATTAAGCGCTTTTGCCGCCGCAAAACGTTCTTTTAAGCGCTCCAGGTGCTGCGCGGGCGTTTCGCTCTGAGCCGGAATGACGCCGCCGCCGCTGAAGGCAATGGCGATATACTCCAGCGCGGACGCGTCGATGCGTTGGGCCAGCGTCCGCTGCTCTTCCACCGTCAGCGGAACCCGCGCTTCAATGCCGCAGCAGCCGACGCTTTTGAGTTCGTTGACCGTTTGCTGCCACGGGGTGGTGACGCCCCACAGCGTACGAAAGACGTTAAGCTGCATGGTTTTTCCTCTATGGGTATTTCACGCCGGGGAGAACGCAGAGCATTTCATACAGCAGGTTGGCGGCCAGCTGGGATGTGTTGCCGCTGACGTCGTAGGGAGGCGAGACCTCGACCAGGTCGCAGCCTATCAGGTTCAGGCCGCGGCAGCCGCGCACGATTTCCAGCGCCTGAATCGATGTCAGGCCGCCGACTTCCGGAGTGCCGGTGCCGGGTGCCCAGATGGGGTCGAGGCTATCGATATCAAAGCTGAGATAAACCGGGCCATCTCCCATCTGCTGGCGAACCTCGGCCATCAGCGGGGCCAGGGATTTGTGCCAGCACTGCTCCGCCTGGACCAGACGAAAGCCGCGATCGACGCCCCACTGGAAGTCGCCGGCGGCGTAGCCCTGCGCGCGTTGGCCTATCTGAACGACGCGTTTGAGGTCCAGCAGCCCCTCTTCGACGGCGCGGCGGAAGGTGGTGCCGTGGGCGATCTTTTCGCCGAACATTTCATCGTTGGTATCGGTGTGGGCATCGATGTGAATCAGCCCAACCGGACCGTGCTTTTTGGTTAGCGCGCGCAGTATGGGCAGGGTAATGGTGTGATCGCCCCCGAGAGTCAGGGGGATAAGCGGAAAACTATTCAAACCGGTGTAGTAATCTTCGATAATTTGCACCGATTTGAGCAGATTGTAGGTGTTAATCGGTACGTCGCCGATATCCGCTACCGACAGAGAATCAAAAGGCGCGGCGCCGGTGGCCATATTGTACGGACGAATCATCACCGATTCGGTACGAATGTAGCGCGGCCCGTAGCGCGTTCCGGAACGTTGTGAGGTCCCGATATCCAGCGGGATGCCGACAAATGCTGCATCAAGTCCCTGTAAGTTATCAATAAATGGCAGGCGCATCATTGTGGCGCGGCCGCCAAAACGCGGCATTTCGTTGCCACCCTGCGGTTGATGAAAGACGTTATCCATTTCAGCTCCTGAATCTGACCAACAAAACTCAACAACTGGGATAGTGCGAAAGATGCGCTGGACTTTAAATCGTCTGCCGCAAATACTTAGTTCATTTATTAGTGAACTAAAACGCCATGCTTAACGACGCGACGCTTAACATTCGACAGCTCCAGGTTTTTGAGGCGGTGGCCCGTCTTGAGAGCTATGGCCGGGCCCAGCAGGAGCTGGGGATTTCCGTTTCCGCAATCAGCAATGCGATGTCGCAGCTGGAAGGCCAGCTTGGCTTTAGCCTGTGCCAGCGCGGGCGCGGCGGCTTTGCGCTGACCGAAAAAGGGCAGCATTTTTTACAGCAGGCGATCCGCGTGCTGAGTGAACTGAACGAGCTGGAGCGCCAGTCGGCGCTGCTGAAAGGCGAGCATAGCGGTACGATTTGTATCTCAACGCTTGATTCCATCGAAACGGAAACCGCGCTGTCGCTGCCGGTGGTGCTGCGCAGCTTTAGCGATAAGTTTCCCAATGTGCATATCAAGCTGATTATCCGTACCCCGGCGGAACAGCTAAACGGCGTACTGAATAACCATATCGATCTCGCTATCGGCAGCTACAACTCGCGGGTGCATAACATCATTAGCGAACCGCTCTACCGCGAGCAGCACTGGCTCTACTGCAGCGACCTGCATCCTATGTTCTTTAGCCGACAGCTCGATAAAGAGCTGATCAGCCAGTGTCCGCTGGTGACGCGCAGCTACTGGAATACCAGCGATCTGCGGCGGCGCGGCTTCAGCAAGGGCAGCGCGACCGTTGAAACCGTCGATGCGCAGCTGCTGTTGATCCTGTCCGGGAAATATATCGGCTACCTTCCCGAGCACTACGCCTGGCCTTGGATTAAGGAGAATCGCCTGCGCGTGCTGCTGCCCAATGAGTTTGGCTTTCAATCTCCCTTCTCAGCGATATGCAAACGCGGGCGCAGCAATGAACCTTACCTGAAGGAGTTTCGCAATCTTCTGAAGAAGAATACGGTGGCCAGACCGAAGTGGAGTGAGTGATCTTTTGGTCTGGATTTAGAAAAAACTTATGCCTGATTTGATTTGGCAAACGCCCGTTGAATATCAGGCATATAAACTGCGGTTTGCTATTAAAAATATGGATTTGAGTAAAATCTCAGATAAAAATATCGCTAGGTACCAGGATAATTCCCATCTATTAATTGGTTAAAAAATAGCCTTTTTGTGTGTTTTTTCTGAATTAATGGCAAATCTAACGCCTGGCGTTGTTTGTTAAAATTTTTTCTGCTGGAATCGACAAATATATTTTTTGAACTTTTTTTTCTAATGGATGGGAAAATGATAAGAAATAGATTATTAGCATTGGTGTGCATTTCTGTCGGTTTATTACAGGGGTGCGCTAATGTTAAAAAACCACAGAGCGCGCTAATAAAAAAAGATGTGATGCAAAATGAACAGCCGGCTCAGATTCCTGCCTTACAGCAGTGTATCCAGGATGTTGATGCTTTAGTTAAGCTCGATAAAAAGTTTCAGCAGGATTCAAACGAGCTGTATGGTTTAATCAACGACGCTAAGTTTTATGCTTCTGTTTCAAGCCAAACGTCGGCCAGCGTAAAGTCAACGATTACTCCACTTTTTGAATACAAGATAAATGATAAGTGTAATAGTATTTCGCAGAAATTAATTAAAGAGTTCGAAAGCCGGGCAAGAAAAGCCGAACTTAAGAATGGGCTGGCCAGATGATGTACCATAAGGGGGAATTGAATATATATAATCTTCGCGGTCTTGCGATTTTATTGTCTCTCTTTACCCTTATTATGATGTCTCCCGCTCGTGCTGAGAGAGGAGATTTCCTTGATAATATATCGAAACTCGAAATCAACAATCCGCCGGCCTCAGATGCCGCCAGCGGGGAGTCGGCGTCGGCTAATCAACATAACGATAGCCGTGATGAAAAAGCACCGCAAAAGCAGGACGTCGTCAGAAAGAGAGTGAATCAGACGAAAACTGAAAGTACGCTTAGCGCTTTGCGGAAAAAGAATGCGGAGCTGAGCGCTGCGGCCAAAGCGGCGGAGAAAAAGCTCGATGAAACGACGCGCCAGCTGTCGGCGCAGATTGCCGCGCTGAAAGCGCAGCGTGGGCAGCAAGAGAGCGGCGCTCCTGCCGCCGCTAGCGCGCTGATGAAGAAAAACGCCGAGCTGACCGCCGCCGCCGACGCGGCGCAAAAAAAGCTGGATGACACGACCCGCGACCTGTCGGCGCAAATTAGCGCATTGAAGGCTCAGTATGCGCAGCGCGAAAGCGGGCAGAAAACCGCGCTTGATGCGCTAACGAAAAAGAACGCCGAGCTGGCCGCTGCTGCTGCTGCCGCGCAGAAAAAGCTCGATGACACGACCCGCACGATGTCGGTGCAAATCGCCGCGCTGCAAACCCAGATGGTGCTGGGGGAGAGGCTGCAAAAAACCACCATTGATACGCTGATGGGAAAGAATCTGGAACTTCGCGCAGCAGCAACCGCGGCGCAGAAAAAGCTGGATGAGACCACCCGCACGCTATCGGCGCAGATTGCCGCGCTGAAAACTGAGAACACGCAGGGCGAAAGCCAGCAAAAAACCGCTCTTGACGCGCTGTCGAAAAAGAACGCTGAGCTCATCGCGGCGGCTGAAACGGCGCAGAAAAAATATGATGCTTCAGTCGCTGCGTTGAATGATAAAAATAAAGAATTACAGTCTACGCTCGATAGCCTGGCCATCAAGCAAAGCGATGTAAACCTGGCGGATAAAAGCAACAAAAATGCCTATGCGCTGGGTGTTTTCTACCTGACTCAGGCGCTATCCGATGTGAATAAAATGGCCGACAATGATGTCAAACTGACACCTTCAGCGTTGGTTTCCGGGTTTAACGATGCCTATAATAAAAAACTTAGAATGCAGGAAAACGAAATTGAAAGCATCGTCAACATGCTTAACGAAAAACTATCGTCTAAGTACGTTGATATGGAAAAAAGAATCATGGCTAAAATCAAAAACAAAAAATATGAGGTTTTGCCTAATGGCGTCTATTTTGTGATTGATAAAAAGGGGAAAGCTCCGTATAAGCAGAATGAGACTTTATCCTTGAATATTCTGGAGAAAAAGTTGGATGGTACGCCGATACTTAATACGATGAATTCAACGATGGTGTACGATAAACAAACCGATCCGCTGCTGGCTAAGGTATTATCATCCGGTTTTAAAGGCGGAACGGTGACGCTGTATGGTCAGGCCGGCTCATTATATAGCACCACGCCGGCTGACGTGAATCCTGATACTTTAATCTCCATCACCTTCGAGTTAATGCCCTAAACGATAAATAGCGAGTTCCGGCCGGATTTGCGCATCCGCAAAGTCATTGCCCGTATACGAAATGTTTGCAGTCACGCGCCTGGGACGGATATTGCTTCTGTAACAATCGCCTGGCGGGCAGATTATTACCCAGCGCGCATTTAACCGATTGCTTCCAACTGCAGTAAATCCATCAGATATATGAGGTTTGAGTCAAAGGCGTTAGGGTAGGCACCGAAGCTCTGTTTGGTTCGTTGTTTGGTCAGAAGTCGGTAGTAGCGGAACTGCCAGAGCTTACTGCCGCTGGACTTGATTAGTAGAGTAACTCCGTCACCATCATACTGCTGCTAATCATCATATTTAGGTTTGGCGGCTTTGGTTTCCGTATCGGTTAACGGCTTGGTTTTCTTGCCATGGGGAGTCTCCATGCGTTTAGGCCCAACGAAAACAATAGAGCTTTGCGTTGGGCCTATCAATGGGCCTAAAAGGTTCAGATTAAATTAGTTTGCTTGAGATTTTGCGGGACAAATTGAGGGCACAAAAAAGCCCGCAGGGCTTGCGCCGTGCGGGCTCTTAGGACTTCATCGGATGACTCAGGTAATCACCGATGGAGAATTTTGGTGGAGCTGGATGAAAGCGACACCAAATACTAACTGTCTGATTCTTTGAGCAATGTAGCGGGAATCAATGTCACAGCAGTATGTCACAAAGTTAAGCCTTGCTTCAAGTCTCAAAGCACTGTTTATAGAAACAGTGCTTTCTATGATCTGCATCACGATTAATCCTTGCAATGATGTTGTTATTGAAGCTTTTCTGCAATACTATATGTAGTTGTAATTGTCTTTGTGTTGTCAATATATTGTATTTCTATTGGAGATATTCTATGACTATTAACAAAAAGCAATCCTCACCTAAGCTTGCCTCTCAAGCAGCGAAAGCTCTACAAGATGAAAACTCATCTGAAATTAAAAAGAAGCTTGCTGCTTCTGTTGTCGCACAAGCCCGCACTGGTAAACAAACCGGTGCTGAGATGGAGACAGTGGCTTCCGATGTTATGAAAAGTTCAAAGTATAGCGAGGAAACTAAAAGCTATGCTGCATCATTGTTGTCGCAGTCGAATAAACCTCGTTAAGTTCAGCTAAAGGAATCGATAAGTGGCAAGGACTGAAGAGGAGCGAGCTCAGGCAACATCAATTTTCGCAACTTACAAAGCTGAAGTTGATAAGCGTGAGCTTTCTAATACTGACAATTATGATAAGAACATCCTGACGTTATCATCTGCTGGCCTTGCCATCTCATTAACTGTCTTCAAAGATATAGCCCCTCATAATCAAACGGCACATATTTGGCTGCTTTACTCTGCATGGGTGTTATTTGGAAGTGCCATATTATCAACAATATTCAGTTTCTTGATTAGTAATGCAGCACTGAGGGCTCAGTTAGAAATTGCTCATAAATATTACATCGAAGAAGATGAAAGTGTTTTTGGGAAAGTAAGCCTCGAATCAAAGGCTTTGGATTGGGTGAATCGATTTTCAGGTGGTTTTTTTGTTTTAGCTATAATCTCGGTCATTGCATTTGGTGTGATCAACTTTGATAGAAGAGCGGAGGTTAGCAAAAGCGATATGGTTAATAAAACGCAGCAAATTAATAACGATGGGTTGCCACCACCAATGATGCAAAGAGTACCTGTTGATAAAGGTGCTACAGTTCCCCTCATGCAACCAGTAACACAAACAAATCAGCCAGATACAACTGCGATAGACCCTCAGTCATCTGCAAGTTCGACTGGTTCCCCCAAAGAATAAGTTAATGACAGGAGCTAGCTTGAACGATAAGTCTAAGACAATGCAGCCAGTTTCAGCAATGATGGAAGGAGCCCCTGCTCCCTCCATGCAGCGTGTATTTGTAGGAAATGGTGCAAATGTTCCTCAGATGCAGGCGATCCCTACCGCCCCAGCGTCACAACAATCAACTGTAGCGGCTACTCAGCAACCTTCCACAACATCTTCAAATAACCGTGAATAAATAAGGAGCCTAGTAATGAGTTCGAATAATTACAAAGCAGTTCGTGTAGGGGATGGTGCTATATCACCTATGATGGTTAAAGTATCAAACTCTAATATTGAGAAACATGGAGCAACGATGCCGAAAATGCAGCCAGTTCCCAGTCAATCATCAGGTAATACTCCTTCAGCCACTAAAACAACGAATAATAAACAGTAGCCAAATCATCGATACAAGCTTTTACGCTGAAGTAAAGGCTTGTAGTCACATTCGAAGTTCGGTTTGAGTTGTTCGTGATGAGAGGAGGATAGCAGGACGCGAATTCAACTCCCGTATTGGAAGCTGAATTCATCTATCTAGACTGTGACTACTGCCAGTCGCAAGACTTCCAGTCGCCCTGATCCCAAAGATAGAAGTGAATGACGTTATCCTTGACCCATGTCCGAATTTTGGCTCTCACATCACCTTACTGAACGTGAGCACGGCCCGTTCGAGGTCCTGTTGTTCAAATGATTTAAGGGCAAGTGTGCCGAAGCCTTGAACCTTGAAGTAGCCATCCTGCCAGGAATTATTCATGTGAAGTGTGCCGCTAACATTGCTTGGACAGCTCAAATCAATGACTTGGTCTTCCAAAGATGATGCTTTAGCGAGACTGGATGCAGAGATTAATAATGCAATTGTCAAAGCCCGTGTCAGTGTTCTCATAGTATTTTCCTTAAAGTTTGGGCAGTTAGGGTATTTTTGTCGCTATACATGGAGCCCATCTACCATCCATGTCTCTGAGATAGAATGCTGGTCCGCTATATCTGATCTGTACTTTTGCTTCTGTATGAGCGTCGGAGAAGACCAACGTTATCTGTTGGGCGGTTTCATTTTCCGTGTGCTCAAATGGCAGCGTCATCACTCCTTCAGCGGTCAGTACGTCATCTTTAATCGTTGCATGAATGCCATTCGCACACCGGAGCCAGACATTAATAGGTGGCGCTGCGAAAGCGTTCACGTTGTAGAGCAAGGCAATCAGTAAGCATCCCTTTAATCGCTGCAATGCTTGTTCTCCAGTAAGTCGGGTCTGTTAGCCCTGACGATGCGATAAATGCTGGTTATGCCGATTCCCAGCTGGTGGGATATCTCCGGCTTACTCAGCCCCTTTTCTAGCAGCTCAATAACTTCCAGTGCCTTATTGCGAGCTGTTGCTTTACGGCCTTTATACTTACCCTTTAGCTTCGCCAGTGCTATCCCTTCGGCCTGACGCTCAAGCATCATTTCACGTTCGAACGTCGCAATCGCTCCAATCATCGTCAACATGAGCTTTCCGGTTGGGGTGGCAGTATTTATGCCGATATTGAGGATGTTTAACGCCACTCTTTTACCTTGCAGGTATTCCGAGATTTCTAGGAGGTGGCGAGTGTTACGGGCGAGGCGGTCGAGTTTCGTTACTTGAACCGTATCGCCCTCACGAACAAACTCCAGCATTGCCTGTAGTTCAGGACGGTCATCTTTTGCCCCGCTGATTTTCTCCCTGAATATCTTTTCGCATCCGGATAGCGCTTCGAGTTGTGTATCAAGACTTTGCCCCGTAGTAGACACACGAGCGTAGCCAACTGTAGCCATATGAGCTCCTTACCCTGCCAATAGGCCATGCTATGCTGCAAAGGCCTGCCAAAATGCCAAAACCACCCTGTGGCATGTCCTTAACGGGCATTCCATTGTTGTGCTTGTGGCAGATCTTTAGGGCATGGTTATTGGCAGGGGGAAAGTGGTTGGTTAGATTGCGGAAACGTCCGGTGGTGTGAACACTTTGATGATTGATTCAAGTAATGCTGTGGCAAAGGCAACCAAGCCAGTTACCAGTGCCGGGATGATTACATCACGTATAAACATAGTGTCTCCTGTGGGTTGTTAACACGATGCTTATACCGGCTAGAGAAAGGAGTGTTGAACATGCAGGGTGACACTTTTGCGATGGTGTTAGATCTGTCAAAAAGGTTGAGATGGTCGGCCATTTCTTTGAATTGAATCACATCTGACAACTGAATCCCTATACATTTATAGAGGCTATAGGGCTGTATTGGGGTGGGTTTAGGGGGTTACGGCGTTTGAATACACCGCAATCCCCGTAGTATCAACGTTTCAATGCAACTTTTTGGAAATGTCAGTCTGGTTTGAGGTTTTGAAGGACGTATTCGGCGGCGCTATCAGGCAACCAACGGCATAGCGAAGAGCTTAACGACTCCAGCGATACTCTCAGTTGTCTGCTTGTTTTTGAACGTGCTTTTTCATAGTGAATACCACATCGTTTTAACGCTTCTTCGATCCCTCTCAAAGGCTGTTTCTCATAGTTTAGCAACCAAGCACTCTGGTTTTTTATGTCGTCATAAGCATTTCTGGCGGACTTTGAATCAATGATAATTCTGTCGCCAACAACACCACAGCTTGCAGCAGAAATACCTGATAAAAGTGCTGATTCAAAGCCAATTAGCCCGTTGTTGTTACGTACTAGTTCAAACCAGTCATCACTCTCATTGTGCTTAACCCTGATGATCGTAGCTTCTGGCTCTTGCTTTTTGATCTCAGAGTCCCTGATTGAATCCGCTACCTGATTTGACGCAAGTGCGTGCTCTTCTTCGTCAAATTCGATGAGATAAACGTAATATTTTGAGCTATCTTCGTTACCGTTCCAGTAATGCTTAACTGCAAAATCGACGTAGTACTTCCCATTGCACATTCGCTGCTGAGTTTTCAGCTCATAGTCACCATAAGTGATGGCTACAAGCTCTTTATCAATGAATTCACTCAGTTTGCGACCAAAAACCACTTCTCTTCGGCTTAGACCCTTATTACGAGGAAGGATGATTCCTGTGTATCGTTCAACCCATTGAGTTACTGCCAGGTGCTTATGATTTAGGGAGCCGTAAGTTAGTAAAACAAGTGCTGACCTAGCTGTAATCCATGTGTTTCTGTCAATTTCGTCATGAAAAACAGCACCAATCTCACGAATTTCTCTTCCAAAGATGTCTGCCGGTAGTTTTTGAACCATGTTTTGACTGGTTTTATACCAATTGGCTCTCGAACCCCGCGGTTTTGGCAGTTTTTTAAATAGCATATAGAGATTGATTTGCCATTTATCGCCCTCCGTTTGGCGGTACATACCATGACGAGGAAGGGTATTGTCCGCAGGTGAAAACAGACGATTTTGACTAATGATATTTATCATCATTCTTCCTTCCCGGATAAGCTACGGAAGACTTGTAGACTGGTGTAGGGCTTGACGTTCTGTACGATTTTTGAAAATTCGATCTTGTCGATGAGCTCTTTCATTAAAGAGACATCACTGAGAAGGGAGGTCCCGTAAGGGCTTCCTTTATGTCCCATCAGGCGGTTCAAATATTCATCCGTTGCGTTCAGCATTACCAACTTGTCACGGAATACATGTCTGAAAGTGTATAGTGTCGAACCTGTCGCCAGACCTAGGCTGTTTCGGAGGTTTCGGTTAAACCATTCTCCAGGTTTATGTGAGTGATAACCTTTTATCGCCTTGATTTCAGGGAAGAGTCTGCTATTTTCACCACTAAAAGCTTTGATATCTTCCACGAAGTTAATAAAGCCTAATTCGATTAGGCACTTATGAAGAGGAATATAGCGTAAGGCATTTGGCGTTTTTAGCCGTTGTTCAGAAAATCGACTATCGATGCGGATGCACCACACATTTTTCACTAACTCAATATCGTCTGTATACAGCAAAGAAGCCTCGTTTGGGCGAATTCCCGTGCATAGACAGAGTAAAGGGAGCCAGAAGTGGTGTGGATGCTGGATCTTCTTCTTACCATGAATACCCTGATGAGAAGTGAAAAGACCATGATTAAATACTTTGGATGCATCTTCGTCAGAAAATGAAGTCCTGGCGTCTTTATTGAGAGTTTTAGGGCGTGGCAATTGCTCTTTAGGGATGGGATTATCAGCAGGTAGATATCCTGTATCAAGCATCCATTGAAAGAAGCGACGGACCTTCATTAGGTGATCGTTTGCAGTGGCAGTAGCGATTGTTTTGACAGACTTTTTCTCAGAGATTAGCTCATGTAGCGGGGCTTTAAGCATCTCTTTAGTTGTGAGATTATCTGGAAGAGAAGCTACTAGCTCACGGAAAGCTCGACCATCGGATACGGTAATCTTTGAAACTGGGACATCGCCAAAGAAACTGATAGTTAGGGCGAGTGAGTGAGCATATTTGCCTTGGGTTTTTTCCACATGCTCCTTTTCTTCGTTCTCTGCTTGATACTTTCTAATCATCTCCGACAAAAGATGTACTTCAGCATCATCGACCTGTGTCACCTTGGTAGGTGGCTCAGAAAGCCAGTCAGCGTTACCGCCCAAAATAATTGCTCTGGTATCCTGCAAAGATTTGACCTTTGCTTGTGCCACCATACGAGCAATGACCTGGTAATCGTCTTCACTGAGAGTAGCTTTGAGGTGTGGCAGTTCGTCCATAGACTGGCCCCATGAACCTCCAGACAGTTGGTATCACTTAAATTAGTGATAGTCTTAATACTAGTTTTAGACTAGTCGTTGGAGTCCGAATGATTGATGTTCTAGGTCCAGAGAAGCGCAGACGGCGCAGCGTTCAGGAAAAAATCGCCATTGTTCAGCAGAGCTTTGAGCCCGGAATGACCGTGTCGCTGGTCGCCCGTCAGCATGGCGTTGCTGCCAGTCAGCTGTTCCTGTGGCGTAAGCAATATCAGGAAGGCAGTCTCACTGCGGTTGCCGCGGGTGAACAGGTTGTACCCGCGTCGGAGCTGGCATCTGCAATGAAGCAAATTAAAGAGTTACAGCGCCTGCTGGGCAAAAAAACCATGGAAAACGAGCTGCTGAAAGAAGCCGTTGAATATGGCCGACAAAAAAAGTGGATAGCGCACGTGCCCTTGTTGCCGGAGGATGGCGAATAAGCCTTGTCAGTCGTTGCCTCCGGGTCTCACGTGCGCAACTGCATGCCATGGCCCGTCGGTCGAAGGGCTGGCAGGATCGTCGGTGCAAGCGCAAGCCTGATGATACTGAAGCGCTGGCTCGTATCCATACCGTTATCGACGATCTGCCCACCTATGGTTATCGTCGTGTATGGGCACTGCTGCGCAGACAATCAGAAACTGACGACATGGCGGTGATCAATGCCAAACGCGTATACCGCATCATGCGTCAGAATGCGCTGCTGCTTGAGCGTAAACCGGAAATACCGCCCTCGAAGCGGGCGCATACAGGGAAAGTGGCCGTTGGAGAAAGTAACCAGCGGTGGTGCTCTGACGGCTTCGAGTTCAGCTGTGATAACGGTGAAAAACTGCGGGTCACGTTCGCGCTGGACTGTTGCGATCGCGAGGCACTTCACTGGGCGGCAAGTACCGGTGGATATGACAGTGAAACCGTGCAGGACGTCATGCTGGGTGCAGTAGAGCGTCGCTTCGGTAACAGGCTGCCGACATCCCCCGTTGAGTGGCTGACAGACAACGGTTCAGCCTACCGTTCTCATCAGACGCGTCAGTTCGCCAGAATGGTAGGACTGGAGCCTAAACATACGGCGGTACGTAGCCCGGAAAGCAACGGGATGGCGGAGAGCTTCGTGAAAACGATGAAGCGTGATTACATCAGCATCATGCCGAAGCCCGACGGGTTAACAGCGGTAAAGAACCTTGCGGAGGCCTTCGAACATTACAACGAATGGCATCCGCATAGTGCACTGGGGTATCGTTCCCCACGGGAATATCTGCGGCGACGAACCAGTCATGGGTTAAGTGATAAAAAGTGTATGGAAATATAGGGGCCAATCCACAAATAGTGATTATTGATAAGCCAGAACGTAGTTTGCCTGAGCGTAAACATCACCTTCGGTAGCTTTTTTGGTCGGAGATTCCATACGTGCGTGGAAGTTCAGATCCTGAGTCGGGTTGGTATCGGTAAACATGACCGGAACTGCGGTGCCCAGAGTAACGGTGTTGTAACCTGCATCCAGGATACGCACGCCAACGTTAGTTGCGCCGCCGTAGTTGTTTTCTTTGGTGTTGGACATCAGGCTAGTGTCGGAAACATCAACGTTAGCAGAGGTAAAAGTCACATTAACTTTGTTAATAGTAGTGGTTTTGCCTTCAGTATCAGTGCTGGTCAGTACGCAATCACGCAGTTGAATAGTGAAGTCAGCAGACTGAGAATACTGGCCGCCATTCAGCACGGTGTCAGCAACCTGACCCAGATTTACGTCAATCTGAGAGCTTTCCGGAGCAACAGAGCAAGGTGCAGTAATTACTGTGCCGGAAAAATTAACGATACCGTGACCCTGATCGATTGCGCTTGCATTAAAAGCAGCTGTAGATAAAAGGGTAGTGGTGGCAACAGCGAGCAGTGTTTTCTTTAACATGGAATATAATCCTTTATAGATTAATCATATCTAGCGAATATAAACAAAATCCTGAAAGTTAAATATTAGAACCTGGGGGTTAATATTAACTTACGGCGCGAAATTATCATGTCACCATCTGTTACACTCGTTATTTATAGTTAACATTTATCTTTAGTTTAAGTTAATATATATGTTATTATTGCGTTTCTTAGACTATAGTCTGAATTGCTAAGCATGTTTAGCGCGATTTTTAACTTTTAATATATTTTATGTGAATGTAACTTCTTCTTTTTGCTATCGGATTTTTATCACCATAATAGCTGTTAACTTAAAATTGTCCTTTACTATAGAATATGCGGCTGACTATTTTTATTACTTAATGTTAAATTGGATAATTTGAACTTATTTCTTATTTGTTATGGATTCACGAGATGAATTGACTATGCCGATCCTGACATAAAATGATTTTATCTGCCAATCAACCATAGACTATGTCTTATGGCGACACGGTTCTTAATATGTAGGTCTTTTAACCCATTAATCTCATAAATTAGTATGGTCTGGACTACGTTATTGGAGAGCATGACTTTATTCAGTTGGCTGCTAACACCAATTTATTAGTATAATCTATGTATATGGAAAACTCGATACTCATTGTCAGAATATATAGTTGGTTATTCTCTTTTAATGAATGGTTATGAATAAAATATCCTGCAGAAATATAGCGTTAGTGAGCTTTTCCTGATAGGTAATGATTACGAGCTGATTAAAAATAGAGCGGGTGCGCCATGCAGAGTTGATCTTGTCATCTACATGCGAATACGCGATATAGAGTGTCTACAAGATGCTCCCTCTTTGTCGACAAATAACAGAGAATGCTTATCAGCTCAGTCAGTATTGAAAGTTTTTGCCAGTAAGCCTCTTTCTGTGACTCACGTTGCCCGTGGACTGATTTTGCAAAACGTTTAAGATGCGGAAAATAAACAGCGTGTAATTATGGTAATTTGTTGAATTTAAATAAAAATTTAAATTTCTATTCTGGTTGCAATCCAATTTTATCGATATTCAAATTTTCTGACGATCATCATCATGCTTATCTGAGTTTATCCTGAATAAAAAGCGCGTAAGGTAAATGCATCCACTACTCTCAACCAAGGATATTACTATGTCACGTATCCGCATGCCGGCACTGTTTTTAGGCCACGGTAGTCCGATGAACGTGCTGGAAGATAACATCTATACCCGCGCCTGGCGGCATCTGGGCGAGACGCTGCCGCGGCCTAAAGCTATTGTGGTGATATCCGCGCACTGGTTTACACGCGGTACGGGAGTGACCGCGATGGAGGCGCCGAAAACAATCCATCATTTTGGCGGTTTTCCACAGGCGCTTTACGATACGCATTATCCGGCGCCGGGTTCACCTGAGCTGGCCCAACGCCTGGTTGAGCTGCTGGCGCCGGTGCCGGTGACGCTGGATAAAGAAGCCTGGGGCTTTGACCACGGTTCATGGGGCGTGTTGATTAAAATGTATCCCGATGCCGATATTCCGATGGTGCAGCTGAGTATTGATAGTACGAAACCCGCCGCATGGCATTTAGAAATGGGGCGTAAGCTGGCTCAGCTGCGTGATGAAGGCATTATGCTGGTGGCCAGCGGCAATGTGGTGCATAACCTGCGTACCGCGCGCTGGCACGGCGAGAATACGCCCTATCCCTGGGCGGAGTCGTTTAATGACTACGTGAAGGCGAACCTCGCCTGGCAAGGGCCCGTGGCCGAGCATCCGCTGGTGAATTACCTGGCGCATGAAGGCGGATCGTTATCTAACCCGACGGCCGAGCACTTTCTGCCGCTGCTGTATGTTCTTGGCGCCTGGGACGGCGAGGAGCCGATCACTATTCCGGTTGAAGGAATAGAGATGGGGTCGTTGAGTATGCTGTCAGTAGTGATTGGCGCTTGAGAAAAAACAAAACCCCGGCAGTAAGCGGTGCTGCCGGGGTTCAATGTTACTCGACGAAAATGTGCGGATAAAAGCGCGACAGGTCCTGCGTGATCAGCGCCCGGTCTTCGCGAATGCCAATCCCCGCAGGCTGATCGTTAATTAGCCAGCTGCCGATGAGCGTGTAGCTATCGCCAAACTTCGGCAAAGGATAGAACTCCTGTACAATGGTGCCTTCTTCGCCGTACGGCCCTTCTACAGCTTCCAGCACCTTACCGTTCTCCACGATAGAGACGTTAGCGCCTTCGCGGGAGAAGATAGGCTTGATAACGTACTTGTCCATCTCCGGATGCGCATCTTCGCTGAAATAAGCGGCCAGCAGGTTCGGATGGTTGGGGAACATCTCCCACAGCAGCGGCAGCAGCGCTTTATTGGAGATAATGCTCTTCCATGCCGGCTCCAGCCAGCGAACGCCGGCATCTTCCAGCTTGGTGGAGAACACCTCGCGCAGCATGTACTCCCACGGATAGAGCTTGAACAGATTACCAATCACCTGGTCCTGCAGGTCGGTAAACTGACCTTTTTCGCCAAGACCGATATCTTCGATGTAAAGGAATTCGGTCGCCACGCCCGCTTCTGCGGCGCAGTCCTGCAAGTATTGCACGGTACCGCGGTCTTCAATGGTATCGCGGCAGCAGGCCATATGTAGCAGCTGAAAACCGAACTGCTCGCGCAGTTCGCCGAAGCGATCGATCAGCTTCTCCTGCAGGCTGTTGAACTGATCGCTGCCCGCCGGAAGTTGACCTGCGTTGAGCTGATCTTCCATCCAGATCCACTGGAAGAATGCCGCTTCATACAGAGACGTCGGCGTATCGGCGTTGTTCTCCAGCAGCTTCGGCTCACCGACGCCGTCCCATGCGAGATCGAGACGCGAATACAGCGAAGGCTGATGGGTTTTCCACGACTGGCGCACGAAACCCCATGTATGTTTGGGGATGCGAAATTTGGCCATTAATTCATCGCTGGCGACGACTTTCTCTACCGCCTGCAGACACATCTGATGCAGCTCAGCGGTGACGTCTTCGAGCTTCTCAACCTGCGCCAGCGTCAGCTTATAATAGGCTTCTTCACTCCAGTACGGCTCACCGTACATGGTGTGAAAGTTAAAGCCATATTCTGTCGCTTTTTCACGCCAGTCCGGGCGCTCGGTAATGCTGATTCTTTCCATGTCGCTTAGCCGCCCATCGAGCGTGAAGAAGAGGAGCTTGCTGAGCTACGCTGCATAGTTGATTGCTTAGCGACCGAGTCGCCAAACCCGCCGCGCGTCACGGTGCTGGTGGTGGCCGGTTTCGGCGCCATCGCGGTTTTCGGCACGTTCATGGTACGGCCCGGCTGCGCTGCGCCGTAGCTCTTACCGCCTGCGTCGGTATATTTACCATACGCCGGGCTGGCCGGATTTTTTGAGCTGAACAGCGGTTGCTGAGCGCCCATTCCGCCGCCCATCATCCGGCCCATCATGTAGCCAGCCATCAGCGGCATCCAGAAGCTGCCGCTGCTTTGCGCCTGGGCCTGGTTTTCCGGAGCCATGCCAGCCTGAGCCGGCGCCTGCTGGCACTGACCTTCACCGAATTCGGCGACGCAATCTTCACGAGAGGCGTATTTCGGCGCGGTACGTTCCGCTTCTTTAAGCGCGTTATTGTAAGCGGTGGTGCACTCTGCGGATTTGCTCGGGTTAGCGGCAGAGCAGTCATCGGCGTTTTGATACAGAGAAACCGTTTCATCGCTTTGTTCACAACCGGCGAGCATAAATACCGCCGTCACGGCAAGCGCGACGGGAGTTAAGTGTCGAGCGCTCCAGCTTTTGCGGAAGGAGGCGTGTTTAATATTTTTTGTCCGTTTCATATTTGTCTTCCTGGACCCAGTGGTATGCGTTTTGTTAACGCTCAGGATAGAGGATGAGTGGTGGAAAATGAAGCGAATAGGGGCGGAAAGCGGGGGATCTTTACGTTGCCTTACGTTTAACGCTTCGCTTACCCGGCGGGTAAGCGAAGCGCGGACTGCGCAAACTTGATTACTGGCGGAACGGATTGCTGCCGCTGGTGCTGCGCGCTGATGCCGGTTTTGCCGCGGCGGTGTTGCTGTAGCCGTCAGCGCTGGCATCCTGCTGCGGGTTCTCCGGCGCGACGCTGTCCGGTGAGGTCGGAATCGCTTTACCCAGCGTATTGTTCAGCGCAACCAGGTCCTGCTCGTTCAGCGTACCGAGCGCGGATTTGATATTCAGCTCGTTAATCAGGTAGTTATAACGGGCGTTGGACAATTGCTGTTTGGCGTTATACAGGGTGGTCGTCGCGTCCAGGACATCGACGATGGTACGCGTACCCACCGAATAACCGGCTTCCATGGCATCCAGAGAGCTCTGGGCAGAGACCACGGCCTGTTTGTAGGCATTAATGCTGCTGATGGACGCGTTCACGTTGTTAAACGAGGAACGAACGGTCTGCACCACGCTACGGTGCGCGCTTTCCAGCTGCTCGCTGGCGCCGACAAAGTTGTACTGCGCCTGTTTAACCTGGGAGTTCACCATCCCGCCCTGATACAGCGGCAGGGAGAAGTTCAGGCCGATTTGGTTCTGCCCGATATCTCTGTCCGGCGTTGTGCTTTTGGAACCGCTGTAGCTGCTATTAGATACGTTACTGGACGCGTTTAAATTCAGGGTCGGCAGATGCCCGTCCTGCGCCTGGCGAATTTGCTCGCGCGCCAGATCCTGGCTCAGGCGAGCCTGCAGCAGCGACAGGTTGCGGTTTTCCGCTTCTTTCAGCAGCGCGTTAACCGCTGACGGCTTAGTCGTTTTAAAACCATCGACGTTCAGCGAGGCCAGCTCCGGATAGTAGTTGCCGGTCACCTGGCGCAGCTCTTCAACCGCGTTATCGAGGTCGTTGCGCGCGGTCACTTCATTCGCCAGTACGGCATCGTACTGTGAACGGGCGTTCTGCACGTCGGTGATGGCCACCAGGCCAACGTTAAAGCGCTGGGTGGTCTGATCTAACTGGCGATAAATAGCCTGTTTCTGCGCTTCGGTATAGGAGAGCGTATCGATAGCGGCCAGCACTTTAAAATAGGCGGTCGCAGTGTTCAGGATCAGCGTTTGCTGGTCCGTCTGATAAGTGACGTCCTGAATGCCGGCGTTCTTTTCCTGCAGCGTCAGCGCGCGCCATTTCGACATATCGAACAGAACCTGCGTGAGCTGCAGCGAGCCGCTGGTGACGTCGGAATTCTGGTCTTTAGCATCACGGAAGCCGCTGGTATAGGTATAATCAGCACCCAGACCGAGCTGTGGTAGTAATGGGCTACGCGCTTCGTTGATCTTCTCGAATGCGGCATCACGATCGGCTGCTGACTTACGCAGATCAGGGTTGCTGATACGCGCCTGCTGATAAACCTGCAGCAGGTTTTCTGCCTGGCTCATGGCGCTGAAGCCAGTCAGGCCCAGGCCGATAAGGATGGGAAAGAGTTTCTTCATTTGCATTCCTTGTTGTGAAGCATTTAGCGCTACTCAAATTCTAAAAATAATCACTGATTGTATAGAGTCTGTTACCGTAAAAAGTTGGCGTAATGTGCCATGGGGCGGTAATTTGCACCAATCTAACATACGAACCGTAAAACGGTAGCCACACCGCCTATAAATTCATAACTTCATGTTCTACAGGATATCGAAATGAGCGACGTCAATCAGCAGGGGATTACCTTCTCTAAAAACGATGTAGAAATTATTGCACGCGAAACGCTTTATCGCGGTTTTTTTTCGCTCGATTTATATCGTTTTCGCCATCGCCTGTTTAACGGCGGCATGAGTGATGAAGTGACGCGTGAAATTTTTGAGCGCGGGCACGCCGCAGTCTTGCTACCCTTTGACCCGGTGCGCGATGAAGTTGTGCTCGTCGAACAGATCCGTATTGCGGCGTACGATACCAGCGCGAGCCCGTGGCTGCTTGAAATGGTCGCCGGTATGATAGAAGAAGGCGAATCTCCTGAAGATGTCGCCCGTCGTGAAGCGGTGGAAGAAGCCGGGCTTAATGTTGGCCGGATTAAACCGGTCCTGAGCTACCTGGCCAGCCCCGGCGGCACCAGCGAAAGATTGTCTATTATGGTGGGGGAAGTCGATGCCACGACAGCAAAAGGGATTCATGGATTGGCCGACGAAAATGAGGATATTCGTGTCCACGTGGTGAGCCGGGAACAGGCTTACAGATGGGTGGAAGAGGGGAAAATCGACAACGCAGCCTCTGTCATCGCGCTGCAATGGCTGCAACTGCATTATCACAATTTACGCAACGAGTGGACAAAATGAAGCGTTATACGCCTGACTTTCCTGAAATGATGCGCCTGTGTGAAACCAACTTTGCCCAGCTGCGCCGCCTGTTGCCGCGAACGGATGCAGCGGGAGAAAAGGTGAGTTACCAGGTGGGCAACGCGCAATACCGATTAACCATCGTCGAATCGACCCGCTACACTACGTTAGTGGCGATTGAGCAGACGGCTCCGTCGGTGAGCTACTGGAGTCTGCCGTCAATGACGGTACGGCTCTATCACGATGCAATGGTCGCTGAAGTGTGTTCAAGCCAGCAGATCTTTCGCTTCAAAGCGCGGTATGATTATCCTAATAAAAAGTTGCATCAACGCGAC
>ENA-UOZF01000003-UOZF01000003.1-food-metagenome-genome-assembly--contig:-NODE-3-length-105784-cov-28.380057_pt1 | contig 105784 bp, 106 predicted proteins | sample MGYA00249869_ERZ772725 | MGnify/ENA primary metagenome ERZ772725 (study PRJEB29005, sample SAMN08379455) | food metagenome | isolation source: cheese spiked with Escherichia coli O103 | study: EMG... | reverse complement strand
AATCTTAGTCATCTTATCCCCCTCTATCCTCTATTTTAACAAAATTTACTGACAGCTTTGTTAGTAAAAGCTAATGAATAAAAAAATCACTGACAGAAGTCAGTGATTAAAAATTCTAATTAGTATTTTTTACGTTTACGTGCTGCTTCTGATTTACGTTTACGTTTTACAGAAGGTTTTTCGTAGTGTTCACGTTTGCGAAGCTCTTGAAGAGTTCCAGCTTTTGTTACTGAACGTTTGAAGCGACGGAGTGCGTCGTCAAGTGATTCATTTTTGCGTACAAGTGTTTTTGACATAGATTTTCACCCCATTTCCAGCTCGAGAGTTCGTGGTCTTTCACACGACTTTCCTATTATATCAAATGGAAAAGACCTTGTCAAACTAGACTAGCTTTGTCACCTCCTCATTTAAGCGTTCTTGATGAATATTAATTTTTTTATCCAAATAAGCCATCGATTTTTCAAGTTCGGCTAATTCTTTTTCCATTTCCTTTTTACGAGCTTTTAAAACTCCAATTATCATTTCATGCTTATCTGTATTGGCAAAAACTTCTTTAATTTGTGCTAGACTCAATCCGGCACAGCGATAATGGCGAATGGCATTAATTCTTGATTCTGTTGCCTCGTCAAAATCACGAATTCCAGCTTTAGTGCGTGGAACTGAGATCAATCCTTCTTTTTCATAGAATCGTAGATTGTAGGCTGAAATTCCTGTTCTCCCTGCAACTGTCGCAATCGTGACCATTTTTTCTCCTTTGAACTTATAAAAATCACTTTTTTATGGCATTTTTACTTTTTTATTTTATTAATTAATAAAAAGTCAATTTTTTCTCTTGACTTAGAGTAACTCTAACTTGCTATAATATAGCATGTTGATTTCAAAGTGTCAACCACCGCATTTTGAATCTTATTTTAAAATAGAAAAGAGTAAAAATTGAATAAAATACAAGAAAAACGTTCCATAAGAGCCTTTATGCTCTCCAATGTGATGGCAGGTTTAGAAGGGTCAATCGTAGCGACCGCTCTACCTGCAATGATGGCGGAATTACATGGAATTAAATTAATGAGTTGGGTTGTAACCATTTATATGCTCCTCATGGCGGTTTCTTCTCCCATTTGGACGAAATTAGCCGAACGCTTTGGATATAAACAAATGTTTGTGCTTGGCACACTCTTATTTACAATAGGTTCTCTCGGCGAAGGATTAGCCATTAATATGCTAATGGTTATTGTCGCACGCGCGCTCATGGGACTTGGTGCTGGTGTGATGATTCAACTTCCTTTTGTCATCTATGGAATGATGTATCAAGCCGATGAGCGAAGACGAGTGATTGGAAATACTGTCGCTGCTTATTCATTTTCAACTATTGCAGGACCAATTGTCGGGGGGCTGATTGTCACTTTACTTGACTGGCGCTGGGTCTTTTTCATCAATATTCCAATTGGGATTTATATGGCTTTTATTGTTTGGAAAAATTTCGACTTGAAAACAGACCATACTAAAAAATCAATTGATTTTGCTGGCTCTACTTCTTTATCCATCGCTGTCATTGCAATAATGTTGCTTTTCCAAATGATGGGAAATGCAGTCATTAATCTTCCTCTCCTCCTTACTTTATTAGTTGTAAGTTTTCTCTTTTTCATCGGATTTTATTTTGCTGAAAAACGAGCAGTTGACCCAATTGTTCCACTTGAACTTTTCAAAAACCCTTCATTTATCGCTAAAAATATCATGTTTTTCATGCAATATGGCTTCTTTGGTTTTTACACAAATTATCTGCCTACTTGGGGACAAGGAGTCATGGGCGCAACGGCTTTAGTCGGCGGAATGGTTTTGATTCCATCAGCAATCATGCTGGTTATAGGCACTAGAAATGTTAATCATCTCATTCAAAAAGTGGGAGAAAAGAAAACAATCTATATTGGATTTTCCATTATGGTTTTAGGGGCAATTTTCTTATTTAGTTTGCCTGAACATGCCTCAATTGTGATGCTCTTTGTGGCAACAGCAATTCTTGGAACTGCCTTTGGAATTGTCAATATCACCTTGCAAGTTGCGGTTCAAGAAAGTGTTGCTAAGCATTTGATTGGTGCAGCGACCGCGGTTAATGCACTACTAAGAACAATGGGAACAACGCTTGTTTTATCTGGGCTATCCATTGCCCTTAATCGTACATTTACTGAGGCAACAGCACATAATCCAAAACTTACAACAACACTTCTTAATCAAATTTCTGATGCAAAAGCTTTAAAAAATATTCCAGTAAATCTTATTGCCCCTTTGCGTCACACCTTATTTAACGGCATGCACTTGCTTGCTCTTATCTCAGGATTACTTCTTTTCATCGCTCTTTTTGTCAATTGGCTCGACCCTTGAAAAAGGATTAGAATAGGAAAAAAACTGCTGACAGGCTCGTCAGTAGTTTTTATTTTGCTGACAAAACTTCTGTCATAGGATAGCCGTTTGCGCTTTAGCGCATTTACGGATATGCTAGTATTTCCGTCAGTAATTTTTGAGTTCATTAAAGTCTGCAATTGCTTTTTCTAATAAATGATGTAAACTGTCAGCATCATTTTCTAACCATTCTTCCCAAGCCACACTATAAACTGCTCGAGCTAGGCGAACAGCTAATCTTGCACTTCTTTCACCATAAGCTGTCAGTAAATATTCAACTAAGAGTTCTTCGATTTTACTTTGTTTTAAAAGTTCACGTTCTTCCAAATCTGGGTGACTGGCAATTATTTTTTGTCTTTTGACTGTTCTTTCTCGATGTTCATCAAAGAAGTCTGCAGCGTAAAAATAACTTTCAAGAACAATAGCCAAAGGATTATTCGCTTTTGATTCTTTCATTTTCGTCAGTAACATTTGGCTGTATTGCTCACCGCCAGCAAAGAAAATATCTGCTTTATTTTTAAATTTACGAAAAAATGTTCGCTCTGTTAAACCAGCTTTGGTGGCAATTTGTAGAACAGTTGTATTCTCATAACCTTGCGCTGTAATCAATTCTAAGGCTGCTTCATATAATTTTTCTTGACTTGTTTTTTTCATCTCTTCCCCTAAATGTCAGTTTGTGACATTTCCCTTGACAAGACTCCTCTAAAGGATTATACTATTCTCAAATGTCAGTTACTGACATTATATAAAATGCCTTTAAAACTGTCAAGAAAAGTTGATAAAGCACATTAAGGAGAAAATAAATGGTTAAAGCACTACAATACAAAACATTTGGTAAACCCGATGTTCTTCAACTCGTGGACCTTCCTCTCGTCCATCCAAAAGCTGACGAAGTTTCTATCAAAGTCAGTCATGTTGGACTCAATCCAATGGATTGGGCTATTATGGGAAATCCTGAAGTGGCTCCAAATTTTGGTGTCAAACTTCCCCAAACTTTTGCCTATGATTTTGCTGGAATAATCGATGAAATTGGTCCAGAAGTGACCGACTTTAAAGTTGGCGACCATGTTTTTGGAACAACAATGAGAGGTGCAGCAACCGAACAACTCATTTTTTCAACGAAAGAACGTGGACTTTTTCATAGACCTGATTTTCTAGAAGATGACGTCGCCTCTACTCTTGCCGTGGCTGGCCATACTGCGGCAGTTGCTCTGCGAAAAGCTCACGTAACAGCAGGGGATACTCTTTTAGTTGGTGGTGCAGCCGGTGGCGTAGGAATTTTTACGGTTCAACTTGCTCAAATTTTAGGCGCTAAAGTAATCGGTACTGCTTCTGACTCTACCGCTGACTTTCTACAAGATTTAGGTACCGAACAAATAAGTTATGGCCCGGGTCTGGCTGACCGTTTGAAAAATAAAGAAATCACGGCGGCTATCGATCTATTCAGCCATGAAACGCTTAAAGCTGCTCTTGAATTCGGAGTCAAAGCTGATAAGATGTCGACTGTCATCATGTATCCAGAGCCTCCAGCTGGGATTCCAACGGCTACAGGTGGCGAAGCTCTTCCTTCTGATATGGAAATGATTTTAAATGCCATCTCTAATCATCAACTGACGGTTCCAATTGCAGCTAAGTACTCTATCGATGACTATTTGGAAGCAATCAACTTACAGATGAATCGTCACGCACATGGAAAAATCGTTCTTTATTTTTAAATAAATAAAAAAACAGTCAAATCAGACTGTTTTTATTTACTCCAATCAATTGGACTTTGACCAGATTCAACCAGAAATTCATTGGTTTTTGAGAAAGGATGCGAACCAAAAAATCCACGACTTGCTGACAAAGGTGACGGATGCGCCGCTTCTAGTATGAGATGCTTACTTCCATCAATTAGTTTGGCTTTCTTTCTAGCAAAACCACCCCAAAGAATGAAAACTTTTGGTCGCTCATCATCTGAGGCAATCTTGATAATTTCGTCTGTCAACGGTTCCCAAATTTTACCAGCATGGGCATTTGAAGCAAACTCAGGTACGGTCAGAACTGCGTTTAGAAGTAAAACACCTTGTTCGGCCCAAGCCGTCAAATCACTGTCTTCTTTAGAAAAACCTTCCTCACGTAATTCTTTTTGGATATTAACAATCGAGTCTGGACGATTCACTTTGAAAGTAGCAGGATAAGAAAAAGCCAAGCCTTGAGCTTTCCCGGGCTGAGGGTAAGGGTCTTGCCCAACAATGATAACCTTTGTTTGCGCCAAAGGAGTCAATTCAATCGCCCGAAAAATTTGATTTTCTGGTGGATATACTTTGCCCTCTTGATAAGTCTGATTGATAAATTCAATCATTTTAGGAAAATAATCTTCTGCTAGTCGATTGCGTAAGGGTTGTGACCAATCTGTTTTCTTCATTTTTCTTGTCCTCTCTCCACAAAAATTCGGAGGGTTGTTTTCAATTTTTCTGTTGCTGTCTTTCTGAAATCACTGATATAAATTTCTCGATGATGAAATTCTTTGTGAACAGCTTTTAAATCATGTTCTTTAGCATACTCAAAGAGTTTCTCAAAGCTTTCCCCTTCGTCATCAAAAGAACCTAAATGAATGGTTTACAGACATAATCCGTCTTGAATAGCTTCAAATTTAACTTTTGATAAATCAAATCCTTTTTTACTCTCAACTAACTTCTTAGCTTTTTCAACTGTTTCAGAATCCACAAAATCGGGCATTCTAATCATCAATCGCCAAATAAAGTCATTTCTATCTAGTTTACCAGCTCTAGGTTCATTTTTACTGGTCCATAAACCTTCAAGAGGCGGAACCACAAAAGGTTGGAAATTTTCAATTGTAAAGTCTGGGTTTCGATAGGACATTGAAATCATATAGGCTGTCGCATACAAATATTGAATGGCTTCTTGAAAAGCTGGACTTGTTGGTGCTCCTTTGCCATCTATCATTAGATAATTAAGGGCAGGCAGCTCAATTAAAGAAATTCCTTTTGGTAAATAATAATTTTTATCAGATTTTTTATAATCAATTTTCGGGCTAGACATGCTTTTATTATATCAAATTTATAAATAAAAAAACCTGCCTTAATGACAGATTTTTTATTTTCAAATTAGAGATTTGCAACGTTATGATAAACTTTTTGGACGTCATCGTCATCTTCAAGAGCATCAATGAGTCCTTCAAAGATTTCTAAATCTTCAGGTGAAAGTTCAACTTCTGATTGAGGAATCATTTCTAATTCTGTTGTTGAGAACTCAGTAATTCCAGCTTCTTTAAGTGCTGCAATTCCTTTATGAAGGTCTGTTGGTTCTGTATAAACAACAATATTTCCTTCTTCTTCGGTCACATCACGAACATCAACTTCAGCATCAAGCAAAATTTCAAAGATATGGTCAGGGTCAGTTCCTTCAAAAACAATCACCCCTGTATTGTCAAACATATAGCTGACAGCACCGGCTGCTCCGATATTCCCACCATTTTTGTGGAAAGTAGTACGGACATTAGCGATTGTACGGTTAACATTTGAAGTCAAAGTTTCGGCGATAACCATTGAACCATTTGGTCCAAATCCTTCATAACGTCCTTGAACGAAAGTTTCATCACCACCACCTTTAGCTTTATCGATTGCTTTATCAATAATGTGTTTTGGAACTTGCGCTTGTTTGGCACGTTCAATAACGAATTTTAATGATGAATTTGATTCTGGATCTGGTTCACCTTGTTTAGCAGCGGCATAGATTTCAACACCGAATTTTGCATATACTTTAGAAGTTGCACCGTCTTTAGCGGTTTTTTTAGCAACAATATTGGCCCATTTACGTCCCATTGGAATAATCTCCTTGAAATTTTATTTAAATTATTGGCAGAGGATTAATCTGCATGATTTTTTCTATCATATTATATCACAATTTGTAAAGGCTCGTCTATGAGAAATCAAAAAAATCCCGATTTTACGGGATTTTACTTTAATTTCATCAGGGATTATTCTTGTGAGGAAATTTCATTAGAGTTTTCTTCACCTTCTTTTATTTTCATTCTTAATAAGAACACGGCAGCAATAATCCATAAAACAAGCGAAACAAATATGATAACCCAAGCAAAGATTCCTGCAATCAGTGTTAAAATTGCTGCTGCATTGCTCAAATTGAATCTTCTATTTTGGCGAAGTAAAATAATCGCAAGGACAAATGTTGCTATTCCCACAAACCCAATAATAATTTTGATAAACATAGCAGGGCCAGAATTTGCTGCATTAAATCCGGCTTCAAAGCTGTTTGAACCAGTTGAATTGAGTGCTTGCGATAGTGAAGCCATTGAAACGATGGTTGAAAGCACAACCAAGGCAGCACCAATGATGTTAAGAATCCCCGTCACTTTGACAAGATTCTTCATGCTTTTTTCAGTCATAATAAAAATTCCTTTTCTTTTTATCATAACATATTTTTTACGTTATTTACAAATATTTATCGTAAATGTCTATCTGATTGATGAACGAATTGGTTTTCGACCAAAATTTTGTTCTTCAAATTGAACATTTCCTAATTGATAAATTTCATCAGCTTTTTGGGTCAAGTTGTCCCATGGGTTTTGCCCAATTTTACTGATAATTTTTCCCCGATTTTGAGCTAAAATTTCTTGACCAGTTTTTGAAAAGCCTAGCACATGAATTTGTTCTGGTAAATCAAACTGCTTTGGAATATTTAACAAAATATAAGTTAAAAGCCTACGAACACGTGCTTTCGTATAACGTTTGGTATAAACTTGTTCGACCAATTCATCAAAATTTTTAGCAGATTTGACCGCCTTTTTTAAGCGGACAGAAAATTCTTGATTGACTTGAAAAATATTTTCCAAGTGCTCATCAACTCGAATTTTATATTGCAGAAGTGGAAAATAAGCTGCCCAATTAGTTTTTGGACTTGCATAAGCCGCTAAAATGGCTGACGGAACATGATTTTTTATTGCTGACAAGTCTGTCAGCACCGATTTATTACTGACAGATTGATTAGTTTGCTCTGTCAGTAAATTTTGCCTTTCTGTCAGTGAAAATAACTCCTGACGGAGTGCGGTTGCACTAGCAAATCCTTCTGTCAGCTCTAGTGAATGAAATTTTCCGACGCGTTTAATCGCTTGTAAATTAATTTGTTTACCTGCCGCTGCTTTAGCATAGGCAAGAGCTAAGACGTGATTTGGTGTGTTCCCGTCAAATTCAATTCCCGTAAAATGCTGCCACATTTTTTGAGTTTTTTCAGGGTAGGAAAGCTGGTCAGCTAATGATTGAATGTAACTTTCCATTTCCTCCCCTCTTTTTTCATAAATATCAGCAATTTCATTATAATCAATTGCTGATTCTGAACCAAAAGCCAGGTCAGTAATTCCAAGATTTTTTAAAATATCCACAGCACCACTTGCAAAAAAATCAGCTGCCTGTACCGAAGCAGTGACAGGTAATTCAACCACTAAATCAGCACCACAAGCCAAAGCCATTTGAGCTCTCGTCCATTTATCAAAAATAGCAGGCTCACCTCGCTGCATCCAATTCCCTGACATGGCTACTATTTTTATGCCCTCAATCTGGTTCAAAAGATATTCATGTCCTTTATGAAATGGATTAAATTCGGCAATAATTCCTGTAATCTTATTCATTTTCTACCTCTAAAAAAATCTGTCAGTAACTGACAGAAATATTTTTTCGATTATTTTTTACAGACAAAGAACCAACGCGCACTTTCTTCGCTCGGCGCCTCGTCAGTAAAATCTGCACAGACCATCGCTTCTTTAAAGCCAGCAGTTGCCAAGCGTGCGAGATAATCGTCGATTGGATAAGTCCGTTCTTCATGAACTTCGTCTTTTCGTGTAAATTTCCCATCAGAACCCTGAATGAAAAAACTTAATTCATGGACAATAGAATGTGGAACTTCTCCTTCAAATGAGTCCCATAAAAAAGCAAAGTCTTCCGCATTTTCATGGTAAGAGTAATTGGGGAAAACTTCATCTACTTGATAAGTTGAATGCACATCAAAAATAAAAGTTCCACCTTCATTTAGTATTTCAAAAACACCATCAAACGTAGCTTGTAATTCATCCAAATTTTCCAAATAGCAAAGTGAGTCAGAATAGCAAGTTACCGCATCAAATTTTCCAAGTCCAGAGAGTTCGCGCATATCTCCAGCAGTAAAATCAAGTTGATAACCAGCTTGTCGAGCTTTTTTACTGGCCAAAGTTAACATTTCTTCAGAAATATCAAGTCCGGTCACTTTGTAACCTTCTTGGGCCAAACGAACTGATAAAGCACCAGAGCCACAAGCTAATTCAAAAACTGATTTTGTTTCTTTTGGTAAATGTCTTTTTGTAAAATCAAGCCATTGCTCATAAAGTTCTTGGTCCATGACCTGATCATAGACTCTCGAAAAATCTTCGTAAAATGCCATTTCAGTCCTTTCTAGAATTACTGACAGCTCTTTTAATAGGGCTGTCAGTAAATTTTAAAATAAATAAGAGCTCTGTCAGTAAGACCGACAAAGCTATTAATTATTCAGCCATAAATCCAGAAATATCTACCATTGGTGCATCAGACCAAAGTTTTTCTAAATTAAAGTGTCCACGTTCATCATGTCCAAAGACACTGACTACGATATCACCAAGGTCAATCAAAACCCAACCTGTTTTTGCATCGCCTTCAATATGACCTGCTGCTTTTGCTCCAGCAAGTTCAGCCGCTTCAGCAATATTATCAGCAATTGCATCTAACTGACGGCTATTCATTGCTTCCATGATCACAAAATAATCTGCAACAAATGTCACTTCAGACATATCTAAGGCCACAATATCAAGTGCTTTCTTATCATCGGCTGCTTTTACAACCACTTCAAGTAATTTTTTTGAATCCAATTCTTTCCTCCGAGACTTTTTGCCTCTTTTTATTCATTAAAAATCTTTTTAAGATTTATTATTCATTTTCTCTAGATCCTTTACAATCAAATGTAAAAACTAGACCCACTTATTTTAACATAAAAAGTTACAGCAACCAAAAGTTGCCTGTTATATTCATTATTTTTAGAGAAATTTTAAAAAACGCTTCTGTGAATGATTACTGGTATAACCTTGATGTTCATAAAATTGATGCGCCTCATGCCTTTGCACTCCGGAGTTCAGTCTAATAACTTTAATCTCTCTCGCTTTAGCCTTTTCTTCTAAGGCATTAAGTAATTGAGCCCCAATTCCCTGTCCTTGATTTTTTTCATCCACAACTAAACCTAAGACATTTAGCATCACTTGTTCAGCATAAACCGGAGCATAAATTTCCGCTTCGATCAAAGCTGTCACTCTTTTTCCCAATTCAAAAACAAGAAATTCATGGTCAGCATCTTTTAAAATACGTGCAAGATTTTTCTTGACAGCCACTTCAGAAATTGGATAACCAAGTACTCCAGAAAGGCGGGCAATGTCAAGATAATCTTTCAGTTAAGCTTTTCTAATCATTCATTTTCCTCTGTTCATAATAAGCAGTTTATCTCTAACGATATTTCAAGACAAATAACCAATAAAAGCATTATAGGCTTCAAAAGTTTGAGGGTAAATGGTCAAACGACGTTCTGCCAAATACTCAACCAAACGCATGGTTTCAAAAGCAACTGCTTGATTTAAATCTTGATTAGCAACGGCACGGGCTTCAATGACCCCAGGAAATGTTCGACCTTCCTCAATGTAATCTGCTACATACAACACCTTAGCCAAACCAGACATTTCTTTATCTCCGACCGTATGAATCTCAATCGCCCTTAAAATTTCTTCATCTTCAAGTCCGAAATCTTCACGCATTTTATAAATTCCGACTTTTCCATGCCAAATATTATTATCCCAATTTTTCAAATCAGAATCTAAGCCATATTTATCAATCAAGGCTAGAAAAGTTTCATCATCCACTTCTTTACAATAGTCATGTAAAAGTCCAGCTAAACTTGCTTTATGCGGGTCAACTTCATATTTTTGCGCTAACGCAATCGCTGCTTTTTCCACACCGAGCATATGTTCAAAACGTGATTTTTTGACCATGCTAGCAATTTTCGCTAACAAATCTTCTCTTGATAAATTCACTTCTGGATAAAAGTCAAACATATAAGCCTTCTTTCAAAATGTAATCTAAAACCTTCGGTGCCAAAAGAAAATGTGGTTTAATTCCACGGTGCAATTGTTCCCGAATCAAATTTCCAGAAATATCCATCATTGGAACATCCACCCACATAATCGGATAAGAAGTTCCTGCCCGATACCGAGGCCTACGAATCCCAACGAATTGAACTAATTCTAATAACTCATCAATATGTGCCCAATGAGCTAAACCAGAAATCATGTCACCACCGATAATAAAATAAAAATCACAATCTGGATTTTCTTCATGAAGCTCAAGTACCGTTTGATAAATATCAGCGCCATCTTTAGCTTTCAGGCGACAAGCGTCTACTTCTAAACCAGGACAATCTTCAATAGCTGCGGTCAGCATAGCTGCAACATGCCCGTCAGTATTATGTTCTGGTAAAAAGACAACTTTTTCCAAATTAAGTTCTTGGCGCACTTGGTCAGCAATTGTCAAATGGCCAACATGAACAGGATTAAAATTACCCCAAAAAAGTCCGATTGCCCGTCGTTTCTCGTCTTCTTTAGCTTTTAATTCTACCTTTGTAAAAGGAGTCAATAAATCTATTGCCATTTGTTCACCCATTATATCTTAGTCTTTGATTATTTTTTAGAACAGTTTATTTCACAATATTTTTAACTTCAACCGAAATTTTGCGATTTTCTTTGCGGTCAGAAACTTTAAACACAATGAGATTTCGACCGATGATTTGAACCACATCAAGTCCCATTTCTTCAATTGCTTCTGCCACATCTGTTGCCACTTCATCTGAGTTTTGTAAAATATTAACTTTGATTAGCTCACGTGCATCGCAAGCCGAGCGAATGCTTGTCAAAATTTCATTAGACAAACCACTTTTGCCAATTTGAACAATTGGTTTAATATTAACTGCCAAGCTACGCAAGTAGCGTTTTTGTTTTCCGTTCATTTCCATGATTTAATTTTTCCTATTTCTATTTTTAAAATTTCCGGCAACCTTTAGTTATTGGGTAATTTCCAACTCAATTCAGGCGCAATCAATCCTTTAATCAGATATCCTTTTTCACCCTCAACCACTGATTGCACCAAGGCACTTTTTCGTAATTCAGGTAACTGATAGGCTTTTTCGTAAGGTAACTCTAACTCAAAAGCATCAAAAAGTTCATGTAATTTTTCCAAAATTGCTGTTTTCAGCCATTGCACGCCACTTTCAGATTTAATTGAGAGTTGTAAACTTGGCGATAAAGTTGGCAAGAAATCACTTGGTGCTATATCCATTTTATTATAAACATTCAGCACAGGAATATTGGTAAGCTGCAAATCTTCCATGATTTTTAATACTGTTTGTTCATGAATTTCGTGATGAGGGTTGCTGGCATCCACAACATGAATCAGTAAATCAACATTAGCTGATTCTTCTAGTGTTGATTTGAATGCTTTAATCAGCTCTGTTGGCAGGTTTTGGATAAAACCGACAGTATCGGTCAGTGACACCGTAAAATCTTCAACAAATTTAACTGCTTTTGTTGTGGCATCTAAAGTTGCAAAAAGTTCATTTTGCTCATATTGTTCTTTATCAAGCCCAACTAAAGCATTCATAATGCTGGATTTTCCGGCATTGGTGTAACCAATTAAACCAATCCGAAAAATTCCTGATTTTGAGCGTTTTTGGCGGATATTTTCCCTTGTTTTTTCAACTTTTTTGAGGGCTTTATCAATGTTTTCAATTCGAGTGCGAATATAACGTCGATCTGTTTCAAGCTTGGTTTCACCCGGCCCTTTAGAACCAATTCCCCCACCTTGACGGCTGAGCATAATCCCTTGTCCCACCAAACGAGGCAAAAGATAATTGAGCTGGGCTTCTTCAACTTGAAGCATTCCTTCATGCGAGCGCGCACGCATAGCAAAAATATCCAAAATCAATTGCATTCTATCGATGACTTTGACACCCAAAGCTTCTTCTAAATTGACATTTTGCCTTGGTGATAAGCGGTCATTGAAAATAACTGTATCAATTTCACCCACTTCAATCGCCCAACGCATTTGTTCTAATTTTCCAGAACCAATCATTGTCCGACTATCTGGACGTTCTCTTTTTTGAGTGAATTGGTCAATAACCAAACCGCCAGCTGTTTTTGTCAGTTCAGCAAGTTCAATCATTGATGACTCAAAAGCCTGAAAATTTTCAGCTGTTTCCACTCCTGCAAGGAGAACTCTTTCTTGTTTTTCTTCTAAATCTATCAAATTTTTAGTAAAATTTTCCTTTTTAATTTTTGTCAGCTGAGTTTAGACTAAAATTGTTATAGAGTCAAACTCTGCTCATTTATTTATTCAGTTGTCACAATTCTTTTGATTTGAGAATTTACTGACAGATTTTTCAGCTCGTCAGCAAAGAATGTCGGGAAAGCTTTGTAATTTTTATACTCAGCAATTGGAATCCATTTCAAAAATTCTTTGCTACCATCAGTCCCAAAACTCTCCGATTTTACTGACAGATTTTCTGTCAGTGGTTTCATCAGAAAATAAAAACTCAATTCATGACAATTGACCTTATTTAAAAAATCACTTTCCTGACCTGTAAAAAAATTTTCATGGATAAAAGCTAATCTTTCGATTTCAAGTTGTAAACCAGTTTCCTCATAAAGCTCACGCAGACAAGCCTCCTCGGCCGTTTCACCCAGTTGCACGGCACCACCAACCGAATAATAATAATCATTGTGGTCATTGCCAACCATCAAAACAGCATCATCTTTAATAATAATTCCAGCTGCCCGATATCGAAACCACTGATTATTACGCGTAAAACCAATATCCTGACTAGTCTCTTCCATTTTAATTCTCCAAGATTTTACTGACAGAAATTCTGTCAGTAATTTTACAAGACAAACTGTGAATATTCTTTACCCAATCAAAGCCTTACGAACAACTACATCCACACCTTCTGGCACCCAAGCTGCCACAACTGCTTTTTGTGGCACACGAACCCAGCCGAGACCAGAAAAGACAATATCCGATTTGTCAGTAATTTTAAACTCACGACGAACCAATTTAGCACCAACTAAAGCAGGAGCCAAGAGTTCTCCTTTATGCTTCTCATAAAATTCAGTCGCACCTTCAAGTTTCGTCCGATGAACATTGATTTCATTGTCAAAATAAGCCGTCATTCCTTGACGTACGCCACTTATAAAATCAAAACGTGCCAAACCACCAAAGAACAATGTTTGTTCAGGATTGAGTTGATAAGTTTTCGGTTTAATTTCTTTACGCGGTGACACATATTTCAAATCTTCTGGTTCCAAATAATGAGCCATTTGCCCACGGTGAATAATCCCCGGTGTGTCAATCAATGCCGAATCTTCATCAAGCGGAATTTCAATCTTATCAAGGGTTGTCCCAGGGAAACGTGAAGTTGTAATCACATCCTCAGAACCTGAAGCTGATTTAATAATTGCATTAATCAAAGTTGATTTACCAACATTCGTTACCCCAACCACATAGACATCACGCCCACGGCGGTAGTATTCAATAGCTTCCATCAATTCAGCCACATCATCTTTATTTTGAGCCGATGTCACTAAAATATCTTTAGGTTTAAGCGAACGTGAAGCCGCTTGTTCTCTTAACCAAGCAGTTAATTTCCCAACTTTTAGTGATTTTGGTAAAACATCACGTTTATTGGCAACCATGAGTAAATCATTTCCACCAGTCAATTTATGAAGGTTAGGAATCAAAGAGCCGTTAAAGTCAAAAATATCAACCACATTGACAATCAAAGCGTCATGTTGCCCAATTTCTTTAAGTAAACGCAAAAAATCTGCATCCGTCAAACTTGTCGGTGCAATCTCATTATAATGGCGCAAGCGGAAACAACGCTGACAGTATAAATCCTCAGTTTTGATAGAAGCTTCGCTTCCCTCATCTCCAGCCTGAACAGCTTCCATTTGGTCGCGTTCAGCTATTTTTTTCTTCAAAGCACCCGCAGGCAAAAAGCCAAGTGCATTTTTATCCTCAGTTTGAATTTTTGCACCACAACCAATACAGTACAAATCTTCCATTGTATTTTCATTTTCAATCATATTGCTTATTATACCACATTTCAACAGCATTTTTAGCCTTTTTTCCTATAATAAAAGACCTATTTTAATCATCTTTTTACTGACAAATTTTTCTGTGAGTAAATTTCAAAATAAAAAAGAGAACGACAACTTGTCAATTCCCTTTTTTTACTGACAGAATTATTGTCAGTAATTTTTATTGTACAGAATAGTTAGGTGCTTCTTTAGTAATTTGTACATCATGCGGATGTGATTCTTTCAAACCAGCACCAGACATTTCGATAAATTGTGCTGAATCATGCAAAGCAGTAATATCAGCCGCACCAGTATATCCCATTCCCGCTTTCAAACCGCCAAGCATTTGGAAAACGATATCTGTCGCTGTTCCTTTATAAGCCACACGTCCTTCAATTCCCTCTGGAACAAGTTTGTTAGCTTCATTAACAGCCCCTTGGAAATAACGGTCTTTAGAACCTTTTTTCATGGCTGCCAAGCTACCCATTCCACGGTAAGTTTTAAACTTACGACCTTGGAAGATTTCAAATTCCCCAGGAGATTCGTCAGTACCTGCAAGCATTGAACCAAGCATAACAGCGTCTCCACCAGCAGCAAGCGCCTTAACAATATCACCTGAATATTTAATCCCACCATCAGCGATGATTGTTTTACCAAATTCACGCGCCACATTTGCCGCATCATAAATGGCTGTAATTTGCGGAACACCTACACCAGCAACAACACGAGTCGTACAGATAGAACCAGGACCAATCCCAACTTTAACCACATCAACACCAGCTTCAAACAAAGCACGAGCACCCTCACCAGTAGCAATATTACCAGCAATCAAAGTACGGTCTGGGAAATGATTACGAATTTCACGAATTTTGCGTAAAACACCAGCTGAATGTCCATGAGCCGTATCAATAACAATCGCATCAGCCCCCGCAGCGAACAAAGCTTCCGCACGCTCAAAGGTATCAGAAGATACACCAACTGCTCCAGCAACAAGCAAACGACCTTGCTCATCTTTAGCAGCATTTGGGAATTCAATCACCCGTTCAATATCTTTAATTGTAATCAAACCAGCCAATTTACCAGCTTCATCAACCAAAGGTAATTTTTCAATTTTATGCTCTTGCAAAATACGAGCAGCTGTATCTAAAGTTGTTCCAACCGGAGCAGTAATCAGATTTTCAGAAGTCATCATATTTTTGATTTGTTGATTATAATCCGTAATAAAACGCAAATCACGGTTAGTAATAATCCCCACCAATTTACGATTTTCAAGCGTATCAACGATTGGTACGCCAGAAATTCGGTAAGTTGCCATCAAGTTTTCAGCTTCTTCAATTTTATGATTTGGAGTCAAGAAAAATGGATCTGTAATAACACCAGATTCTGAACGTTTCACTTTATGAATTTCTTCAGCTTGTTCCTCAACAGACATATTCTTATGAACTACACCAAGTCCACCTTGACGCGCCATTGAAATAGCCATTTTTGAGTCAGTTACAGTATCCATGGCAGCAGAGATAATTGGAATATTCAAAGTCAAATTTTTAGCCAACTTTGTCTTCATACTCACCTCATTTGGTAAAACATGAGACTCTGCTGGAATCAGCAATACATCATCAAAAGTAAATCCCTTTTTCAAAAACTTAGTTTCCCAGTTTGACATCGAAAATATTCCTCCATTATCGTGCTATATATATTTAATATAGCTATATTTCTATGGCATTCGCCAATTTTTTATTTTTACTATTCTACCACTATTCCCTAAGCATTTCAACAGTAGAAAACAGATTAACTAAAAAATATGCATAATTTAAACTGATGATTACCTTATTATTTCATAAACTTGCCTTAAATATGGTAACATATATTATGAAAGGCAAAAAAACAACTTAAAATTACATTTTAAACCAAATAAAAACAAAGCCGTTAAATTGTTAATTTTTTTACTTAAATGCAACATCCTATTCTTCTTATCATTGTAAAATATGATAAGAACTCTTATTTATCCTACACCATCAAAAAAAAGCAATAATTTTAGAAATGAAACTGAAAAAATCTTATATTATTTCCTTAATGCTCTTTTCTGGGCTACTATTTGCGAAACCAGTATTAGCTGAAGATGCTATTAGTTCAGATAATACACCAATGGGACATTACATCGAGCAAGAACAAAGTCAAGAAGCTTCAAAAGAGAATACCAGTGATTCTTCTACCACTACTCCCAGTATCAGAGCACGATCTTTTGCAGCAGTTCCAGTTGCCAATGTTCCTTCTGATCTCAAGTCTGATGATAACACCCTGCCAAGAAAAGATGCTGTGGATATTGCCAGCTACCAATCATGGATGACACAAGCAGACTTTAATTCTCTTAAGGCATCGGGTGTCCAATCAATTGTTGTTAAACTAACTGAAGGAACCAACTATACAAATCCATATGCTGCTAATCAAATTAAAATGGCTCAAAATGCCGGCTTAAACGTTGCAGTCTATCACTATGCACGATTAACAGGAGCCAATTCACAAAGTACTGCAAATTCATTAGCTATACAGGAAGCCGCATACTTTGCAAAGGTAGTTAAATCTTTGGGATTAGCTAGCAACACTGTAATGATTATGGACTGTGAGCAACCTTATAGAGATGGTTCTGGAAATATCATCGGCCCGAACCCAGTAACAGTTGATTGGGCAACAGCTGGGGTACAGTTTGCTAACAGCCTAAAAGGAAATGGTTATAGCAACACAAAGTTTTATACCTCTGCTTCATGGATTGGAACAAATACAGCAACTTGTCAAATGAATTATAATACCCTAGGAGGTCCCAAAAACCTATGGGCTGCCCAATATCTTTACGGAAAACCATCTTCTAGTAATCTACAAAATACACAATATGGCGCTTGGCAATATACAAGTCAGATGTATTATCAAGGAACCTCTAACTTAAAAGCTAATGCTGTTGATACTTCAATTGATTATAGTAATTTTTTTGCATCATCTGGTACAACTCCCCCCGATAATTCTATCATTCCTCCCGGAGATAATTTAGTAGCTAATGGTATCTATAACATATCATCTGCAAACAGAGCGATAGATATTAGTGGAGGTGGTGTAGTAAATAATTCTACAATTCAAACTTATAGTAAAAATGGATCTGCAGCTCAAATTTGGCAAGTAACACGTTTGAGTAACGGCTACTATACTTTCATGAATCCTCAATCAGGAAAATATTTAGAGATTAAAGCCGCTGCAACAGCTAATGGGACTCGAGTTAATCTTTATCAAGGCAATGGAACCGATGCCCAACAATGGGTTATCGCGCCAAATAGTTCTGGAGGATATTCTATTCTATCTAAACTTGCAGGAAAAGCCATTGATATTCCAGCAAATTCTTATAATAATGGTTCACAATTACAAATATATGCTTCAAATAATACTCTTGCTCAAAGTTGGTCTTTCACTAATACAAGTACTCCAACGCCTGTCACCGATGGAATTTATCGTATTAAAAATCTTACTCATCCTCTTTTTGTTGATCTTGCTGGAAATAATAGCGCAAATAAGACACAAATTCAAATTTATTCCGAAAATAATACACCAGCTCAACTTTGGAAGTTCACAAAACTTTCAAATGGGAATTACGAAATTTCAAATCCAAATTCTGGAAAATGTATAGAAGGTGCAGGTGCTAATCTGAGCAACGGCACTAAAGTACAGCTTTATCAAAGAAATGGAACCATGGCACAGCAATGGATAATTACTTCATTCTCTTCTGGAATAAGAATTAAAAATGCCAATTCTGGAAAAAGTTTGGATATCAAAAATGGGAACTATTCTCCAAATGCGCCATTACAGTTATACGACTCAAACTATACAGAAGCTCAACAATGGCAACTTATAAAATAAAAAAACTCGTGTGGAATAATCTCCACCGAGTTTTTTTTATTGATTAAATAAGATTCAATTTTTATCTAAATCTTTAAATTCTTTCTCAACTGCTTTTAAAGCTACTCCAAAGACCTGATCCATATCATAGTATTGATAATTGCCTAAGCGACCACCAAAAATAACATTTGGATATTTTTTTGTCTCTTCTTTATATTTTCTGAAAAGCTTAGAATTTTTTTCATCATTAACTGGATAATAGGCTTCTTTTGTGCGATCCCAATTTTGAGGATACTCTTTCGTTAAAATCGTATATCCCTCGTCAGCTTTTTTATCGAAATGTCTCCACTCCATCACACGAGTATAGGGCGTTTCTGCATCAGTATAATTGATGACAGCATTCCCTTGAATATTATCAGATTTTACAGTTTCTGTTTCAAATCGTACAGAGCGGTATTCCAGTTCTCCAAAAGAATAATCAAAAAACTGATCAATCATTCCCGTATAAACAATTTTTGGAAATTCTTCTAAAAATACTTCTTTATCACTGAAAAAATCCACACCTGTTTGAACATCGATAAGGTCAGAATCAAGCATTTTATCAAAGATTGCAGTATAACCATCAACTGGAACCCCTTGATAACGATGATTGAAGTAATTATTATCAAACGTATAGCGAACCGGAAGACGGCGGATGATGAATGAGGGGAGCTCAGTAGCTTTACGTCCCCACTGTTTCTCAGTGTAACCTTTAATAAGTTTATGATAGATATCAGTACCAATCAAACTAATTGCTTGTTCTTCTAGATTTTTAGGGATTCCTGAAACTCCTGCTTTTGCCTTCTGTTCCTCAATCTTAGCAGCCGCTTCTTCTGGAGTCTTTACCCCCCACATTTGATAAAAAGTGTTCATGTTAAAGGGAAGGTTATAAAGTTCCCCTTTATAATTCGCAACAACTTGATTAATATAATTATTAAACTCTGTAAATTGATTGACGTAATCCCAAACCATTTTATTATCGGTGTGGAAAATGTGTGCTCCATAATCATGGACATTGATTCCATGTTCTTTATGAGTATACATATTTCCACCAATATGAGAGCGACGTTCAATAATTAATGATTTTTTACCATGCTTTGCAGCTTCATGGGCAAATATCGAACCATAAGGTCCTGCTCCAACAATAAGATAATCATAATTTTTTTTATTAAATTTCATTTTTTCTCCTATTATCATGATATCACATATAAGTTGTGATTAAAAAGTTCTAATATAAATTTTCATAGTTTTATCTTTACAAATAATATACACCAAAAAGTGTAGAAAACAGAAGTAAAAGATTTGTAAGTACCGCAGTACCAGATAAAAACAATAGTACACCTTTTGAACCATTAATTTTAATTTTAAATTTTTCTTGGCAAGTGATGAATAGAAGTAAAAACAAAGTAGGAGTAAAGTATCTCCCCTGTAAGCCCTGCATCTGGCCTAATATAGTTGCATTTCCAACTGGTGCTCCAGTGGGAGTATATGTCATATAGACATAATAAACAGCCATAACTCCTAATAAAAAGATGATAAAACTTGTCAATGAGATAAATTTATTTTTAATAAATTTATCTTCGGAAAGTAGTGTAGTGAACAATACAATGTACCAAATCATACTTACCCAAGCAGGCGTATAATTGATATTAGGATATGGTGAACCTAATAAATTATAGAATACAGAACTTACCGATAAGTAATCTCGTAAATTGACAGAATAATTAATTATAAATCTATAAATACTATAAAAAATCCCACCATGTTTCAAACTTAATAAAAAGAGTAAAATTGAAAGCAAGAGTCCAATTCCCACTAATAAAGTTATAGATATTCCTCTTTTATTTCTCCATAAGTAACTAAGAAACAAAGATATCTTACTGTATATTCTTGGGAAAATAAACATTATTATTAATACTGGTATGAAAAGTAACAAAACTTTAAAGTTAGTCTTTGCTCCAAAATAAATAGAAATTGAAGCCACCCCCAACTCTACCCATCTCCACCAGTTAATCTTTTGATCAACTAAACTATTAATAATTATAGCCATTAACCAAGCAACTAATATAAAACTCAGAGAATCATAAGATAAACTTGCAAACGAATTCAAAGTAACCGGAGTTAGAGATAAGGCTACAAAAATCATTTTCCCTTTTTTAACAAACTTAATTATAAAAAACATTAATAATGAGTTAATGAGTACTGAAAATAAGCGAGCCGTTGTTATCATAACACCAATTGACGGATAAATTTTATGTCCCAGCCATACTCCTATAGAAGGAATTAAATGACCCCAAAAGTTATAGGATTTTAAATTTGGATTCTCTGTTAATCCTTCTCTTGGTTGCTTATTCATTGGCATTTCAACTATTTTAGTTAAATAGTAAGTTTGAAAATAATCTCCCTGTTGATATGCTTTAATTTGTTGATCAATTCCAGTTCCTATTTCAGGTTCACCATATGCCGAAATGTCATTTGACAAATTTGCCATGTTTGAACTTACTACATAATGATATTGACCATCTGGTTCATTGAAAAAGGGCATTCCTATTGCAAGGATCATACCGAGTAAGACACTAATAATAAGATAAACCTTGTGGACTTTACTTTTTTCCCCAACTACAGAAGAGGAAACTGATTTTTTTTCTTTTCTCTTTTTCATATCCACTCCTTATAATCTTCTATACTTTACCAATAAAATTACCACAGCTAAAATTAGTCCACCAAAAAAACTAATAGCTACAAAGATATAAATTGGAATAGTATTTCGCCCTTGTCTACTCCCATCTAATGTTAAATTACTATATTCATTAACACCTGGAGCATAATCAGGAATTTCTCCCGTAAGACCAATCAGGACATTACTTGGATTAGTTATTGAATTATCAACCATTAAGGAATTATTTGAAGAAAAATAGCTTCGGCTAAAAATAGAAAACTTAAAAATTTTATTAGAATCTGACAAATCAGTATTCGTATCAATACGATAAAGAAAATAATCGTCTCCTTGTGCTAGACCTAGAATCTGTATTAAGCTATTATTGATTTTTTCATTTTCTTTCTCATTAAAATTAAATCTTAAAACGCTCAGGGGAATTTTTTGAGGCTGATCACTTCCCAATATATATCGATTTCCACCTTCTAAAATTAGGGGATCTGAAGCCTGTGCTATATCCAGGTTATCAAACTTATTCCATTTTTTATTTTTGCCATATATCTTATAAGCACTACCATCTGTTTTAGCTAGTATAAATTTTCCGCCTTCAGCAAACGCCGTAGCATTTTTTGTAGTCATTGCAAAATTTATACCTGCGATAATTAAATTAGGAGTTGAAGCCACACTTGAACTACCATCCTTATTTACAGAGATCGCTTGCAATGATGTATGAATCGGTTTATTTGTACTTACGTTATTTCCTTCAAGATTTACATGTACCGTAACACGCAATAATATATCACTTTGGGTTGGATTTAATGTGATATTGGCAGCAATCACTGGTTCGGAAGAATTGAATACCAGTGTATCGTTTAAAGTTGGATTCGTCACTATCGTTGCTACCTCTGAGTTTTTTAAAACTTCTATCGAATCAAAGGAAAGATTTGATTTTGGTGGTAAAACCAAATTAATATTTCCTGATTGCTGCCACATATTTTTATTAATAGAAAGATTGAAACTAAATTTTTGATTAGTACCAACAACATACTGACCAAAGTTTGAAGCCAAAGCGCTTAACTTATTATCCGCCGTAAACTTTATTTTATCATCCACATTTACAAGATCTATCACAACTTTTTCAGAAGATTTTTGTATATTCGTAAGTTTAACAAAGTTGTTATTATTATCAAGAATTAACGTATAGCCTTTCATAATATTGGCTTTGGCTAAACCTTTGCTGTTTGTGAACTTATAAATAACATGTTCTGGATTCAAAAAGGGAACTGTGGTATTTGACTGATTAATTTCACTGATTAGCGATAAATTATCAACATTAATTAGGCCTGAAATTATTGAGCTCATTTCCTCATCTGTATGAGTAATACCTTGACCAATTTTTTGACCATTACTTAAAGCAATTACACCATTATTAGTGGTACTATTTGTATTTTGAGATGCTAATATCCAGGCTGCAGAGCTTCTAGCTTTCTTACTTATATTTCCACTTTTTATTTCTTGATAAGCACGATCAATGTTCATAGCACTATAAGAAGTATGAATTACGGGCATACCATTATTAGTAACTTGTAATTCAACATTCGTTTGTTCTGGTGGCAAAGTATTGGCAATAATTTTATTTTCTGTCACTAAAAATATTAATATAAAGGAGCAGATTAAAATCAAAAATTTTGTATTTATTTTTTTTTTCATAATGACTTTCAATATTTGGGATAGCTTATCTTTTTATAATTTTTTTGATATACGGACTAACTAACGAATTAGCTGGTGCACGTAATATGTATAAAGTTATTATATAAATTAATACTGCGATAATCGTTTGAATTAAATAATTTAATATACTAATTGGAAAATTCTTATTAACAAAATCCAAGAATACAAAAACAAAAGCTCCACCAATAATATACTTCCAAAGACCATGAAAAACTTCCTTAACTGTAAACAAATCCCTCAACTTCCATAAAATATATGTTGCTACACTGAATTCTGTTAATATTGTTGCTATTATAGCACCCATTGTTCCTAAAACAGGGATTAAAGTAAGATTGAAGAGTACATTAACGATAAGTCCGGCAATCGTTGACATCATATATTCATGCATTTTTTTTGCCGCTAACAAATACTGTGTACTTAGGGCATTTGTTAGCGCCAAGAAAAATATTGTTATTGAACCAACAGCAAGCAAAGAACCTACCGGAGCAAAGTTTTTACCAAAATAAAAGACAGCAAAAGTTTGACTGACACCTATAATACCAGAAATGCATAAGATAGAAATACAGTTTCCTAAATCTATTGATTTTAAAATAAGCGGTTTTACTTTTTCACTCTCACCAGATGAAAATAATCCAGATAAATGAGGTAAAAATGCGGAGTTAAAACTTGAAACAAGTGTCGCTCCCAATATAATGATCATATAGGTTTGTGTAAAGTATGCTACGCTATCAAGGCCAGAAAATATTTGGAGTAAATTTTTATTAAGTGAGGTGTAAATTGTAATAGATACCTGTGGAAGCAACAACATTGTTACTGGACGTAGATGTTGGACAATATTGAGCGAACGAACTGGAATTTTCTTTAACTCTCTTCGTAAAAAAGGCCAAACGGTCATATTACCAATCAATGTTGAGAGAGCAAGTAATAAAATATAAAGCCATAAATCATTCGGTGTCCTGACAAAAACAAAGATAGCAACGGTTAAGAGTAATCTGATAATTGTATTACGAACAACTATAACCTTGAAGTTTTCAAGCCCCATAAAAAACCAAGAAACATCAAAAGCAACAGCTATCAAAGTAATTCCTTGAAGTAAAAAATAAATTTCCCATTTATTTTGAAAGAAAATAAAAATTAAATATGCAATAAGTGCAATAGCTACAGTAATGAACTTTAAGCTTAATAGCTCATAAAATATACGGCTTCTTGCCTCTTTATCCTTTTGATGATAGGCTATCTCACGATTACCATACAATGTAATACCCAGTGCACCAGCAAGTACAAAATACCCCAGCCATGCGGCTGTAGATGAATAAATACCCACTCCTTTAGTTCCCAATGTTCTTGAAACATAAGGCGCAGTTATCAAAGGTAAAATTAATATTAAAACTTGATAAACTGTATTATACATCATATTTTTTATTAACTTCATCAAATTATCCTCTAAATTTCACCATTTATTATTTTTATTAGACGTTCTCCAGATTTATCTATTACATACTGTTTCACATCCTCATTTCCCTTATGAGCTACAGCGATACGTTTTCCGTCATTTTGAAGTATTTCTATAATATTATCGACGAATTCTTTTTTATTATCAGGTTCAACTAAAATGCTATTAGCGTCATTAGCATAATCTACTATTCCCCCTATACGACTTGCAACAACTAGAGCTCCTGATGCCATAGCTTCCATACCCGTTAAAACCCAGCCTTCTAAAACACTTGGAAGAAGATATATTTTAGAGACACCATAAATTTTATTACGAAGTTGCTCTGTATTGGCATTCTTTGTAAAATGAATCCAATTCTCTAACTCTTCAAGTGGATCATATGCCCCAAATAATTGGACTTCAAGATCAGGGATTACCTTTTTTACCTCACGTAGAATTTCTAATCCAAACTTTGTACGTTTTGTTTCTTGAGCGTGATTCAAGAGACAGATAATATTTTTCCTATCTTCCACAGAATTTTCGAGATAAAACTCATTATGATTATAAAAGTTTGGTAAATATTTTGGCTCTCCTGCACCAGATTCTAAAACTTTTGCTCTTAGTTCATTTGAAATAACAATATTAGTCATTCCCATATTATAAGTTTTTTCAGCAAAACCTTTCTTATTTCTGAACCCCTCTGCTTCATAATTTTGAATAAAATAAAATTTTTCTCCTTTTTCTTTTGAAAGCGAAGAAACAAATGGGGCAGTTTTCGCACCTGTCGCAAAGATAATATCTGCATCAGGTATATCACTAGGAAAAATACAATTATAAAACGATTTGATAGCATTATTAAGTGGAAACCAAGTTACTTCAGTTTTACGGTTTGAAAATTTTAAAATTTTTGTATCGACAACACGTTTAAACGTTGCATAAGCTTTTGGTTCATTTGGTGCATAACAATAACACATAGAAACATCAAATCCTTGTTCTACTAACCAGTTCGCATATTGATAAACAATTTTAAAGCCTCCAATCGCATGATTATAGTTTGCTGGCAGAATAAAATTTATTTTCTTATTATCTTTCATTTGATTTCTTTCTCTTTTTAAGACAAACAAAATATCTCTGATTTGACTTGAACGGTGTTCATATTTTTTCCAGTCCTTAACTTGTTGAACTATCACTTTCCACAAGTTACCTGATTTTGCATTTGCCACTCGTCTCTTTGTGAATTCATAATATTTCTTTTCCAATTGTGCTAATGAGGAGTTGTTATCTTGAAGTACTTTATAAGCTATTTCATAGTACCCCTGATGCTTGGCATAAAGCTCTTGGATATGAAACTTTTTCGGAGATTTAAGTGTTACATCATGTCTACCACTTGCATTCATTGCATGTCGATTATGAATAGCAAGCGTCTCATTCAGATTATAACCGACTTCTAATAGTCCAGCTAAGGCCTGAATAAGTGAATCATGAGGGAGTAGGTCATAATCTTCCTTCCAATATTTTATAAATCGGTCAATGAATTCTTTTTTCATCGCAATACTCATTCCTTGACGAAAACCTACATTATAAAAACGATTTATGGGAAATTTTGAAAGTTCTTTGTAATTATCCGCAAATACATAACTTTTGGGAATCGCTGCCTGGTCGGTGCTAACATTAAATTCAATATCTGAGCTTAAAACTTCTATTCCAGAATGACTTGAAAGGACTTCTACTTGTTTTTTTATTTTCTCCAAATTCCAAACATCATCTTGGTCTGATAAAAAAATAACATCTGCATCGGTATTTTGCGAATCAATCAACAGTTGGCGAAAATTCAAGCGCCATCCTAGGTTCTTTTGATTTTTAATGATCTTCCATCCAACTAAGTTATTAGCTGTTATGTAATCTTTAACAAATTGAACCGTTCCATCCGTCGAACCATCATCACGTATGATTACATAATCAGGAGCAAGCACTTGATCTCTTATAGAATCTAATTGCTTTTCAATAAATTTCTCTCCGTTATATGTTGCCATCAGTACTGCTGTTTTCATTATTCAAAACTTTCTATTGTCTTTTTCAAGCCCAAATCAAGACCAACTAATCTGTTCCAACCCATTTTTTCTATTTTAGACATATCCATCACTGTTCTACCGTCTGTACTATAAGCTGTACTTTGAGAAGTAGGAATATCAAACTTAACTTTTAGTTTTTCATCAGGTAAAAGTGATACTAATTTTTGTGCCAAATCTCTTATTTGAATAGGTTCGTCTTCATTTGCAACATTATATGCTTGTCCAGAATCACCATTTAACAAAACAGTTAAGAGTGCTGTAGTTGCATCTGAAATATAACAAAAGGCTCTTTCAGCAGTCCCTTCAGATTTTAGAATGATATCTTCATGATTAACAACATTCGAAATCAAATCACTCATGATACGTCCATCATTATTTATTTCCATACCTGGACCATAAGAGTGAGCGATTCGAGCTACCGTATATGGAATTTCGTATTGTACAAAATAGCTTTCTAATAACGTCTCTGCCATTCTTTTACTTTCGGGATAACAGGCTCTTGGAGAAAGAATATCAAATCCTCCATAATCTTGTTCTGTTAATAGATTTTTAATTGATTTTCCATAAATTTCGCGTGTCGATAAGAAAAGAAAATTTTGAATTCCTTTTGTTCTTGCCAACTCCAACAAATTCATTGTTCCCAAAGTATTAGCTTTGATAATTCCTACAGGATCTGCTGAAATAAATTTTGGGCTAGCATTACTTGCTGCATGAACAATGTAATCAATGTCTTTTTCATAATCAAATGCCTGAGTAACGTCATGTTGGATAAGTTCAAAATATTCATTTGACAAACTTTGAAACTTAGCATTTGCCTTTTCCATATTTCTAGCAGTTCCAATAATTTTTGTCTGAAAATTTTCATGGACATCTAAATAATAAATAGTATAGGCCAAGTAAGTTGCAAGCATTCCAGAAACACCAGTAATCAATACAGTTTTTCCTCTTAGTTTTTCAAAATTAATATAAGATGAACTTACAATTTCTTTTAAATCTTCTTGAATAATTTTATTTTCAAATGTAATCATTATTATACCCCGTAAATCTGACCTATTTCACGTGCATCACAAAGTGCTTTGAACATATAAAAATCATCTGGTGTTGTAATTTTTATATTTTCGTATGGCCCTTCTACAATATGCAACGTTTTATTATACATTCCCATAAGTGTACTTGAATCAATTGCGTCAGTAATACCTTTCGAAATTGCATCACGCTGAACTTTTAAAATATCTGAAAGGTTAAAACTTTGAGGGGCTTTAGCAGTAAAAGAGCGTGTCCGATCTACAACTTCTGAGACTTCTTGAGAACCATTAACAAGTACAATTGTCTCTTTTGCTGGTGCTGTTGTTATAGCTGAACCATTTTTCTTAACACATTCAATATTATCACGAATAACTTTACTATTAATTAACGGGCGCACCCCATCATGTATCAAAACAACAGATTCTTTGCCTTCTGATAATTTTTCTGCCGCTTCAAGACCGTTAAAAATTGATAGTTGTCCTGTTTCACCACCTGCTACAATTGCTTTAACTTTTTTTAAGTTGAATTTCTCAACTAATTCAGTCATATAACCTAAATAATCAGACAATATTACAACAACTACTGCATCCACTTCATCTGTTTTTTCAAATAAATCTATGGTATGTACAATAATTGGTTTCCCGTGAACTTCCAAAAACTGCTTAGGTTTATCTTTGGAGTTCATTCGTGAGCCTGTACCACCTGCAAATATTAAACCAATATTCATTTTTAATCTTCTTTCCAATAAAAAGTAACATAGTCATGATTTATTCGTTGATTTTCAGGAGGAAGTTGCATATAATCTCCGTGAATTTGACGTAAATAACTATCATGATCAACAATTTTTCTCACAGCTAGATTCTCAAATTTAACTTCTTCATACTCTTCAAATATTTCAATTTGAAAATGCTCCTTATCAAAATAACGGCTTGCAAGAAAGCCAATTTGATTAGCATTAGAATCTAACTGATATTTTGACATGAACTCATCAACATCTCTTGCCACTTGTTTATTTTTCCCATGATATTTAAGATATTTAGGTCCACGGAGAAAAAGACGAGCTAGCGAATAGTACCACTTTGAACCACTCACAAATGCCGGGAAAGATGTTGAATATAAAATTTCCGCTTTATGCTGTGCTTCATGCATGAATTCAATTCTCTCCTCTTCTTTGGAAGGCATGGAATCCATCGGAAAAATATCAATATTTACACCAATTTTGGGCCAAAGAAAGTCAAATCCTGCCTTCGCTTGATAAGTTTCTTTATTACATAATTTCGCATAAGGTTGAAACGTCTCTTTAATGGAATAATGCCATAGCTCCGCTTCATCTTGATGGCTAAGAAGCTTTATAAGTTTGTCGTAATTTTCACGAGTTAGCATAATATCAATATCGTCATCCCAAGGAATGAAACCTTTATGCCTTACGCTACCAAGCAATGATCCTCCCCCTAGAGAATACTCAATGTTATTTTTACGACAGACCTTATCTACTAAAGTTAATAGTTCAAGTTCGATTTTTTTTATTTCATCTTTTAGTACTTTTCTCACAGACTATTTTTCCTTTCTAAGATTCTTATAATTCATTATATCTTTAATTACCCACACAGGATTAAAACTTTTCCAAAAATATAGGATATGGAATAATGATCTCAAATTTTTTTTAAAATAATACTTTTTCCTAGCCATAAGCGCTCTCTGTTGTTTACACAAAATTTTCTGCTGTTGTTTCACATCAACTTCTTTCAGTTGTCCAAGATAATTTTGAGCCACTTTAACTCGTTCCAAATAATTTTCTGTTAATAATAGTTCACGATTTAGTTTTTTATTTGAATTAACTGTTGAACTGTCACTTGTACTTCCACTGTATCTACGAAATTGACCAGTATATCCCATGTACTTATAACAAACCCCATCTATTGAAGAAAAAGTATTAAAAAAACCATCATGCGAAAAAACTAAGTTATAAAATGGTGAAATTTTTTCAAAGTATTCCTTTTTTATTGCAAGCGTCCAACCAGGCCCTCCTCCAGAGAACACTCCTTTTGAAGAGAATGAGACAGGCTTCACAGAATTTTTAAAATGATTCATCATATTAGCCGATTTATAAAAAAGCTTCATGGCAGAAGGCAAAGAATTATCTACTTTATAAATATAATTACCTGATAATACTTTTATTTTTGGATTTTTTTCAAAAAATGTTACCATATTCTCAATTTTTCTCTTGTCCCAAATATCATCTTGATCACAACAAAATATAATGTCCCCAGTTGCCTTACAAATTCCTTCATAAAAATTTCTACTATAGCCTTTATTAACTTTGTTAACTATTAAATTCCAGTTTGATAATCCATACTTCTCAATAAAATTTTTAATCAGCAAAACTGTTCCATCTTGAGACAAGTCATCAAAAACGAGAACTTCATCCACTATTCTAGTTTGATCTTTTATCGTTTCTAGTTGTTCTTCTATATACTCTTCGCCATTATATGTTGCAATGACAACGCTTGTTTTCATAGTTAACCTTTCAAGTCAGAAACTTTTTAGCTATCCCTCTTATAATATCTGATTTTAATATTATATTTGTTAGCAACATAATAGAGCGATAAACAAAGACGTATCGATATAAAAATTTCCTGTGATTTGTCTTTTCTGCTAATTCTTTATTTTGTTCAAAACATAACTGAAATAATCTTTGAGATAGTTCAGAATTGTCTTTCAGGCATTTTCCCATCACGAAATCATTTTCATTCATACATAATCTATAAACATAATCTAAGATTTCAGGATGTTCCTTTTTAGCAAAATCTATTTGCATCTTATTTTTTTTAAAAATATCAAAATTCTTTTTTGATATTTTTATATTTGTTATACTAGATTTTACTTGTCGATAATACCATAATGATTGGTCGATAAGCACAACTTCATCTACATAATCTATCAAAGGTAAAATTATTGCTGTATCTTCATGAATTGATAAATTGGGAAAACGGACAGTTTCAAATATATCTTGACTGTATAATTTACCCCAAGGGCTAAATGAGGGATATTCCGATGTTTGTACAGCCCTTATCCGATCTATAATTTTTCCTTTAACCGAAGTGACACGTATTTCTTCATGGTCATCTTTTAGGACGTCTCGAGTAGAATACTTTGCCATTGAAAATATACGACTTTTACCATTAATCGGCAACAAGAGTTCCTCAACTGTATCCAATGCTATTTTATCATCCGAGTCCAAAAACATAATATATTTACCACGCGCAAGATCCAATCCTCTATTCCTAGCAGCAGAGACTCCCTTACTCTGCTGGTTAACAATACGAAATCGTTTGTCTTTTTCACCATACCGTTCTGCAATTGCTTGTGAGCCATCACTTGAGCCATCATTAATTAAAATAATTTCTAAATTTTTATATGTTTGTTGGAATACTGAATTTAAACACTCGTTTAAATAAAGCTCCGCATTATAAATCGGAATAATTACACTAATTAGAGGTGTTAAATTTTTCACTTTACTCCTTTATTCCCCACATTACTCAGTAGCAAAAGATTTCCGAATAAGGAATACAATTTACCACCTAAGCTGTATCTGTATCTATACTTTATTATTACTTTAAACCGTCCCAATAAGCCAACATGATTTAACTTTATAAACTCTTTCAAAACTTTTTGGTTTTTATCACTAATTGAAGGAAAAGTTTCCAGGATATCATATGCTCTTGCATTCATCACCTGATTTTGTCCCCAAAAAGATTGTAAAATGGCGTGAATTCCTGAAAGAGTGCTAGACCCAACGACATTTTCAGAATGTTGTCGATATAGCGTATAACTTTCATTAATAAACTCTAAACTTCCTAGAGAAGCCGCTAAAAATCCTAGCATACTATCATGTAAACCGATTATTTTCTTTTCTAACAGCCAATAATTCCTCAATTTTCTATTAAACATTACTGCACATCCAGTAACAGTTGGTTGAAGAAGATAATCTTTTAAAATTGGTGCCTCATGCCCTTTGCTATTTCGAATGCGTTCTGAAATAATATTAAGATTACTATCAACAGTCGTTAGATCAGAGTAAACTAACTTAGCTTCTTCTGATTTTCCTTCGGTATAATTTAGCATATTTTCTATTTTATTAGGCAACCATACGTCGTCTTGGTCACATAGAAAGTACCAGTCTGCATCAGAAAACTTTGCCAAACTTTTAAACGATTTATGTATCCCTATGTTCTCTATTTTATTTTTGTTAATAAATTTGATTCGGGCGTCTTTCGACTCGTACCCTTTTATAATTTCAGATGTACCATCGTTAGAACCATCATCACGAATCAACAATGTCCAGCCTTTAAAAGTTTGATCCAGGATACTTTCTATTTGTTCAGCTAGATATTTTTCACCATTATACGTAGAAAGTAGAATGTTTACAGTAACCATAATTTATTATTTTTTCATCCTTTTTATTGAATTTAGAATGCTTCGTTCAATAACTTGCCAAGTTCTATTAGACTGTAGGCTATTTCTCATAATCACAGCAGGTTTAATAATGCTACCATTTGTTCGTATCAGAAGTTTCGAGAGAGAAAGAATTTCATTGTTGTTTAAGACGTGTTCATCTTTTAATAATGTAGTAAAATAGGATGTTTCAGATTTTCTTTCAGTTCTATTAGGAATAGATAAATTGATCACGTATTGAGCAATAATTAATTCCGAGAAACGTTGAGTTAGTACCTTTTTTACAGTAGGATTTGTTTCTTTTGGTAATTTGGTTATAAAATTCCAAATATGTTTTGTCATCGTCAAATGCATTTCTCGATTTTTAACCATATTGCTAATTGCCATAGACTGTGTTCCCGAATTCGTGCGATAGACATACACAGGAAAATCTAAATAAACTGACGTTTTGACAAAAGGCAAGGGATAACAAATATATTCAACATCCACATAAAACATTTTTTCATCAATTTTTATTTCATTATCTTTTAGAATTGATGTTCGATAAGTGATGGTATGCATTGGTGGAATTTTAATCTGTTCAATCACCTGATCATGTTCAACAATATTTCTTGCAGAAATTTCTAGATTCATCATAGGTGTTTCTTCTGTTGTTTCTTCATTATGCTCTAAATATGGATTATTTATAATATCAACTTCTACTTGTTTCAAATAATCAACGAGTTTAACAAAATTTTCAGTAATAACCCAATCGTCTCCGTCTACAACTTTAAAATATTTACCAGTTGCTTCTAAGATCCCACGATTTATAGTTGAACCGTGTCCTCCGTTTTCTTTATCAATTACACGAATTGAGTCAGGATATTTATCTGCCCATTTTTGTGCAACAGATACTGTATTGTCCTTTGACCCATCACTAACGATTAAAATCTCAATATCTGAGATAATCCGTTCATCAATAAGGTATGGTAGACATTCATCGATGTACTTTTCTGTGTTATACGAAGGTATTGTTACTGTTAAAATTTTACTCACTTGATTATTTTACTCCAAAGTTTTATTTATGTGGCTTACTTTTTTCTTTGTTTCATTATTGCCTAGTTCTGTGTCTTTCATATCTTTACGCAATAACGAAACTTCTTGAATCAGTGTTTTAATTTGCTTTTCTGCTGCTATTAGAGAGATTTGATAGCGTATTGAAATAACAAGAAGCATTCCAACCAACACAAAAAGTGCAAAGGAAGTTAACGTTGTCACCCCTAAAGCATAAGCGATTTTTGCCGCAAATTCTGAAAAAATTGCACCAAATAATATAACTAGTGCAAGAATAAACCATTTCAACATGTGCCGAACTTCAGCAAGATTTTTGCGAATAAGTCGGATGGTATAGATGAAAAAGAGAACGGCCAATATAATGGCTAAAATCCTTAATGGTAATGGCATCATGATTTCTTACCTCCCATAATTGCAGAAAAAAGTATAGCAAGAGATACACTTATCATATAGCTCATTCCTTTAAATAAATTAATGCTAGATGTCCCGGTTTCTCTTTCAAACATACGCACTCCCACCTCTTTTACACGAATGTTTTTTGCAAATAAATGCATATAACTCTCAGGTTCAGGATATTGACTTGGATAGCGACCCACAAACTGTGAAATGACTTTCTTATTTGCTGCTCTATATCCACTTGTAACGTCTTTTATTCTTATTTTTGAAGTCATGAATATTAAAGCAGATAATATTCTAATTCCTACCTGCCTTGTAGTTGAGGACTGAAATTCTGAATTACTATCTTCTAGGAAACGTGAACCCACTGTGAAATCTGCTACTCCGCTCAACAATGGTTCAATCAGACAGGGAAGGCTTTCAATATCATGTTGTCCATCTCCATCATACTGGATAGCAATGTCATAGCCCTTTTCCAATGCATACTTATATCCTGTCTGCACTGCTCCTCCAATACCTAAATTTTGAATCAATTCAACATGATTAATTTCATTTTTTCTAAGTATTTCTTCTTCGTTGTCCGTAGAACCATCATTGATAACAATATAATCAATCATATATTTTGATTTTATGCGATATTGTTCAACCTTTTGAACAACTTGCGTAATTCCCTCGGATTCATTATAAGCTGGTATAATTAATAATATTTTTGGTTCTACCATTTTATTTCTTTCCTAGTATTATTTTTATGAGTGCTTTTGCAGGGAAAGTATCCCCCTTAAGCCAACCTTTAACTATCATTCTAACATATTTCTTTCTAATTGAGTAGAGATGCTCGGGCTGATAGTTTTTATAGTAGTAGTATTCTGCTGTAAAAATTTTGATAAATCTTGATTTTGATAATTCTTCTAGACGTTGTACTGAAAGTTGATGATAAATCTTCTCATCAATCACTTGAATAATTTGACGATGTTTTCTTAGTTGCCAAAAAATCCAATGGTCTAGATAGTCAAGGGGAAATTCGTTAGTAAATCCTCCTATTTTTGTCATGAATAATTTTGATAAGACAAGCCCACTAGAAATACCAGTGATATCTTCATCGTAGTTGCCAGCTTTTTTAGGATACTTCAAATTCTTTATTGTTTCACTAGATGTAGGAGATATTTGGATTTCTTTATCAAAAATTTGTGGACAAATAGCACTGACTTGTGAGCGCCCTAAGTCTTCAAATACTTTGTATATATAGGTTTCCGTTATCCTTGTATCATCGTCTAACAGCATAAACCACTCATCTTTTGTTTCTCGTAAAGCATATTGGTAGGCTATTCGTGTCCCACGTTCTTCATTATTTTGATTATAATAATATACAATAGACGAAAAGTCACTTGGCTTTTTTTCACTTGAAAAATCGATTGAGCCATTATCAAAGATAATAACATTTAGAGATTCTTTAATAGAACTTTTCATATTATTTAGTTGCTTGTAACTTACAGTTTCAGTATATTTTGTACTATATGCAACTAGACAGATTGTCAACTTCATCGTAATATCCTCATTTTAATGAGCGTGTTTTTAATCATGTATTTAGCTTTCGCAATAAAACTTTCAGAGTTATTATCATTAGTTGTCAATATTTTTTCCAAATGCCTAATACTCTGATTATTTAAATCGTAATTTACTTCTAAAAGTTTTATAACTTCTTGATAAGCATTTTCTACTGAATAAATTGCTTTAATATCCTTCAAAACTGATAAAGACTTTTGTTTTTCTAAATCAAAAGCATTCAAGGTATTTGAAATTAATTTTGTTAGTTGATTCACGTTGCCACTATCATAAAATTGCCCGAACCCAAAAATATCATATGCTGACAGATGACCTGGGTTACTTGAAACAATGCTGGGAACTCCATGTAGTAAAGCCTCTACATAAACTAATCCAAAGGTTTCCATTTTTGATGGACCAATGAAAATATCTTTGTCTGTTACCATTGACCATGGTTGAGCTTTGGGCCCAGCGAGAGTTATGTTTTTAATTTTATTTTCTTTAATAAAGTTGACAACTTTTTCTTTATAATCTTTATCAAAGTTTCCGATTAGTACTAATTCAACTTCTGGATCATCTAATCTATGAAAAGCTTCAATTAATTCCAGTTGATTTTTACGTTCTGTTAATCTCCCTACTGATATAAGACGAGTTTTATCTCCTTCTCGTAAATTTTCATTTGTGGTTTGGGTATAAGGATAAAAACCATAGATTTTACGATTGAGGATTAAATTTTGTAGTTTTTCTTGGAGGCGTCCTTGAACAGCAAAAATTTCTGTTGAGTATTCATTAATAAAATCCAGTTTGTCTAAATAATATGAAAATTCACCTTCTGGGAATTCGTGAATAATCCAAAAATGTGGAATTTTTTTAATTGCTGCGACTAAAGCTCCTTGGAACATGTTTACAGAATTTGTAACTATTAAATCAATTTTTTCTTCGTCAACAATTTTTTGAATTTTATTAAGATGTTCGCGATAATAGTGATAAAGTTCCCTTTCAGTTCCTTGGATAGGACCCGGTGCATCTTCCCACCACCACTTTACCGCATTTAACATATAATTTTTAATACCAGCTTTTTCAAAAGCTTCTATATAGGGTTTATCTCCTGAGGCTTGAGTCACGTTTACAACGTTAAAGCCTTGTGATTTAAGCTGCTTTTGCAACTCAAATATCGAAATTTCTGCCCCATTATCTAGTGTACCCGTTGGGGAAACAAATAAAATGTTTTTCATAAATTAACCTTTTGAAAACCAGAACACAATCGTCAATATAATGAATAGGGATAAATTTACAAAGCATAATCCAAAAGCCATTAATTTTCGATAAGTTCCAGTTATTTCTACTTTTACTTTCTCAGAAATTTTCATGAAAAGCGGAAGTAAATAAATTAAGAACGGCGTGTAATATCGTCCTTGCTCACCGATACTCACATTTCCTTTACCGCCAGTCCAGCCAAGATACATCATAGTTCCAGTAAGAAGTATATTAAAGACAAAAATACAACTACTGATAAAAATTACTCGATTATCTATTTTTACTTTTTTATCACTTAGCATCAGCCATGACAAAATAACAAAAGTCAGGATAATGAGCCATTCTGGTAAACGATAACTGAAAGCACTAAAGGCACCTACCATACCTGATACAATTATCGGGTCTAAATTCCCGTTTATCCACGTTGCAAAATAAGTATTAAACATAATGTGTGCCCATCTCACAAAACCTCCGTGAGATTGAAAGAGAAAACGGAATACTACAAAACTTCCAAGAACTAGCACAAGTAGAACTAACCATTTGTGTTTATTCCAAAAATTCCAAAAACGATGACTCAAAGTCTGGATTTTTTCATTATTAAAGAATGTGGCGGGGATTGTCAACAGGAGCGTTAATAAAATTAATGCAGATTTTTTCGTCAAATAAAGCCCTAATAAAATTAAAGGAAAGTAGATTACCCACTTCCAAGAAATTTTATGTTGGCCTGACCAAATTCTTGTCATTAATGAAAATACAAGAAATACAGTTACAAAAAGTGTTGTATCATAAGAGAGTGAGGCTGCTTGCTGAATAGTAATAGGAAAGAGAGCAATTACGCTTATAGGGAGCTTCCCGAAAGCCGCTTTTTTAATTGCAATATAAATCAATCCTATATAAAAAAGTAAGTTAAATACTCTTCCTAAAAAAAACATTAAACCATAACTTGGGTAGATCAGGTATCCAAGTAAAACTCCCAAAGCTTGGGGAAGATGTAGCAGGCTCTCTTTATTAAATTTAATTCGAAAATGGGACTGTTCTAAAACTTCCACTTTACGTGTAAAGCTAAGTTTAAATAAATCATCTGCACTACCAGCGACTGATGTATCTCGAATAGCAAATAAGTCTTCAGCCCCTAAAAGTCGCTGCTTAGATGGGGTATTTGCAACATTTTTCTCCATCTCTTTATTGCTAAGAAACTCATTAAAACTTATATTAAAATGATAAGTTTCATCAGGTACGGAAGCAACCGGCATAATTATAGCTGCTACCAAACCAAAAAATAATGAAAAACTGACAAAAAGAGTAGTAATTTTGATATTTTTTAACTTAGCCATGAATTGCCTCTATAAGTTCATCCTTATGTTCCGTTGTTTTATAAGTACTAATCGCTTTTCTTTTAGCATTAATACCTAAAACTTCCAATTTAGTTTTATTATTAACTAAATCCCTCAACTGTTCATACCACATGCCATCAGCTACTAGAACTCCTGTGGTTCCATTGGTTATGATATCAGAAAAACTTCCTATATCACTCGCTACTGTAGCGACACCTACTAAAGCTGCTTCTAACCATTTAATTTCAGATTTTGCTCGGTTAAACACGGTATCAACTAGTGGCGCAAGATTAATATCCATATCTGAAACCAAAGAAGGCAAAAGAGTCCAATCTACGAAATCATGAATGACAAGTTGCTCTTTGTAGCGTTTCATTTCATCAGGAATTGTCAAATGGCCTACTAAATGTAGTTCTGTTTGAGGGAACTCTTTTAAAATCTTTAGAATAGCAGACCTAATTAAATCAAAGTTTTCATTATGTGTAATTGAACCTGAAAAATATCCAATTTTTATTTTTTTCTTATCTTTGATATTTTTAGTGATGGCTTGTTTGCTGATTGATATTAGCTCTTCGCTTGCTAAATTACGGTTAAGATAAACTGGTTTTCCTAATTTTGATAACTCATTTTTTAAATCAGTTGTTGAGGTAATAAAAGCATCACATAACTTCATTAATTTTCCATAACTTCTTACACCCGAGTCATAGGCTTCTTTCTCTTGTTTGCCTAATGTTTTTACGTATTCTAGTTGATCTGTATAACTAGTATCATAGACCAAGTCATCAATATCATAGAAAACAGGTTTGTTATATTTATGAGCTAGTTCAACCAATTGCTTAAATTGTTCACTATAAGGGGTACGATAAATGATAATCTGACTCGCGTATTCTGCGTAGCCCATTTGAAAATCACTTGCATTAACAGTCCAAACATCATGACCAAAACTTCGGAGCTGCTCGGCTTTATTAATGACACGATATCTAGTACATTGCGGAATTTGATTTTCAACTCCATCTATTATTAAAATGTGTTCAGGATGAGGAGTATGTTTAATGGTGTTAATTACTTCATCAAGAATTTCTTTTGGAAACTTTGTTTCACTTTTAATATAATTAATTAAATCAGGTACTTCTGTTTTTCTTTCTAACCCTTGCCATGCAAACTTATCATCTGTATCATTTGAAAACGCTGTGTACTTAACTAGCGGAACATCAAATTTTTTGAGCATTGTTAATGGATGGATATACATAGCAGAATCTTCATTATTCCCAGCAACTGCCCCATGAATAAAACCTAAATCCGAAAAATATTTGGTGAAAACCGTTTCATGTTTTCCAATTGCTTTATTCCGAGAATCTGTATCAGATAAATTTTCCCAATACTGTAAAAACTCAGGGGTTTGGGACATGTTTTTTTCAATTACTAAAAAATAGGATTGGAGGTGTTCATGGATTGCACCATAGGGATTAAAACCTGTGAAATCTGCTTGTTTTTCACCATAAGATATCCCCCAAAAATCTAATTTTTGAGTAGACATTTTTTGAAAAACTGCTGATAGATCCTTCATTGGGCCAACATTGGTATCATTAACCAAAAGTAGTTCATCAAAGTTCGCTAATTCATCTTTTAAAAGTAAGATTCCATGGCGAAACGCAGCTGTATCATAACCTGTATTCTCTCTACTGATTACCTGACCAAATTCTTCTAACTTTTTAACATCAGTATCAGCAAGAGTGCTATTTAAAACAATTAAAACTTTATCAGAAAGGTCTGCGAGAGCTTTTAAGAAAAATAATTTGTAAGATTGTAGTTGAGGTTGATCTTCATAAATTACATAAATTAATACCCGTTTAGGATTTTCATAATTATTTAATCGACGAGTCTTTTTACGTTTATTTTTATTTATTTGCAGCTGTAAACTTTTTAATGGATGAAAATGTTTCTGAGTCTTCCGCAAGATTTTGCCTGGCGCTTTAACCAATAGTCCCGGATTTTTAGTTAAAACATATTTCATTCGTTCAAGATTTGTTGGCACTGTTTCTACCTCCTTTCCTTTTATTGTTTCAGAGCGTTTTCAGAAGACTAGCTGCCTCTTTATCTTCAGGGTTACGATAGATAAATCGAATATCCTCACCAGGTTGAGTCACCGCTATAACCTCAGTTTGAGATAATGGGTTATCATTTTCCCAATCGGATGGATCTTTACGAAGCGTCGCCCCTAACTGAAACTCTGTATTATGAAAATTTTCCATCGGAATTTCTGCAGAAACACTCTCGCCAATTTTAACTTCTTGTGCTGGCGATTCATAAGCCGCTCCCCCTCGGGTAGCATCATAAAGAAAATATGATAGATAAAGTCTTTTTTCTGCTTTGGTCTGCTCTGAGTTTGCTTCAAAATGTACAGTAAAAGATAACTTGTCACTTGTTTTTGTTAATAAAGTCTTAGAATCAGTAGTTAACCAAACTCTATCAGCTAAAGCATCATGTTCAGCATGCTGAGTTACTTTCAAATTATCAGCTGAGTACAAATTTGTTACATGTTGAACATCTGTATTTTCAGCTGCAAAGCCATCTGAAATATAAACTGCTTTATTACAATAACGTTGAACAGCGCTCATATCATGCGTCACTAAAATAACTGTTTTCGACTTATCTTTTTTGGTTTCAACAAAAAATTCATTACATTTGCGTTGAAAAGCTTCATCCCCAACAGCCAAGACCTCGTCGAGAACAAGAATATCTCCTTTTGCTTTTATGGCAACAGAAAATGCCAGTCGAACTTGCATTCCACTGGAATAATTTTTTAATTTTTGATTCATAAATTCACTAAGTTCAGCAAATTCAACAATTTCATCGTACATTTCACCAATTTCTTCTGGAGAAAAGCCTAGCATAGCTCCATTAAGAAATACATTTTCACGTCCAGTAAGTTCTGGATTAAACCCTACACCAAGTTCAATAAAACTGACTAGCTTGCCATTAACAGTCACATTTCCTTTTTCTGGCGTATATATTTGTGAAATAATTTTTAAAAGTGTTGATTTTCCGGAACCATTTCGACCTACGATACCAAAAAAATCCCCTTTTTCTACTTCAAAGTTTATATCTTTTAATACGTGTTGTTCTTTATATCCCTTGACTCCACGGAGCCTATTGATTAAGGTAGTACGAAGACTTGTTGAACTTTCGGTAGGGAGTCGAAAATATTTACTGACATGATCTATTTTTACTGCAATTTCAGACATTTTTTAGCTCCTTATTAAATAATTTCAGCAAACTTGTTCGCATGCTTCATGAAAAACCAATATCCAAAAACAAAAACGAAAATTGGTATAAGATATGGAAGTATAATAACCCAAGAGTGATCCCAAAGTTGCCAAAGTGTTGGATTTGTATTGTTACTAAAAGTCAAGATATAGCGCAAATCCTGAATAATTTGAGCCATAGGATTAAGCATGAGAATTTTTGCAACAAATAAATGGTTTGTGGAAATTTGTGTGATTGGGTAAATAATTGGGGTTCCATAAAATCCTGCTTGCATTATTACTTCCCAAATTGGTCCTAAATCACGGAAATATACAAATAATGTTGATAAAATAAAAGCTAATCCGGTAGTAAACAGAATCAATTCAATAAGTAAAGGGACAACAAAAATGATATTCCAACTAAAAGAAACACCATTGATAATTGCAAATCCCAAAACAACAATAAGAGAAATAATAAGATTAATCAAAGCATTTATAACTACCGAGAAGATAATGACAGGTTTCGAAAAATTGACCTTTCTTAATAAATCGACTCTACTGACAATGGATAACATTCCAACATTTGTCGCTTCACCAAAGAAATTCCAAACCGTAATCCCTAGTAAAAGTGCTACAGCAAAGTGGGGGGTACTCGCTCCAAATCTCATAAAACGTACAAACACTAAGTACATAATTACAAAGAGTAAAATAGGTTTCAAAACTGACCATAAGTATCCAATAACAGATCCTTGATACCTTAATTTAAAGTCAGTTTTAACAAGCTCTTTAAGTAGAATTTGATTTCTACGGCTGAATAAATTCATTTATTTTTTCCTTTATATGCAAATTTTGTGATGATAAGTGCGCGAAAAATACTTGTATGATAATTTTTGTTTTTACGCAAATTATATCGGTCAAGAATTTGTCGACGCTCTGCTTTGGGTTGTTTTAAAATATTGACATAATCACTGACAAGTGCTCTATCAGCTTCCGACATTAGTGACAAATTTTCTGTCAGTAATTTTTGAGCTTGTTTTTGACTGGCTGTAATGAGCCACCAATATTTTTCAAACCATAAGTTTGGGTGTATCCATTTTTTTATCCGTTTTGAGAGGGTTCTTGCCCCCAAAACATTAGAATCGTGTTGACGATAAAGATGAGTAGGTTGGTCAATATAAACCAACTCGCCGAGTGCAGCTGCTACAATTGCCAAATACCAATCATGCATAATAATATCATTTGTACTTTGCCAAAGTTGTGCAAGCTCATGATTAATCATACTCGCTCCGCCTGTGACCGTATTTTCAGTCAATTCTTGAACAAGTTTTGTATTTGCATGGTCAGACTGACCACGTATCATGGATTCCGAAGTCACATTAAGGTTTCTGTCAGTAACTTTCAAATCTGTATAATACATAACCGGTTTACTATTATCATGTTTCTTAGTTTCTTCTAGCATTACTGACAGCTTCTCAGGCAACCAATAATCATCTTGGTCAGCAAAAAAATAGAAGTCAGCATTGTTATTATCTGTCACAAGCTCATGAAAGGATTTAATCACCCCAACATTTTCAGCTTGAATTAATTTAATTCTATTGTCTTTACTGACAAAATCATCAACAATTTTGCAGGTTCTATCACTTGAACCATCGTCACGAATGATTAAATTCCAGTCAGTATAAGTTTGTTTTTGAATACTCTCAATCTGATCAGCGACGAACTTCTCGCCGTTGTAGGTTGACATTAAAATATTAACTCTCATCTCCGCCTCTGGCTAGGTTCTCCATTTTTCTTAAAGGCTCAGACTCATCAGTAAACTTTGGAGCGAAAAGGTCCTCATATTGAGCACAAATATGCTCCCAAGTATATTTTTCTTCGATAATTGTCTGAGCTTTTTCGTGTAATCTTTGACCTTCATCTGGGGTCAAATTTTCAACTTCTGACAAAGTTGTCAGTAAATTTTCCTTGTCAAAATAAATGACGGAATCGCCTGCTGTCGTCCGGTTGAAATTGACTCCTAAAACAACATTGACCGCTGTTGACCACATGGCCTCAAGCAATCCAGGATTTGTCCCCCCTACCTCATGACCATGTAAATAAGCAAAGGCATGTTCACGAATATATCTCAATTCGTTTTGATTATAGACTGTTCCAACAAATTTAATTCGTGCATCCTTGTCGAATTGCGTTTTTTCGCGCAATTCTTTGAAGTAAGCATTGCCTTCATAATTAGTAATAATCACAAGGTCTCGTTTTGTTGAACTTTTCATGAAGGCTCTAATTAGCGTTTCATAATTATTTTCAGGCACAAAGCGTCCTACAATCAAATAATAATCATTAACTTTATATTTTACCAGAGTTTCTGATTCTGTCAAATCGGACTTCAACTTTTCTGTTCCATAAGCAATCACTTCTGATTCAACTTGTCCATATTCACTTGTTAAATATTCTTTAATTCCTACGTTATCTGAAATAATCAAATCAGCATATCGCACCATTTTTTTCTCAGCAAATTTCAAATAAGAACGAATTGGTGCTGCCCACTTGGTTCTTTTCCATTCCAATCCATCAGGATTGACAAATAATTTTCCACCAAGTTTATGGATTTTATTAGCATAATGGCCAATAAATCCACCTGCTGTATTCCCAAGAATATAAAAAATAGGCGCTTTGATTTCTTCTTTTTTACAATATTTAAGTGCCGCATTAATGGCTAAAATATCATAAGCAATCACACGTGCTGAACCAATTTTGGGTAACTTAATTACAAAACAATCTGCTCCAAGATACTCAAAATGTTCTCCAGGTAGTGCCATGTCTGAATTCTCACTTTGACAAGCTACATGATATTTTATATTTTTATTATTTTGATGTTTGACGAGTTCTTCAACAAATGTTTCAAACCCTCCATATTTCGCTGGTAAGCCACGGCTACCAATGATAAAAACGTGTTTTTTCATGTTGTTCCTTTTACTCACTAAAATTTATTTAATGATTATTTCAGCCTCTCAAAATGAGAATTCTGTCAGTACTGACGAGCTTTTGCAGGTCGCTGACAGAATTTTCAATTAGTTTATTTTAATGACAGAGTCATTATTTTTTGTTAATTTCGCCTTTTACGCCATCTTTATTTTCACGCAAATCGCCTTTTTCAAGCATACTTGCTAAAGCTTCTTGCCATGTTGGAATGACAAAACCTGTCGCTTTTGCTTTTTCAAGACTCATTGTTGAATTAAATGGACGTTTTGCTTTTGCTGGAAATTTGCTTGAATCCACAGGTTTAACAAGCACATCTGTGTCTTTCAAGATTTCTTTGGCAAAATCAAACCAAGTCACATCTTCACCAGGCGCAGCATCGTTTGTTAGATGATAAAAACCAAAATCAGCTTTTTCATTAACCAAATAAACCATAAATTCAGCAAGTGTACGTGTCCAAGTTGGTCTGCCGTGTTGATCATTAACAACGGTTAATTCTGGAAAACGTGTCGCCAAGTTTTGCATTGTGAAGACAAAGTTTGGTCCATAAGAACCAAAAACCCAAGCAGTACGGATGATGTAATGTTTTACACCAGAAGCCACAACTGCTTCTTCACCAAGATGTTTCGTCCGTCCATATTCAGATTCAGGAGCTTTTGGTGCATCAACCGGCCACTCTTGGCCAATTGGCAAAGTTCCGCCAAAAACATAGTCAGTTGAAATATAAACAAGTGTTGCCCCAACACGTGCTGCCGCTTCGGCTACATTTTTAGTTCCATCAACATTGATTTTTTCATCAAGTTCACGACCTTCGTCTTCAGCTTTATCAACAGCTGTATAAGCCGCACAATGATAGACAAGTTCAGGTTTATTTTCATCAAAGAATTTATCAACAGCGACGCCGTCAGTAATATCGAGTTCTTTAGCATCTGTTGCTGTATAAGCTATGCCACGTTCATCAAGTAAATGACGCAACTCTGTTCCAAGTTGTCCATTTCCACCTGTTATTAAAATCATTTGTTCTCCAATCTTTAATTTTTTACTGACAGATTTTTTCATTATTACTGTCAGTAACTTTTAGATAATATAATTGGAATTTATTTTATTTATCCAAAACTTTTTGTGTTTCAGCATATTTTGCTTCAACAGCTTCTTTTTCAGCTTTCCACCAGTTTTCGTTTTCACGATACCAGTCGATTGTCGCTTGCAAACCAGATTCAAAGTCAGTATGTTTTGGAGCCCAACCAAGTTCTGTACGTAATTTACTATTATCAATCGCGTAACGAAGGTCATGTCCAGCACGGTCAGTTACACGGTCATAATCGTCTTTATCTTTGCCCATACGAGTCAAAATATCTTCAAGAACTTCTTTGTTATTTTTTTCACCATCTGCACCGATAAGATAAGTTTCGCCCATACGACCTTTAGTCAAAATTGTCCAAACACCTGATGAATGGTCTTCTGTATGAATCCAGTCACGAACATTTTTACCATCACCGTAAAGTTTTGGTTTGATTCCTGAAAGAATATTAGTAATTTGACGAGGAATAAATTTTTCGATGTGTTGGAATGGACCGTAGTTATTTGAACAGTTTGAAATTGTTGCTTTAAGCCCAAATGAACGTACCCAAGCACGAACAATCAAATCAGAAGCCGCTTTAGTTGAAGAGTAAGGGCTTGATGGATTGTAAGGTGTTTTGTCAGTAAATTTTTCACCTTCACCTTCGCCATGACCTGGCAAATTTTCGCGATAAGGCAAATCACCATAAACTTCATCAGTAGAAACATGGTGAAAACGTAAATCATATTTACGTGCCGCTTGAATCAATGTATAAGTTCCGATAAAGTTTGTTTGGATAAATTCATCTTGAGATTTCAAAGAATTATCATTATGGCTTTCAGCTGCATAGTGAACAATTGCGTCTGCTTTAGAAGCTACTTGATCAACAATTTCAGGGTCTGCAATGTCGCCAACAACAAGTTCGACACGTCCACTGTCAAATAACATGTTAACGTTATTAACATTTCCTGCATAAGTTAATTTATCCAAAACTGTGATATGCACGTCTGGATGATTGTTATAAACATAGTGTACAAAGTTTGAGCCAATAAATCCTGCTCCACCTGTTACAACGATATTTTTAAATTCAGTCATGTTTTTTCCTTTTTTGATTATTTATTAGTAAATCTTGAAAATTAATCCACTCGATATTCTCTGACAAATTTTGCTTTTGGTACAGCTTTTAAATATTTTCCATTGAAGACCAAATAATCGCCAATAGGGACTGTCATTTTGAGTAAACCACCGACATTTTTTACTGACAGCGATTTATCATTCCAAGAAAAGCCCCCGTCAGTAAATGCCTGATTGGCCCAGCTCGGTCTGTCAGTATTTTTTTCAACTTGCCAAAATTCTAAACGTTTTTTAGTTCGTAAATGTAAAGCAAACATTAGAGTTCATCAGCCTTCAAAGCTTTTACATCTTTTAATAATGGATGATTTTTATCAGCTTCAGAAACTTCAGCATTTTCAACATCTTCCCACTTAATTCCCAAAGTTGGGTCAGCATAATTCACAAAAGCGTATTTAGGTTTAAGTTCAAGTGCCCAGTAATCATTAACTAAATAGCTATAAGAAACTGTGTCAGACAAAACTTGGAATCCATTAGCCACACCACGTGGAACAAAAATTCCTTTACTTGCATCAATCACAGTTTGATAAACATGACCGAAATTTTCTCCTTCACGTAAATCAACCCATGCGCCTAAAACACTTCCGCCATCAGCGACAGAAATATACTTATCCCAAGGTTCAGCGTGGAGACCACGCAAAACATTTTCACGAGAAAAACTTACATTGTTTTGTAATTTTTCTTCGGCAAAAAAGCTTTCTGGAAAGCCAAGTGGCATCATTTTTTCTTTTTGGAAATTTTCTTTAAACCATCCACGATTATCACCATGAACTGGGATATCAAATTCTAACATTCCAGGAATTTGGCTGATTTCTCGTGCAGCCAATGTTTTTTCAAAAAAATTATCAGTCATATTTTTCTTTCTAATCACTATTTTCAAAGTTTATTCAAGAACAACGCTAACTTCATTCAGTCACTCAGTCACTTATCTTTTTTCGCTTTTGCATTGACGTGTGATTTTTGAATGTGTTCGAGCGTTAGCTTATTAGGTACATCTGGATGATGTTTTCGACAAAGAACATAAAGTCCATCAGCTGTGCGATGAAGTCCAATTCGATGACAACCTGGTGCATGACATTTTAGTCTTCGCCAAACAACAACAAAGACACCAAAAAGTGGCAAACAGCTGAAAAATCCGCCCCACCACGCTGACCAACCTGCGTCAGTCACACCAGTAAACCATAAAAACCATTCCCAAATATTTTTTAGCATTGATTGTCCTTCTTGTACTTTGACAACTTTACTTTAATAATGACTTTTTAGTCTTTTCCAATCAAACGAAGCAAGTACTGACCATACTCATTTTTCTTGAGTGGTTGGGCCAATTTAAGAACATCGTCAGCTGTAATATAACCCATACGATAAGCAATTTCTTCCAAGTTTGCCACTTGCATATTTTGCATCCGTTGAACTGTTTCAATATATTGTGCAGCTTCAAGGAGAGATTCATGTGTTCCAGTATCTAACCAAGCAAAGCCACGGCCCATTAATTCAACTGACAAATCGCCACGTTCAAGATAAGCTTTATTTACGTCAGTAATTTCAAGCTCTCCACGAGATGAAGGTTCAATGTTTTTGGCAATTTCAATAACATCATTATCATAGAAGTATAAACCAGTTACTGCATAATTTGATTTAGGTTCTTCTGGTTTTTCTTCAATAGAAATAGCATTCATGTTTTCATCAAATTCAACGACACCAAAACGTTCTGGGTCAGGAACATGATAACCAAAAACGGTGGCTCCTTTTTCTTTTGCAGCTGCATTTTGAAGCATTTTAGACATCCCAGGTCCGTGATAAATGTTGTCACCCAAAATAAGCGCAACTGAATCATCACCAATAAATTCTTCACCAATAATAAAGGCTTGAGCCAATCCATCTGGTGATGGTTGCACCGCATATTGCAGATTAATCCCAAACTCAGAACCGTCTTGAAGTAACTCTTTAAAACGTGGGGTATCTGTTGGTGTCGAGATAATCAAAATGTCTTTAATCCCAGCCAACATCAAAGTTGACAATGGGTAATAAATCATTGGTTTATCGTAAATAGGCATCAATTGTTTTGATGCAGCACGTGTGAGTGGGTAAAGTCGTGTTCCAGACCCTCCTGCTAAAATAATCCCTTTCATCAAAGGACCTCCATAATCATAATTAATCAATATACATTATAACACAAAATTTTTATCAATACACAACCCTCTGTGGTCATTTTGAGGATAAAAGGTTGATAAATAGGCATTTCTGATACTATTTTAAAACGCTAATGAAAAGATTCTACCTATATAAATAAAAAATCTCTAAAATCAGAGACTTTCTTTTTTATCTTCTTGGTTGAGCAACCAAAGCAGATTGAATGTTAAATTGACGTTTCAAGAGCCAACGAACTCCAAAGGCTACAAGTCCAACAATAACTAAAGCAATTGCGGGAAGTTTCAAATTAACTGATGTTGGCAAAAGACCAGAGAAGATGGTTACCGCAATCCAAAGGAGAACTGACAAAGTGGTTGCTGCAAAACCTTTCCAATTCCAAGTCCTACGACTGTTATCCGCTTTAGGACGATAAAAGTAACGATACATCATATACATTACCAAACCAGCAACTGCCGCTGACAAGATTGTTGTAATCAAGCCATAAACCGGAGCCTTAGAAGTGATAAGTGCGGTTACTCCATTTAAAAGAGAAATAAATCCTAAAAAGAGTAGGCTACTATCAAGCCACATCAAAACTGGATTTTCATTTTTTTCACTGACAGGTCTGTCAGCAACTTTTGGTTTATATTGAGCAACAAATTCAGTTGGCGCTCCCAATAATTTACGAGCAATAATTCCTGATTTTTGACCTTCAATAATTTGCGGAAGAATGTCATTCAAGATTTCTTTAACTTCTTCATCTGATTTCCCAACTAAAATCAGTTGTTTCGTTACCGAATGAATGTATTCTTTATTTTTAGCAGTAAGTTCTTCGATTAAATTTTCCATAATCTCATTTTATCAGAAAGCGTGAAAAAAAACAGCCAAAAATAGTCAGAAGCTTGATTTTTTTATTTGAAAAATGTTATAATCAACAAGTATGTTGTTTTAAGCACATAAAAATCTAATGGGAGGTAAATATCATGTCTAAAGAATGTTATTTTACTGGTCGTAAGACTGTTTCAAGTAACAACCGTTCACACGCGATGAATCAAACTAAACGTGTAGTTAAACCAAATCTTCAAAAAGTTACAATTCTTGAAAACGGTGAACTCAAAACTGTATGGGCTTCAGCTAAAGCTTTGAAGAAATTGCCAGCAGGCGTAGAACGCGTATAATTTTTGTTTTTTGCAAAACACAAAAATATCCCGTCATCTGACGGGTTTTTTTATTTACTGACAGCTCTGTCAGTAAATAAAATTGTTACCAACAAACTCTGTCAGCGCTGACAAATGGTAAATTTCAAAAAGCAGTTCAAAAGAGCTGTTTTATTTTATAAAAGTATGATAAAATGAGTAATGATATTTAAATAATATGGAGGAAAGTGCCGTTTGTCAGTCAATTTTTCTTTATTTACAAAAATTTGTAAATTATTGACGACGGTACAGCTATGAAAATGAGTGTTACTATCAACAACCAACACGGGAATGTCGATATTGCTACCGAAGTCATTGCAACGGTTGTAGGTGCATCTACAACTGAAATTTTCGGCGTAGTCGGCATGACCAGTAAATCTGCTGTTAAAGATAATGTTCGCAGTGTTTTGCGTCAAGAAAACTATTCTAAAGGAGTTGTCGTTACAACTGCTGACAACGAAACTTCTATCGATGTTTATGTTGTCATTTCTTATGGTGTAAAAATTAGCGAAGTTGCAAAAAATATTCAAGAACGTGTTCGTTTCAATCTCGAAAATCAACTTGGCATCACAGCCAGTAGCGTAAACGTATATGTACAAAATGTGAAGGTGGTTGAAGATTAGTGTCAAATATTAATGCAAGTAAATTTCAAGAAATGGTTCAAGCAGCAGCAAGCCGTTTGAACGAACAAGCCGAATATGTTAACTCGCTTAATGTTTTCCCTGTTCCCGATGGAGATACAGGAACAAACATGGGCATGACCATTACAAATGGGGCAAAAGATGTTGCTTCTAAACCAGCTGATACTGTTGGTCAAGTGGCTCAAATTCTTTCAAAAGGTCTTCTTATGGGGGCTCGTGGAAATTCTGGTGTTATTTTAAGCCAACTTTTCCGTGGTTTCGCTCAATATGTTAAAGATTACGAAGAAATTGATGGAATCCATCTTGCAGCTGCACTTCAAAATGGGGTTGAAGTAGCCTATAAGGCAGTTATGAAACCTGTTGAGGGAACAATTTTAACTGTTTCTCGTGGTGCTGCTGAGTTAGCAAAACGCAAAACTGACGAAACTGATGATGCTGTTAAAATTATGGAAGCAGCACTTGAAGGAGCTAAAAAAGCACTTGCCATGACTCCTGATATGCTCCCAGTTCTTAAAGAAGTTGGAGTTGTTGACTCTGGTGGTCAAGGTTTGGTTTATATCTATGAAGGCTTTTTAATGGCGCTTAATGGTAAATTCGTACCAGAAACACCTGTTGCCGAACTTGGCGCAATGGACCGTATGGTTAATGTTGAACACGAAAGTGTTGCCAATGCTTCAACAGCGGACATCAAATTTGGTTATTGTACAGAAATCATGGTTGAACTCGGTAAAGGTCCAACTTCTCGTGAAAGTTACGACCACGATAACTTCCAAGCTTATCTTGCAGGAATTGGGAATTCACTTCTTGTTGTTGATGATGAGGAAGTCGTTAAAGTCCACGTTCATACAGAAGATCCTGGTTTAGTTATGCAAGAAGGACTTAAATATGGACGTCTTGTAAAAGTTAAAGTTGACAATATGCGCCTGCAAAATGAAGGAGTCGCTGAAAAAGAAGCAAAATCAACAAATGTTTCAACTTCTACTTCTAAAAAAGACTGGGGCTTAATTGCTATTGCTGCTGGTGAAGGTTTAGCTGATATTTTCCGTGAAATGGGTGTTAATCATGTTGTTTCTGGTGGGCAAACAATGAATCCTTCGACAGAAGATATTTTGACTGCTATTGAAGCTGTTAACGCAGAAAAAGTAATTATCTTACCTAATAACAAGAATATCTTTATGGCTGCAAAATCTGCTGCTGAAGTTGCTGAAATTCCTGTTGAAGTGATTGAATCTGCCACTGTTCCTCAAGGATTTACAGCACTCTTGAGCTTTGACCCTACACGTTCAATTGAAGAAAATAAAGCCGCTATGACTGATGCGCTTCTTGATGTTAAATCAGGTTCAGTAACAACAGCCATTCGTGATACAAATGTCGATGGTATCGAAATTCATAAAAAAGATACACTTGGAATGTTGAATAACAAAATTGTTGTTTCAACACGAAAAATGAATGATGCAATCTTTGCTGTCTTTGACCAAATGATTGATGAAGATAGTGAGATTGTGGCGATTTATATTGGTGAAGAAGGCAAAAAAGCCAATGCTGACAAAATTGCTAAAGAACTTGAGAAAAAATATCCTGAAATTGAAGTTGAAATCCACGAAGGAAAACAACCGGTTTACCCATATCTCTTCTCAGTTGAGTAAAATATAGAAATAAAAAAATTCTGATGTTTAGCATCAGAATTTTTCTTTTGCTTTATAAAAAGTTACTGACAGAAGCATTTTTCATCGATTAAAATTTCTGTCAGTAACTTTTTTATTGATTGTATAGAATTATGAAAAGTATTTTACGTACTCTCCATAACCCTCTGCTTCTAATTGGTCAAAAGGAACGAAACGCAAAGCGGCAGAATTAATACAATAACGCAAGCCTCCCTTATCTAGGGGGCCGTCAGTAAAAACATGACCCAAATGACTGTCAGCATTACTAGAACGAACTTCTATACGTTCTATAAATAGAGATTTATCTCGTTTTTCTTTGACAACTCCTTTATCAATCGGTTGTGTAAAGGCTGGCCAACCGCAGCCTGATTGATATTTATCTAAACTTGTAAATAGGGCTTCACTACTCACAACATCAACATACAATCCTTTTTCAAAGAAATCATCAAACTCATTAGCAAAAGGGGCCTCTGTCCCATTTTCTTGGGTAACACGATAAGCAAGTGGGCTTAATTTCTTTTTAAGTTCTTCTTTTTCCATCAGCAATTTTCCTTTCCTACACCTTTCCTACATGTGACCATTGACTGTCAACTTTTTTGACACTAGTGTAAACTTGGTTGACAAAGGGCTTGACACCTTTACATTTAGGCTGTCAATAAGCACTTTTTTGTCAAAAACAAGTCCTCATCTGATATGATTCATCCTATCAAAAATCACTATTGATTTCCATTGAAAGCACTTAAAGATTTTAGGGGCTCCATTTATTAAATATTAAAAGTTACTGTTATTTTTCAGAAAATTATTGTATCGTACTTTAAATTTTGATATAATCATAAATGTAAAACGTACTTGACATTTTCTGTAATCATTTGATTCCGGGAGGTAAAATGAAAACTCTTAACAATACCCATATTGGGCAAATTTATTATATTCATAAAATTATTGGGAAAAACCAAGCTAAACTGCGTGATTTAGGCATGATTTCCGATAAAAAAATAACACTAATTTCTACTGACGGCGAGAATGCAATTGTCAAAATTGATGAAACTCGCCTTGCTTTAAGTTCTGAATTTTTAGAGCAAATTTTTGTAAAAGAAGAACGTTCTAGCGAGGATATCATTGGTTTAGCTCACTTGCAAGTTGGCCAAACTGGTGTCGTTCGTATGATTGACGCAACGTCTGATATCAGGCGCCGCTTGATGGACATGGGCATTACGCGAGGAACAAGTGTTCATCTGCAAAAATTAGCACCACTTGGCGACCCTCTTGAACTTAGGCTTCGAGGCTATTCTCTCTCTTTGAGAAAGACGGATGCTGAAAAAATCAAAGTCGTTCTTGAACGATAGTAAGCAAAATTGTTGACCTATTTTTATCGTTATTTTTGTAAAGAAATTGTCCTAGAACACTTAACAAAGTCTAACGAAATTTAAGAAGAAATTTTAATAATATGAAAATAATTGCACTACTCGGAAACCCCAATAGTGGAAAAACGAGTTTTTTTAATCAACTAACCGGATCAAATCAGCAAGTTGGTAATTGGCCGGGGGTCACTGTTGAAAAGAAATCTGGATTTTATCGAAAAGATAAAAGTATTTGTATCCAAGATTTGCCCGGTCTTTACTCTCTTTCTCCTTATTCACTTGATGAGCAAGTTGCCAGAGATTTTTTGACAAAAACACCACCGGATGCCCTCATTAATATTTTGGATTCAACGAATTTAGAGCGTTCACTTTATTTGACTTTACAGCTGATGGAACTTGGAATCCCTATGGTTTTAGCGCTTAATATGAGCGACCTTTTGGCTGGTCAAGGAAAAAAAATCGACATTGAAAAACTTTCTTATAGCCTTGGAATTCCTGTTGTTACAACCTCGGCCATTAAAAATAAAGGTTTAGATGAGGTTGTTAAAGTAGCACTTAAAAGTCATGAAAGTCAGCCTTTAGATTATGACCATCGACTTGAAGGGGCGCTCTCGGAAATTGGTAAAGTAACTGGTTTTACCAATCGTTTTGAACAAATAAAAGTTTTCGAGGGCGACAAACTTTTATTAGCTGGAGAAACAGATAAAGCGCTAAGCCAGCAAGTTCATACTGACAATTCTCAAGCTGGCTTATCAGCAAAACAACTGGGTGAAATTGAGGAAATTGTTTCTATCACCGAAAAATTAATGGCAGATGACCGTGAATCGATTATCGTTAATGAACGTTATGATTTAATTGGTCATATTGTTCAACTTTGCGTTACTCAGACTGAAACTGGTAAAATTAATCTGACAGATCGAATCGATCAGATTATTACCCATAAATGGTTGGGACTTCCTATTTTTGTCTTCATCATGTGGTTGGTCTATTTTATTTCTATTCAAACTGTCGGAACAGCAGCGACCGATTGGCTCAATGATGTCTTCTTTGGTCAATGGCTTCCTGATTTAATTGCCAATGGAATGAATGCTTTAGCTGTTACTCCTTGGGTTCAAGATTTAGTTTTAAATGGTGTCGTTGCCGGAATTGGTGCAATTTTAGGTTTTGTTCCACAGATTTATGTGCTATTTTTACTTTTAGGAATTCTGGAAGATTCTGGATATATGGCTCGGGTAGCCTTTGTCATGGACCGAATTTTTAGACGCTTTGGCCTTTCTGGTAAGTCTTTTATTCCCATGCTTATTGCTTCCGGCTGTGGCGTGCCTGGAATTATGGCGACGAGAACGATTGAGCAAGAGCGTGACCGAAAAATTACAATTATGGTCACAACTTTTATGCCTTGTTCTGCCAAACTCCCTATTATCGCATTAGTTTCTGGTGCTTTTTTCCCTCATGCTTCTTGGGTTGCTCCTAGTGCTTACTTTTTGGGAATGTCCATGATTATTCTCTCCGGTATTATTTTGAAAAAAACAAGGATGTTTTCTGGTGATACTTCGGCTTTCATCATGGAACTTCCTGCCTATCATTTACCTTATGCGATGACTGTTTTAAAATATGCTTTCGACCGTGCGTTTTCTTTCGTCAAGCGGGCTGGTACGATCATTTTCGCTATGAATGTTTTGATTTGGTTCACTTCAAATTATAATTGGACCTTGGCACATGTTGATGCGAGTCAATCCATTCTTGCTGATGTTGGTAAAGTTGTTGCTGTTATCTTTGCTCCTCTTGGTTTTGGCGAGTGGCGTGCAACAGTCGCTACAATTACTGGACTAATTGCAAAAGAAACAATCGTCGGAACAATGGGTGTCCTGTTTGCTCATAATTCTTCTGACAGTCACCAACTCTGGTCTGCTGTTCAAGCCACCTATACTCCTCTTTCCGCTTATTCTCTCCTTGTTTTCAATCTGCTTTGCGCGCCATGTGTTGCTGCAATCTCAACAATTTATAAAGAAATGGGCGATGTTCGTTGGACTTTACGAGCGGTTGGTTTTCAAACTTTAGTTGCTTATAGCATGAGTTTCATTATTTATCAATTGGGTAGTTTGTTTAGCTCACAAAACTTTGATGTTTTTAGTTTATTAGCATTAATTGTATTGTCGGTTGGTTTATATTTCATTTTCAGAAAAGGGAAAGGTCTTACTTATGAACTTAGCTAGTATTGTCATTTTGGCTGTCATCCTCATTATTACTGGATTTGCCATTTTTAAAACTGTTCGTAGCAAAGGGGCTTGCGAAGACTGCAATGTTAACACTTGTCCGGTCAAGGGAGCGGCGGCTCTACCCGTTTCAGCTGAATCTCATTCAACTAAAAAAACAGATGTTAAACATGATTGTTGTAATTAAAAAAAGTTACTGACAGATTTATTATGGTTAAATTTACTACCATAACAAGTCTGTCAGTATTTTTTTAAGCTTATTTTGAATGTTTTAGAATACCGATAAATTTGTCATTACTTTTTACTTAATAATCTTGATCTGCTTGTCACTTACCCTTTGTTTATAATTGACAAGAAGAAAATCTATAACTATAATCAAAATATAACTGAAACATTATGCAAAATCTGTCAAAGTTTTTTCACAAAGGCTCACTGACAACTATTTTTTAACTCAAGAAAGGTCTTCTATGAAAAAATACATCAGCGTCTTTAGTGTTTTCTTGGTCTGGCTTGCCTACTTACTGGCACTCAATCCTATTCTCAAGGCTCTTGGTCTTATCAATTGGTTACGCAGCCTCGGACATTTTGCTTCACTAACCTCTATTATTATTCAAGAAATTCCAATTATCATCATCTTACTGCTACTCAATCATTTTTTCTGGCATCAAAAATTGCTATTTAAAGGATATAACTGGAAAAGAGCATTAGGAATACTCATTCTTCCTTTAGTCATGTTTTTGGCAGGTTTAGTTCTTGCAATAGGAAAACATGCCCCCGCTTCGTATATTTTTCTAGCCATTGGAGCTACTTTATTAATTGGTTTTGCTGAAGAACTCTCTTTTAGAGGTTTGATTTTTGGTATTTTAGTTAAAAATTTTAAAGATAAGATTATTGTTCCTTTATTTATTTCAAGTATACTATTTGGACTCATGCATTTGGTCAATATTCGTAATCAACCTTTAGGAAATACTATCATTCAAGTTCTTGGAGTTATGGCTTTTGGACTTTTCGCAGCTGTGGTTTACATGAAAACAAGCAATTTGATTTTTGCGATTGTGGTACATGCCATGAATGATTTCATGGCAATCATGGCCAGTTCGGGTAGTTTATCTTCACAACAAACCAACCCTCTGACAATTCTCTACGAATGGTTTATTTTTGGTACACTCGCTTTCGCATTATTTTACACGGGTTGGACTCAAAGAGAAAAATTCATTGCCGCTATTCAAGAACGTAGTCCACAACTTACAGCCCGTAAGTTACCTACTCTTGCTCAAAGTTCAACTTTCCGTAGAATTTTTGCCCTAGTTTCAATGATTTATGGAATTTTGATTTTACCAACGATGCTCCTTTTTTCAAAAATGTCTACTAGTGCTGGCAGTCGAGCAGAAATTGCAAATAAAGCATTACCTATTTATCTTTTATTTCTTCTAGGAATCGCCCTATATATCTTTTTAATTGTTTTCTTTGATTTCCACTTAGGAAATCTTTGCTGGTTATTATTTCCTTATATCGGTGGTCCAGTCTTTGCTTTAATCGCTCTGGTTAATGGTGCAAGACCACTAACTGAAAAAACAAATCAATCTAAAACAATCAATAATAAAACTCCAAATTAATTCATTTGGAGTTTTTCTTTTTTAAAATTTAATTAAACTAACAAAGAATAGTAGGACTTGTACAAGTTGAAAAACCATTAAGATTTTAACTGATGAAATAAATGTTTCTTTTTTTACTTGTTTTTGCAAATATGGTCGAGCAAATTTTATCATCAATGGTGGAATTAACAGAATTAAAAGCATAATTGGAGAAAGTAATCCTAAAATTACTGCAACAACAATGGCAACAAAAGCCAAAATTAAAGCTGTAGTCCACAAAATAAGTGCTGCCTTTTTTCCAATATAATGCACGATTGTGTAGCGGTGATTGGCTTCATCTTCTTCTAAATCGCAGGTGTTATTGGCTAACATCAGATTTGCAATCAATAATGTATTAGGTAAAGCAATCAAGAAAGTTGTTGCCAGATTCGCAAATGACCAAACAAAATTCTGAGAACTATTGATATAAAGGCAAATCAGAAAAATGACATAACCCATTGTCAAACCTGATAAAAGTTCCCCAAGTGGAAGTGATGAGAGTGGTTTTGGCCCTCCAGCATAGAAAACTCCAACAGCATAGCAGAGTAGTCCCAACCAAAAGACTGCCCAACCAGTCATTAAAGCGACAATAATTCCTAAAATCAGACTACCAAAAAAGAAAAAGGCCAATAAACTTTTGATGAGTCCCATTGATAAGTTCTCGCGTCCGATAATATTTGTATTTTTTTGATAATCATCTGTATCTACTGCTTTATGATAATCATTATAGTTGTCCCAAATATCAACAAAACAGTTGAACATAAACATTGCCACAAAATAAATGGCAAGTGTTGACAAATTGACTGACTGATAATGATAAAGCGAGTAAGCAAGCCCTAGTAAAAATGGAAAAATTGAAGCAGTTTTAGCTTTCAATTCAATTAGTTCAGCAAATATTTTAAAATTCATTATTTCCTCTTTTTATTTATCAATTCGTCTATAAAAACTATTTCTTATTTTATCACATTTTAAATCAAAACTTTTAAAATCAAACTAGAGAAATACTAGCTTTAAAAGCTTTATCTCAAAAGTTACTGACAGAAATTTTGAGATAAAAAAGTTAATGACAGAAAAATTTTCTAATAGCTGTCAGTAAAATTTTCTATGAAAAAGCCTGTCAGTGACAGGTTTTCAATAATTTCTTTCCAATAAAATTTGTGTTGCTTCTTCTAAAATCTGCCGATTTGGCGACTCTGGTAATTTCCGAATTTCATTCAAAGCCAGTTCTGTTAATCTTCCAGCAACAAGGAGCGCTCCTGTTATCCCACCTGATTCTGTCACTAATTCTGCTAAATCTAAACATTCTTGTCTTGACAAATTTTCTGGCGCTTCTAAATAAGGAGCAATCGCTTCATCATTTACTTCACGAGCCAAGAGTAAAGGTAATGTATAAATCCCTTGACGGAAATCTGTCAAAATAGGTTTATCAGCTTCATCAAGTCCTACTGTAAAATTTAAAATGTCATCATAAACTTGAAAAGCAAGACCAATTGCTCGACCAATTTTACGGGCAGAATGTTGTAATTTTTTATCCCCACCAGCAAAATAAACACCTTCTAAACAGCTAAGACTCAGTAATTCAGCTGTTTTTCCACTAATTGCTTTCATATAGCGTCTCGCTGTATTATTTTTGTCAAAAGCAGATTGCATTTGAGTCAATTCACCCTGAAGAATTTTTTTCATTGATTGAGCATTTTTAGCGACAAAACTTGTCCCATTCATGGTTTCAATCAATAATTCAAAATAAACAGTATAAACAAAATCTCCAGCATAAACAGCTACATCTTTGCCAAATTGTGACTCTATTGACGGTAAACCACGTCTTAAAGGAGAGTCGTCGATAATATCATCGTGAATCAATGTTGCTGAATGAAGCATCTCTAATGATGCAGCGATTTTAATGAGCTTCTCTTCATCTTTAGAGCCATTAGGGACAATCCCAGCGAACAGCAAAAAAAGCGCAGGACGAACCATTTTCCCGCCACGTGATGCAAATTTCTCTAGTGCTGCTTCTATCTCTTGATTATTAATTTTTAAACGCTCAATCATGAGCGCTTGAACATCCTTTAATTTATTCTGAATTTCGGGATAATCCTGCCAAAATGTGAGCAATGTTTTTTCTCTTTCCTCTCGATAATTCATTCATTTCTTTTGATAATGACTTATCAAATATCTTACTCCATTTTAGCAAAATAGACCCAATGTTGCGAACATAATGGCTTTTTTTCATAAGTAAAAAGAAGTTCAGATGAACTCCTTTTTTTATCGAATTTCCATAATTTGACTTTGAGGTAGGCGGTAACTTGGTTTTCCTTTGTCTTCTGAATTTCCAAGCGGAATAATTAGTTCTGGGCGATAACGTTTTTCAACTTCTAAAAGTTCATTCACTTTTTGAGTTCGATTAAAGCCCATGATGATGTTGCTTTCATAACCGTAATTTTTAATAGCCAAAACAAGATTCATTGTAACCAAACCAATATTGATAGAAAGATAATTACTTTCATGAAGTTCTTCAAATCCTTCATACATTTGTGGATAACGACTATTGAAGCGCAGAAGTTGTTCATCGTCCAACTCTCCAGCTCCTAATCTAGCAATATCACGAGAACGTTCAACTAAATCTGTATCGCTAAAGAGGACGATGACTGCACCAGCTTGTTTGATTTGTTCGTGATTGCCAGGATCAACTTCAGAAAGTAATGCTTCCCGTTTTTCTTCTGATTCTACAATGACAAAATGCCAACTTTGAATATTGTGGGCAGAAGGAGCTAAACTTGCTGCAGAAATAATTTGTTTAACATCCACTGTGGGAATTTTTTTACCGTCAAAGTTTTTTACTTTGTGTCGTGATTTATTGAGCTTTACGTAATCCATGATACTCCTCTATTCCTCTTATGAGATGTAGCTGAATAGTTTCTCTGAAATTGTTTGCATCAATTTCTAAGTCTAGTAGAGCAGACACCCGTTTTTTCTTTGTTTATATTTTAGCAAATTTTTGTCACTTTTGCATAGCATATTTATTCATTATATTTATTTTTTTTATTAAATATAGGTTATTTCCGAAATATTTTACTGACAAAAATGGAAATAAAAAAACTGCCTGGTCAGCAGTTTTTATATTAGGCTAATTTGGCCTTATTTTTCTTAATTTGTTTTGAACGTAATTGTCCACAAGCTGCATCAATATCTGTTCCATGTTCTTGACGAACGACACAGTTAATGCCATTTTTCTTCAAAACATCATAAAATTTTGCCGTATTATCTTTTGTTGAACGTTCATATTTAATATGTTCTGCAACTGGATTGTATGGAATCAAGTTAACATAAGACAATTTATTTCTAGGTTTTATCAAGTCAGCCAATTGTTGAGCAATTTCTGGGCTGTCATTTTCACCAGAAAGCATAATATATTCGTAAGTCACACGTCGATTGGTTGTTTCTGTGTAATAGTCAATCGCTTCAAAAAGTTTTTCAAGTGGTGCGTTACGAGTAATACGCATCAATGAAGTACGCAACTCATTATTTGGAGCATGAAGTGAAATTGCTAAATTAATTTGTAGATTTTCATGCGCAAATTCTTTAATTTTTACTGGCATAAATCCACAAGTTGAAACTGTGATGTGACGGGCTCCAATTGCCAGTCCATTATCATCATTAATGACACGCAAGAAGTTCATTAGATGTTCGTAATTATCAAAAGGTTCACCAATTCCCATAACTACCACGTGTGAAACACGTTCATCTAAACCACGTTCATCAAAGTATTTTTGAACGAGCATGATTTGGCTGACAATTTCCCCAGCAGTCACATCACGTTCTTTTTTCAAAATCCCAGAAGCACAGAAAGTACAACCCATATTACAACCTACTTGAGTTGTAACACAAACAGACAAACCATAAGATTGACGCATCAAAACTGTTTCAATCATCATCTTGTCAGGAAGCATAAATAGATATTTCACTGTTCCGTCAGCAGATTCTTGAACAACAACTTGTTCTAATGGATTCAAAATAAAATGCTCATTAAGTTTATCAATAAAAGCAGCTGATAAATTGCTCATTTCTTCAAAAGATTGAACACGTTTACGGTAAAGCCAATCCCAAACCTGAGTTGCTCGGAATTTCTTTTCTCCATTTTCAATTGCCCATTCAATTAATTGGTCACGTGTCAATCCATAAATTGAAGGACGCGTTTCTGTTATTATATTCTCTGTCATTATTTTCCTTAAGTATCTCAAATTTTAATCGTGCAATTTTTCATATCCCTTGAATACACTCATAAAATCAATTTAAATTATTATCATTTATTTATTTATGAAAAACTAAATCACTTAGAAGTCCATAAATGTTAATTCTACGATAATTTTTAGTCTTTGACAAGTTGGCTGACCGTCAAATAACTTTTACAAAATCCTCAATCCTTTTTACGATTACGAATGACAAAGCCTTGATTCTCTTGCTTTTTAGTCTCTGTTTGCTCAACTTTTTTACGAGGATTCCGTTTTTTCATTGTAAATTTTTTATCAGAATCTTTAGCTGGATTTTGTTTTTTATTGTCTGTTTTTCTCTCTTGAGATTTTTTACTGACAGAAACTTTTTTATTTTTGTCAGTAACTTTTGGTTTTCTGTCAGTAGATTTTTCACGAATTTTAAAATCTTTTCGAGCTTCTGATGAATTTTCCGAACGTTTGTCTTCTTTAGTAACTTTCTGTTCATCACGCGCCCGATTTCGATTACGATTTCTCTTACGACGTGGCTTATCAAATCCTTGCTTCAACTCTTTTTCGGTAAAAAGTTTCTCAGAAACAAAAGCTTCATCTTTTGTCCGAATCCGCCGTAAAACAAAATAAGCACAACCGTAATTACAATATTCATTGACATAATCTTCAAGATGATCAATTTTATTGTCTGCCAACATTTTTCTACGACTGGTTGAGAAAAAACCCTTCAAACGTAATTGCTCAAATCCCCAATCTCCCATAATATAATCATACTTATCTAAAACATCAGAAAAACGTTGTTCTAATTTTTCCGCATCAAAAGCCTCACGATAATTATGAACAATATGAAAAGTTCGTTGTCCAACTTGAACAACTTCCCCTACTGCCATAACATGTTCGCCAGGATATTTATTATAATTTAACTTACTTTCGTCTATTACTTTAGCCATTAATTTTTCTATTTCTATTTATTTTTAAAATGTTCTGCTACAATTTCTCGTAAGAAATAAGGGAATAAAATTTCTGATTTTCCCAATTTTTTCAATAAAGGGAAATACCAAGCAAACAAATATTGGTCAGGTAAAACAATTTGATAACTCTCTTCATCAGAAATTTTTTCAAGTGACTGATTTTCCGAATTTTTTATGTAAAAATCACCTTCGCGTGGCTCAATTCCATGAAATATAAGAGAACCAAATGTTTTTCCACGAAAACCCATTCCTTGAATTTTTTGGGTGGCAAGGAAATCCGAAACATCCATAATTTCAAGCAAAACTTGTCTAAGTTCTTCACCTGTAAATGTGAAACGAACTAAACGAATCGAATGGGGTAAAAATTCATGTAAATCATCTAAAGTTAAATGATTTGGTAATTCATCTGTCACCAACAAACCGGAATTCATGAGACAAAGTTTTGTATTTCCATAATCCGCAAAGATTTTTGCCAAATAATGACTTCCCTTGAAATCCGGAAAAACATTAGGTAAGGCTTTAGGTAAATCAGCAACGACTGTTCCCTCTAAGAGTTTATGGCCTCTCAGTTCCCAACCATTGGTTTCTACCAAATCCGATTTCCTTTGAGGAAGCGTATTGGTTGCTATAGCTTCAATTTGTGCATCAACTAATTGATTATTTTCATTAAAAGTTAAATCAATTTGCCCCACATATTCGCCGTAGCGTCCAGCAGCTGCAAGAAGGGTTTGATTAACTTGAGCACCATGTTCAAATAAATGATGTGTATGAGCTCCAATAATCAAGTCAATCTCATCATAGTCCTTCGCAATTTGCTCATCAACATTCTTACCCAAATGAGAAAGCAAAATGGTAAAATCACAATCCAGTTTTGGTAAAAGTTCATCTAAAACCACAAAAGGGTCTGACAATTCCCAGCCCGCCTGTGGATAAGCAAGAACATAAGGGGCTGTCAAACCAATTAATCCAATTCGTAAGCCAAATGAAGTCGTGACTATCAAAGGCTCAGATTGTGCAAAATTTGTCGCCAAATTTGACAAGAGAACAGGAAAATTAGCTTCATCATAGAGATGAGAAAGCATCTCATGTGTCAGTCCTAATCCCTCATTATTACCTATTGTCGCCGCCGTCAAATCTAAACGATTCATCAATTCAACATTAAATTGTCCCTCTGTTGCCTCCGTCAAAGGATGAACCCGATCCACATTGTCACCCAAGTCAAAAGACAAACTTTCAACTTCTTCATGTGATTTTTCCGCAAAAAAACGCTCAATCACAGGGAAACGTTCCAAGTGAGAGTGTAAATCATTCAAATGGAGGATACGCAGTTTATTCATAATACTATTCTATCATAATACCCCAATACAGCACAATAGAGGGGGAAAAATCTATTTTATACAATTACGCAACAAAAGCGCTACCTAAAGTAGCACAATATACAACATTTTAAACGTAACAAAAAGCGTAAAAAACAAGAACGTAGTAAAAAGCGTAGTAAAACATCATTAATTTTTGCGAAGTGGTACTCTCTTAATATTTAAATTTGTTATAAAAAACACCGTTATCGATGCAGTTTTTTTAGTAAAAATTTTATTGAAACTTATGATGTGATTTTAGCCAATTAAATAGACGATGTATCAAGGGTTGAACCACAAAAAAGAATAAAGGGATAGCTACAATAGCTGAGCGAGACCAATTTATTAAGTAACTTATGAAAAAGTGATTTTCAATGTAGTTATGTGTTAAATAAGTTGAAATAGCCATTATTATTGTGCTATTGAAAATGATGACAAGAAGTGGGAAACTGATGTCTTTAGAAATATTAGATAACCACTGAGATTTATTATGAAGTAATCTAACAACTGGGACTGAAAATATTTTTTTTACAATATAAACTGCAACAAAAATAACAGGAAATATGAATAATTCCTTTTTTACACTATAGTTATAAATACCAAATCGCCAGAGCATATTATAATTTGACATAAAAAAACCATTGTAGCCATAATTACTAAGCCAATAGTTTCCGGATGATGGATAACTCTTTTTAACACTTTATTTCCTCTATAAATATTTATTGAATAATTATTTTAACTTTCTAACTAAATTATATACTAATAATACTAAGAAAACCAAAATTATGAATCAATACATATATTACTTCCCTAACTATTTGTTAAAAGTGTTCAATAATTAGTATTTAACTATTCTAACCTACTCTAAAAAATGCAATAAAGGAAAGTTCTCCCCTTTTTGCCTACAACCGAGATTAAAACGCCATTTTAGTGTTTTGCCCCCCTATATAAAAATTTTCAAAATTGGTTTTTCACGCAAGACGAGATCTATATGTGTGATCTCCCTGTAAAAAGTTATGGGTAGGGTTAATATAATTGATGAACAACATATTCAATAATTTCTTCGTTTTCTGTTAACTGATTGTGCTGAGTATTTATTCCATCAAATATTTTCTCGTGGTAGCTGGAAATATTATTGTAAATTTTACTACTTGAAAGTGCACTAGTGAGAGGTACAACCCCATCACCGTTATTCTTATAGTTTCCTGCAATTGAGATCATTCGCAAGCTATGAGGGATTTTCCCTTTTTTGTTTATCATGCGCCTTAACATATCTGTTTCGGTTAACGAAGAACTATTGGGATAAGGGTTGGCATTTGAATCAAGATAATTATATGGTGTACCCAATGTGATAAGGTTTTTCATTTGTGATGTTGACTTCTGTGTCATTTTTTCCAAGTAGATTGTCCAGACTAATCCTCCATTAGAATGCCCCAATGCATTATAAAAATCGAAAGAATAGAGCTGATGAGCTTTTTTCATAGCTATATCAGTCCATTCTGCCTGTTTCTCTACCCCTTTTTCCGAACTATCTGAAAAGCTTATTACAATAAAAGGATCAATAGATTTTTTGCTTAAAGAAGATGTCCATTCTGTAGTGCCATCAGTCTTAACATTAATTTTCAGAATATCTTTTTTCCCAACTTGTTTCATTAACTCATTCATGAAACTATCAAAGCGATTTCCATTAGCGTCAGTTCCTGGTATTAATATCAAGGGGGCTTGTTTCTGAGCCACTTTTTGTTCAGATTTATATTTTATGGAGATATAAGTTGATATTGATAATAAAACAACTAGTATTATCAGCTGGAAAATTACTATTTTTTTGTGTTTTATTTTTTTGCCCTCAATTCATTTAGGATACTATTATAGCATAGCTACTAAGGCTAAACAATATTTCGTTTTACTAGCTTTCGCCTAATTTATAAGCAAGTGAAACTTAAGATTGCTATAGTATCTTCCTCAGAGCAATAAAGCATCTACAGATGCCCTAGCAGTTTGCTTGTGACAAACATAAGATTTATAACACAGGCAATATGAATAGGCTTTAAAAGCTTCTGTTCGCAAAAATAAAAAGCGCTATTGCGCTTCTTAAATTACTTTAATTTGGATTAAGCTCCTGTTGACCCAAATCCACCAGTCCGTTCTTCTTTTTCTTGATTTTCATCACCATCAGCGACCAAGAAAGGCATGAAGACTCCCTGAACCACGCGCTCCCCTTTTTCAATTACGACTTCTTCATCAGTGAAATTACGCATCTGCATAAACATATGCCCTTCATTATCAGGATTATTATAGTAATCCTTGTCAATAACACCTACTGAATTGATTAAAACCAAGCCTTTTTTACGAGGATTTGATGAACGGTCATACATATAAAGTACTTCATCTGACTGCATATAGGCCTTCAAACCTGTTGGAATTAATTTAATTTCCCCTGGCGCAAAACTAACGGTTTCAGCTGCTTCAATGTCATAACCTGCTGAATGTTCAGTTGAACGTTTTGGTATATTAATTCCAGCATTTTTATATTTAGTTACCACTTCAAATCCACGAATTTTCATCTCTTACCTCATTTGTTTTTTTCTATTATATCATAAAAAAAGCACTCAGAGAGCGCTTTTCATTTAGACTTCTTCAGCATTTGTTTCGATGAGATGTTGATACCAGTAATAAGAATCCTTCGGTATCCGTTTCAATGAACCTTCCATTGTTTCATCTTGGTCAACATAGACAAAGCCATAACGTTTTTGGTAGCCATTTAACCAAGAAAGGAGGTCAGTATAAGACCAAGTGTGATAACCAATGACTTTTGCTCCATCCGTCATCGCTTCTTTGATTGCTTTAACATGACTTTCTAGATATTTGATTCGATAATCATCATGAATTTTTCCATCTTCAACTTTATCATATTCGCCCAAGCCATTTTCTGTAATCATCACTGGAATACGATAACGAGAAGTGATACGACGAAGTGCAATTCTCAGGCCTTCAGGGTCAATTTCCCAATCCCAATTTGTTCGGTCAATAAAAGGATTTTGAATTTTTTTATGGAGGCCTGGAATTCCTGATTCTTTGGTTGTTCCTTTTTTACCACTTGTATTAAAGGAACCGACTCCAACTCCTCCGTCAACTGGATTCCATGCGTTAGTAGCTGTCTGGTAATAATTAATACCTAGAAAATCAGGTTTAGCTGATTTCAAAAGTTCAGCATCCCCTGCTTCAAATTCAGGTGCTAGCCCATTTTCACGTAAATAAGCCATTGCCGCAATTGGGTATTCTCCGTAAAGATAAACATCCATCCAAAAGTGACTATAAAGCTCTTCTGCATTTTCAGCCGCTAAAACATTGAGTGGGTCAGAATCCTTAGCATATTGTGGCGTATAGGCAAACGAAGGGCCAATTTGTCCATCCATTTCAAGTTCATGAAATTTATTGATTACCGCAGCATTTGTCAGATTAGCAATATGATTGACCTGATAAAAAAGTTTCATATCTCTTTTTCCAGGTGGGTGAGTCGCGAGTGACCAACCTTGACTTGTAAAAATATTTTGTTCATTAAGCGATACCCAATATTTTACTTTACCTTTAAAAGCATTAAACAAAACTTCAGCATAGTTAACAAAATCTGCAATAATTTCTCGTGATTCCCAACCACCATATAAATCTTCTAAGGCTTGGGGCAAATCCCAATGATAAATCGTGACAATTGGTTCAATCTCATTAGCAATCAACTCATCAATCAAATCTTCATAGAATTTCAATCCTGCTTGATTGACTTCGCCACGTCCGTCAGGTAAAATCCGCGTCCAAGCAATTGAAAAACGGTAGGATTTAAGGCCCAACTCTTTCATTAAAGCCACATCTTCTTTATAGCGATGATAATGATCAACAGCGACATCCCCATTCGTTCCTTTAAAAGTCTTGCCTGGAATACGGACAAAATTATCCCAGACACTGGCTTTTTTGCCATCTTCAAAAGGCGCTCCCTCAACTTGATAGGCTGCCGAAGCCGAACCCCATAGAAAATCATTTGGAAATGCTTTTAATTTTTTGTGCTCCATTTTATTCCCCCATTACTTGTTTATAGTCTATATTATAACATTTGTAACCGTTTTATTTTGTTTTATCTTTTGGAATTTGTTTTTTTATTTTTACGTGATTATCCTAAAAAAGTTGTCTTAAAAGACAACTTTATTTTCTTGATTTTATTTTTATATCTTTATGTGCTTGTTGATTTTCTGCTTCTATTTTGTTGGCTTTCTTTTTTTGGCTGCGTGCAATAAGAATCATTGCCAAGCCAATTAAAACGATTGCTAAACCAAGCCAGTTATGATAAGCCACAAGCAATAGACCTAAACTGATAAAAGCGATGCCCCAGGTACTCATACAACACTCACATTAAAGAAGACAGCTGCTCCAAATGAGCTTCCTTTAATTAGCTGTTTAGCTATTGCTGCGTCAGTCGTTGCATCATCTGTCGGTGTTTCAAAGAAAAGTTTTAATCCTTGTTTTTTTGTATGTTTAAAGCCATTTTCTTCTAAAAGTTGAATAATTTCTTTTTGCATCATTGCAGAATTTACGAGTATCATAGTATTTCCTCCTCTATGAGTGTTTTTTATCACATCTGATAAGGTTTATATTATAAATCTTACCAGATTTAACAAAAAATGTGTAGAGCAAGTTTTCTTACTTGCTCTACCATTAATTTCAAATTTAGTCGAGTTCAGTTTCTTCCAGCTTGTTAGCTGCGATAACGAATGGTACCCAGATAACAAAGGTAATGATCAAGTTGATAATTGTAAGGACAATTGCCCGCCAGTCAAAACCGGTTGCCATGAAGGCATTCATAATTGGTGGTGTTACCCATGGCACAGCATTGACAACTGGGTCAACCAAGTGAAGGGCTGTTGCAGTGTAGGCAATGATTACAGAAATCAATGGAGCGACTGCAAATGGAATAAAGAAGATTGCATTCAAGACAACTGGCAGACCGAAGAGGACTGGTTCGTTGATGTTGAAGATACCAGGTGCAAGTCCGAGACGTCCAACAATCTTGTAGTCTTTACGTTTAGAGAAGAGAATGATTGCAATAACAAGTGTAATTGTACCACCTGATCCACCAAACCATGCAAAGGCGTCCCATGAACCACGTACCCAAAGGTTAACGTAGTCACCATTAATGGCATGTGCTTTGTCAACCGCACCTTTAGCAATCAAGTCACGGATACCTTGTGAGTGAACTTGGAAGTAGAGGGCTTGGTTATTAAGTCCAAGAGGTCCCCAGATACCATCGAGTACTGGTGCCAAAACGTTTGGTCCGTGAAGACCGAAGAACCAGAAGACTGAAACAAAGAGTGTAACAATCAGTACTGAGAAGATATTTTGTGACAGGATTTGGAATGGCTCTGCGATATAGTGGGTAATCAGGTTAATGACAGAGTCATTTGTCAATTTACCAATAATGTAGTAGATTAGACCAACGATATAAAGTGCTGCAATTGTAGGAATGATTGCTAAGAAAGCTTTTGCTACTGCAGGCGGAACTGATTCTGGCATCTTAATTGTGATGTCAGCAAGCATGAGTTTTGCATAAATAATAACTGCAAGGGCACCCATAATAATAACTGTGAAGTAAGCTCCAGCATCGAGGTGAGCTGAGGCAAAGAGTGGTTTCCAAGCGGCAAGTCCTTGATCACCAAGAACGCCATTAAGCTTGTCAGTTGCTGCTACACCAGCTTTACCTGTACCAAGGGCTGCTGTAAATTTACCCATTTGGTTTGGCAAACCTGCAAATAAGGTTGCAACTGATACGATACCACCAGCGAGGTCATTGACTCCGTAAGCGCGGGCCAAATTGTAACCCCAAGAAAAGGCAAAGATAAGACCAATAACTGTCAGTGTTCCTTGGTTAACAAGGGCTGAAATATTGTTCAAATCACCAATGATTGGTGTATTAGCAAGTGTCCAGACTTTCTCTGGTGCTAATTTTGAGAATGCTGTTGCTCCCAACATCATTTGTTGGATAGCTGATGGGAATGTTGTCACGATAGCTGAAATCATGGCAGCTAAGGCACCAGCAAGTGTTGCTGGCAACATACCGATAAATGAGTCACGCAGCGCAACTAGGTGTTTTTGAGACCCAATCTTTGCCGCAACAGGGACGAGATATTTCTCCATCCACGCAGTAATTCCGTTCATGGAATTCCTCCTTTATAATATAATAATAAATAACTTTCAAAAAAACTTTTTGAACATAATTAAGGTTCTGTCAGTACTGACAGGCATAGATTATCGATTATTTTTTGCTCTCGATAAGTTTAAATGAGCTCCATGGTTTTAGGAAATCGAGTAGGAATAATTCATCATCTGCGATACGTCCAACGACATTGACTCGACCATCATTTTCCATTTCACGTAAGGCGATTTGAGTTTCACCTTTATATTGACCATAGCCTTCGTTGTCAATAATGACATCGCCACGTTGAATTTTATCAGTATCGTGAGCGGGGAATTCAAGGTCTTTATAAGTGATTCTTGTCATTGTTGAACGGAGCATGTAAGCTGATTTATCACCACGGTAGCTATGTGTCGCTTCAAAAAGACATTTGCGTTCATTTTCACTGATTGTTTCACGTGGAACGACTTTAATCTCAGGCATGCTTGCGTTAAATGCTTGGCTCATCGCTTTAAGTTCTTCTTCGCTCGCATAAGCATTGGCAATAGTCACATCATCAATTCCACCGAGGAGTTTGTAATGTTTAACTTGTGTCGCAATTTCAAGGCTTCTGTGGTCTTCAAGAGTACAAAGGCCATCTTGAGTTGGCCAAGGACCAAATGTTGCTGCTTGCGAATTGACAAAGGCCATGGTGTTTAAATTATAGCCCTTGAATTTTTCTGTACATTTAAGATAATGGTTAAATTCCAATCCTGTGCAACGATGTGGGTAGAAATTGTGACTTCCCAACAGTTTTTCAGTATCAGGTGAGTAATCCATTATTGAATCAACATAGGTTGTTCCCTGACTCATGTTGATTTCAATTTTGATTCCGTAAGGATTTCGGGTCATTCTGGCTTCTTCGGCTCCTGTGAATCCTATGTCAAGTCGAACTCCATCTGCACCCATTTCATGGAAAAAGCTGAGGTCATCATAACTAATGTTAAGTTGTGTAAAGAGACCTGGATTGATATCCACCATGACTTCCATTCCTAACTGATTGGCGTAATCAACAACTTTTTTGAAAGCTGCAAGAACCCCTTCTTTATCTCCATCAATTTCGAGTAAAGAAGTGAAGACACGCTTAAATCCATATTGATGCGCTAAATCAAGATAAGCTTTATCTGCCTCAAAATTTGAGCGTTCTGGATAGATAGATACCCCTAATTTTCCCATTTTTTTCTCCTTTTTCTTATTTGTTTATTTCCTTTTTTTATTTCTGAAATAAACCTTAAGTCTATGATAAGGCTTTCATTTTATTTTTGCAAGCGATATCATCTTAAAAAAAACATGTTTCTTAAATTGAAACATTAACGATAAATTCTCATTTTTAGATAGGTTTAACGCTTTCTTTCGCTAAAATCTTTAAAATAAGGCAAATTGACCTATACCAATTCTTGTCAGTAATATCAGTGTAACAAACAAACTACTCCTCCCACAATATTCTAATTTTTTAATTTCTTTAATTTTTATCAAAAAAGTTACTGACAAAGCTGTCAGTAACTTTTTTAAAAATATTCACGAAGAATCGCCTGATTCTCTTTTAAAATTTTTGCCGTAAATTGGCCAATGGTCATTTTTTCTCTTTTTCCTTCTCCGAGACTAATATTGTTTTCAGGAATAATTTCGTCAGTAATTTCAACTGAAAAATCGGGCTGACCGTGTACTTTTAAAAATTCCTGTAAGTTAACAATTCGTGCCTGCATATAAGGAACAAGTTTAATTTCTGCTCGCTGTGGCTCTGTCAGTTCTTCTTCAAGGAGAATATCTGAGGGTGCTTGCCAACTAATTTCCGAAAATGAACCAGCATGGCTTGAAATAAAACGATAAAATGCTTGTTTTGCCTCGTCAGTCAAAGTTATCAGTTCTTTGATAACAAATGTCATTTCTGAGAATTCATAGAGAAGATAGCCCAAAGCCTTACCATTTTCGCGATAAATCGCACAGTGAGGTTGTGATTTAAAACTGAAAAAGTAAGACCAAAGTTCTGGAGAGCGAATAAGTGAGCCTTGATTATCAGCCTTTTGATGAACTTCTGTCAGTACTTTAAAAAGGGCTGTATTTTTACTGATAGAAAATTCACTAGCATTTTCATCATCAAACTCAAACTTTTCTCGACTAATTTCGCCCGCACTTCTCTTACCTTTAGGAAAATCTTGAGCTGCTAGTCGATAATGTTTTTGATTAAAAGCATAATGATAACCAAATTTTTCATAAAAAGCATATGAAAATGGTGCTAAATATGAAAAAATCACTCCTTTTTCATAATTATCTCGCAAACTTTTGGTCATTAATTGTCGAATGGCTCCATTGCCTCGAAACTCAGGATAACTGGCAACATAACCAATTCCAGAAGTTTTGACTTCTTGATTTTTCCAATAAACATTAAAGTGTGAGTCAATCACCATTGACGTCAGTTTTTGATTTTCGTAGTGGCCATAAGGAGTTGAAAATTCAAGTAATTTGTCAAAAGCTTTTGCCCGTTCCTTTGTTTTAGGCTTATGAAAGGCATAAGTTGCTAAATCTAAAAATTCTTTATTATTTTTTGTATTCGCATTCATAAATTCATTTTAACACAAATTTGTAGGAATAAGAAAACATTTTTGTTAACGTTTACTTTTTTGATCTTTCTAATCGTCCAATAGAAAAACAGCCAAAATCGGCTGTTTCAAATCAAAATTTTAATTTCTTCGAGACCAACTATTTAGCCCAAAATTACTGACAGCTTTCAGTATCTTGTTCTTAAGAGCAATCAGTACTTTTTAATTCTTTCCAATTCAAAATCATCATTCAAGGCTGATTCTGTCAGTAAAGTCAAACAGTAAAACTGAAAATTCAGTTTAGTATTATAATCTTTCCGCCTAGCTTATCACTGAAAATAAAGCGCATGAAAACAACTTATTTCTTTGTAAATCTGAAAGTCTTAAAATTTTCATTGTCTGACACTTTACTTATCTTGCTCTACCGCCATTGTAAGCTCGATTGACATTATCCAAAACAGCAACCATTTGGCGCTTTTTAAAACGTCCCAAGAAAAAACCAACGGCTTTGTCGTTAATCATTTGAATAAAACCATTTGATGTTTGGTGCTCTTCAATGACCACCTGAGTGCTTCGGTCATCAATTTTATGCAATTCCCAGCGAGTACTAAAAGTATTGCGATTTGTTTTAGTCGTAAAAGCGTAAATGCTTGGTTCTGTCAGCTCTGTAATTTTAATACTTCCTCTTTGGTTTTTCCCAAAGCTCTTACTATATTCATAACCATTTAAGCTTCTAACTTTCGGACGTTTCCCTGTATTTTTTTCAATGTCAAATAGACATGAATCAATTATTTTTTCAAAGATAAATTCTCTCGGGGCATCAACTATTTTATCAATTCTCATCTTTTTTTCTCCCTCAGCAAGTTTTTTAACTAAGTTTATTCTAACAAGATTAAAGATTCTTTGCAAGCACTTTCATGTTTTCAAAAGCAAAACATATTTTTACTTGAAAAATGGTAAACCGATAAAGAGAACCAAGAGAATAACAAAGGCGCCTGTTGCAAAAATACGGTATTGTTTGGGAATAGATGGAATGAAAGCCTTAGGAGCAAAAATTGCTGACAAAAGCAGTCCACCAATTGCCCCACCAATATGTGCCCAAATGCTTACATTTCCTAAAGAAAAGAGATTCATAACCAAGTTAGCAACAATCAACACAGTAAACATTCGACCGATTTGTTGTAAAAATGGATGTTTTGTAAAAAATGCTAGACCAACAACTGCCGCAAAGAGGCCAAATATAGAAGTAGATGCTCCTGCCGAAACCACTCTAGGTGTCAAAAGAAAAACCATGGCATTACCAAAAATTCCTGACAAAAGATAAATCAGAGTAAAACGTAGCCAACCAAAAACATTTTCAATTTGCCGACCGATGAAAAAGAGCGTCGCCACATTTAATAAAACATGTGCCCAACCAATATGGATAAAGAGTGCCGTAAACAAACGCCACATTTGGCTTGGGTCAAACAGCATAACTTGACCAAGTATGGCTCCACTATTGAACAAGTTGATTGCTGAAGTTGCCGATATTCCGTAAGTAAAAAATTGCCATAACCAAACTAAGAGTGTGATAATTGATAAGATATAAGTTGCCTTGTAACGTGTAAAATCTCGTTTAATTTCATTAAAATTCATTATTTTTTCTCCCTATAAAAAGTTCTTGTACTGCGATGTCATGGCTTTCTGCCTCAAAATCCATTTTTTGAAAATCATAAAGTACAGAGGCCGTTGATCCCTCAAAATTAGCCAAATACCGGTCATAATAACCACCACCAAAACCGATTCGATAACCCTCATCATTCCAAATTAAGCCTGGAACAAGGATAAAATCAGGCTCAACTGCAATTTCAGATTTTGGCTCAAGCAAGCCAAATTTTGAGCGAACAAGATTTTCTTTATCATACTTGGCAAAAATCATTTGACGCTCAGGTAAGCATTTAGGAATCAAAATTTCTTTGTCGTCAGATTGGTCGAAAAGTTCTGTCAAATTAAATTCAATTGGCATTGACATATAAAGCGCTATTTTTTTTGCAGATTTCCATTTTGAGGAAGCGGTTAACTGCTTTAAAACATCCTTATTCTGACGCCTTTTCTCGTAGTCTGAAAAATTTTTTAACATTTGTAATATTTTTTTACGGTTTTCTGCTTTACTTTCCATATTAACTATGATAACATGAAAGTGTAAGTTTTTGTTTTACGATTAGTTCTGTGCTTTTGGGTTCATTCCTATTCAAGAAATTAGATTTACAAATTTATAAATAAGGAAGTACCAAAAATGGCACAAGGAACTGTTAAATGGTTTAACGCAACTAAAGGCTTCGGCTTTATCACTACTGAAGAAGGAAACGACGTTTTCGCTCACTTCTCAGCTATCCAAACTGATGGATTCAAAACACTTGACGAAGGTCAAAAAGTTACTTTTGACGTTGAAGATGGCCCTCGTGGACCTCAAGCTGTTAACATCCAAAAATAATTACAGCTTTAAATAAAAATCACTGACAGTTTTGTCAGTGATTTTTTTATTGTCAATTTTACTGATAGACTATTTTTTCGTAAGCCTTTACAAATAATTCATATTTTATCAAAAATACTATTGTAAAAACGATTAAAATGGGCTAAAATAAAGAAATCAACTTAGTGTATTTAGGGAAAAAATGAAAGATTTAACTAAAGGAAATATTTTAACAGGACTTATTGCATTTACTTTGCCCTTACTTATGGGTAACTTTTTTCAGGTCCTCTATAACACGGCAGATACTCTGATTGTCGGTCAAACCTTGGGAAAAGATGCTTTGGCTTCCGTTGGAGCGACAGGCTCTATCAACTTTTTAATTGTCGGCTTTGCTCAAGGAATGACTGCTGGTTTGACAATTTTAACGGCCCAACGTTTCGGGGCAAAAGATGAGTTAGCCATAAAAAAATCCTATGTCACGGGCCTCTACTTTACAATTGCGATTTCTATTTTGCTCAGCATATTGTCCCTTATTTTTGTGGGACCTTTGCTTCAAGTTATGCAGACCCCAAGCCAAATTTTTGAAGGTGCCAAGACCTTTCTAAGCATTATGTTAGGCGGAATGATTGCCACTAATCTCTACGCTTATCTGTCTAATGCTCTAAGGGCTTTGGGCGATTCTAAAACGCCATTATATGCTTTGATTGCTGCCTCAATTTTAAATATTGCCTTTGAATATTTTGCTATTTTAGTCTTAAAATTAGGAATTGCTGGAGCAAGTGGAGCAACAATTTTAGCCCAAATGATTTCGGTATTATTTCTTTTTTGGCACATCAAACGAAAAGTTCCCGAATTTCAAATTTCAAAAAATTTATGGCGGCTAGATCGTGCCGAAATTGTCCATCATGCTAGACTTGGTATTCCAATGGGCTTTCAATCAAGCATTATTGCCATCGGCTCTATCACGCTCCAAGTCGCTTTGAATAAAATGGGAACAAATGCTGTCGCTACCCAAGCCATCGTTTCTAAAATTGACCAATTTGCGATGCTCCCGATGATTTCAATCGGCCTTGCCATGGCAACCTTTGGAGCACAAAATTATGGGGCTAAACAGTACAAACGAATTAATCAAGGCTTAACACGGGCTCTTACAATTGCTGTCGGTTGGTCAATTATCTTTGCCATTATCTTAAACCTTGCTCACTTCTATTTCACCACTGCTTTCATTTCAAGTAGCCAAACAGCCGTTATTGAAATGTCGAGTCACTATTATCTTGTGAACGGAAGTTTCTATTGGTTGTTAGCCATTTTATTCGTTACCCGCTCAACAATTCAAGGCTTAGGTAATGCCAAGATTCCAACATTGTGTGGCTTTGCAGAGCTTTTCATGCGGGCAGGAGTCGCTATCATTGGTGTTCTTTTACTCAATTATACGGTAATTATCTCAAGTAATCCTGCCGCTTGGCTGGGTTCAACCTCTATCTTAATTCCAACAACCATCCGCATGATTAAACGTTTTAGACAAAATCAGGATTTAGCATAAAACCGCCACTTAGGGCGGTTTTTCTTTTAAATTTACTGACAGATTTGGTTTACACTTTCTGTCAGTAAAATATCGTTAAACTTATTGATAAGCTTTGGGTAAAATAAATTGACCCGCTTCCTCAAATTCTTCAGCAACTTTCAATAATTCAATTTCAGAATTTTTTGGTCCCCAAAGTTGAATTCCAAGTGGCAGATTCGTTTCTTCATTAACATAAACGGGCAGAGAAAGCGCAGGCTGACCCGTTAAATTACTGATGAAGTTATAAGGTGTAAAAGCTAATGAACGCTCAAAAGCGGCTTCAATAATCTCTATTTGTTGTTCAAATTCATATTGGCTAATTTCTGACATTTCTTTTAATACTTCCGCTGTCATTAATTCCTGACCAATTTTAGGGGCTGTTTTAGCAGTTGTTGCCGTCAAAAATAAATCATAATCTTTATAAATTTTGTCAGTAAAATCTCTAGCCGCAAGATCCCACTGAGCTAAAGCGTTGATATAAGAAGACACCGGAGCTTTTCTTCCGGCTTCTAAAAGCGCATAAGTCAAAAGTTCAACATCTTGACTCGTCAATTTTCGTCCGGCAGCCCGTTCCCAAGGTTCTAACATGGCAACTATTTCAGCCGCATTCATACGATAATAAGACTGAATCAAAGGACGAGCTTCTATGGGAAAATCAACTTCTGTCAATTCATGACCTTGACGCTCTAAAAACTCTACTGCCTTTAGGCATGCATTTATGGCGTCTTTTGATAATTCAATTCCAGAAATCGGGCTTTGGAGTGAATAAGCAATTTTTATTTTTCTTGATAAATTATTGCTGACAGCTTGGCCAGTACTTTTAGTGAGCGCTATAAGTTCTTTTTCGTCCAACAATTTTGCCTGATAAGGTGCTGCTTCTTGTAGGGTTTGCATTTCAAGCACAAAACGAGCCGTATCTCGCACAGATACAGTAAGAGCTCCAGAAATCGATGCTCCTTGCCATCCTCGGTAAGAATCAGGCCCTTGTGGCATCCGCCCTCTCGTCATTTTAAGTCCAATCAAGCCCGAAAATGAGGCTGGAATCCGAATCGACCCACCGCCATCTGAAGCTCCAGCAATTGCAAACATCCCAGAAGCCACGGCAGACGCCGCTCCGCCAGAAGACCCTCCCGAATAATAAGCTTCATTCCAGACATTTCGTGTATCTCCGTAGAGTTTTGAATCAGAAATGTTTTTAAAGCCAAACTCTGGAGAATTCGTTTGTCCAAATGGCGTGAAACCAGCTTCTAAGAGTCCTTTAACATAGTTGTCATCCTCTGATGCCACATTCTCTGAAAAGAGGTGAGAGCTAGCCGTATCAGGCAATCCTTTATGAGTTTGTCCCAACATTTTCAAAGCAAAAGGAAGACCAGCAAAAAAACCTTGACTCGTTAAAGCTAAATCAGCTTTTGCCTTTTCTAAATCGTAAGCAACAATCGCATTGTAACGCGGATTGAGCTTTTGAATCTTGTCATTTGTCATTTCTAATAACGCTTTGGCAGAAAGATTTCCTGATTTTAATTGCTCCGCCCAATAAGTTGCATCTTTAATTTCAAGCATGGTTCTCCTTTAAAAGCTGAGTTTTATATATATATCTGCTGACAAACTCATTCTGCCAACATTTTACCATACTTATCAATCATAATAAAAAATATCCGTTCCAAATTAGGACGGATATTTTTATTATTATAACTGGAAAAACAAAATAAAGTTTTCATATTGCTGTCTTCCACTAACTTATGACCGAATGAAATGTAAGATAGCTGTTTCATACAGCTGATCCTTAGAAATTATCCAATTCTTGATACAAAAGTTTTTGCGCAACCGTTGGGTTAGCTTGTCCTTTAGTTGCTTTCATTAATTGACCAACCAAAGCTTTCGCCGCATTTTGCTTCCCACCACGATAATCTGCTACAGATTGTTCATTCTTAGCAAATACATCATGAATGATTGGCAAAAGCACAGCAGGGTCAGAAATTTGAACCAAACCAGCTTTCTTGACAAATTCTTCGGCAGAACCACCATTTTTTGCTAATTCAATAAAGACTTTTTTAGCAATTTTTGAAGAAATTGTTCCATCTGAAATCAAACGAATCATTTCTGTCAGATTTTCTGGAGTCAAGCCAATCTCATGAAGTTCTTTTTTCTCACTATTCAAATATTGAGCCACTTCACCTTGCAACCAGTTTGACACCAATTTAGGGTCAGTATCAAATTTAATCGCTTGATCAAAGAAATCAGAAACTTCTTTAGTTGCGGTCAATTGACGAGCATCATAATCAGACAAAGCTAAATCATTAATATAATGTGCACGTCTTGCTTTAGCCGTCATTGGAAGGCTCTCACGCATTTGCTCAACCCATTCCTCAGAAATTTCAAAACGAGGGACATCTGGCTCTGGGAAGTAACGGTAATCAGAAGCGCCTTCTTTAACACGCATCAAAATTGTTTCACCCGTTTTGTCATTAAAACGACGCGTTTCTTGACGAATTTCGCCACCAGCGCGCAAAATCTTAGCTTGCCTGTCGACTTCAAAGTCCAAAGCTTTTTTGACATTGCTAAATGAGTTCATGTTTTTAACTTCTGTCTTCACACCAAAAGCTTCTTGACCATAAGGACGGAGCGAAACATTGGCATCACAACGCATTGAACCTTCTTCCATCTTCACATCAGAAATTCCTGTGTAAAGAATGGCTTCTTTAAGTGCTGTCAGATAAGCATAAGCTTCCTCAGGAGTGCGCATGTCAGCTTCTGAGACAATCTCAATCAATGGTACTCCTTGACGATTCAAATCGACATAAGAATAACCATCCGTTCCGTGCGTATTTTTCCCAGCATCTTCTTCTAAATGAGCGCGCTCAATGCGAATCGTCGCTTTATGGCCATCTTCAAGTTCAATTTCAATGGAACCATTGTAACCAATTGGCTCATCAAATTGTGAAATTTGGTAAGCTTTGGGATTATCAGGATAGAAATAATTTTTGCGGTCAAAATGCATTGATTTGTGAATATCCATATTCAAAGCAAGAGCCGCTTTAATTCCGCTATCAATTACCCCTTTATTCATTACTGGTAAAACACCAGGAAGTGACCAGTCAATCACATTTGTATTTGTATTAGGGTCTCCACCAAATTTTGTTGAGGCGGGACTGAAAATTTTTGAGTTTGTACTTAACTCAACGTGGACTTCAAGCCCAATTACTGTTTCAAAGTTCATTATTTTCTCCGATACTTTCTTTAAGAAAGTCAAATTATCCTAGTCAATATATTGTTTTCCGGTTTTTGACAATTTTTCAAGCAAACTAAGTTGTGACATGGTCGTTCTTTTTACTGACAAGTTTGTCAGCTCTGAGCGTTTTATAAATTTCGTTTCTGAAGTTTCACTATTTTCCAGAAAATCAATGGATAAAGCTTTACACTTAAAAACAAATTTATAATATTGCTTTCCTTGCGGTTGCCATTTGTCTGTATCGAAAATCGCTAATAAGCGCTCAATCTCTCCAGAAACTCCAGCTTCCTCTTTCAACTCCTTAAGTAGATTTTCACTTGGCGTAAATCCAATCTCTCCATATCCACCTGGTAAGGCCCAGTCTCCCTGCATTTTATCCCGAACAAAGAGTATCTCTTTTTCTTCATTTTGAATAAAAGCCCGCACATCAATCATCGGTGTCGGATAAGAATTATTTGGACGAAAGAGATCTGTCAGCTCCTCTTTAGTCAAAGTAGTTGAATGCTTTAAAAGTTGAGGTAAAATCGCTTTGATTTCATGATAACGTTCAATATCAAAGACATCTTTCCCGTAAAAAAGTCCTGCATCAGCAACTGCATTTAATCGCTTGATTAATTCGTCAAATTCCATTTTTTATTTTCCAAAAATAATCGGTTGTTTTTTGTGGAAATCAGTAGTTGCTTCAAAAGCAGCCGCTACTTTATAAATCGTTTCTTCATCGTAACGTTTACCAATCAATTGCATTCCCACAGGTAGTCCATCGGCAAAACCAGCAGGAATTGAAATTCCTGGAAGGCCAGCTAGGTTGACTGGAATTGTCAATAAATCCGCCAAATACATTGAAAGTGGATCATCAACACGTGCTCCCAAGTCCCAAGCTGGTGTCGGAGTTGTTGGGCCTAAGATTAAATCATATTTTTCAAAAACTTTTGCAAAATCATTGATGATTAAAGTACGAACTTGACCTGCTTTTTTGAAATGTTTATCATAAGAACCTGCTGAAAGACTGAAAGTTCCTAACATAATTCGACGTTGAACTTCTGGACCAAATCCTTCAGAACGTGATTTCACATACAAATCTTCAAGATTTTTGATGTCTTGTGCACGATAACCATACCGAATACCATCAAAACGTTGAAGATTTGAGCTGGCTTCAGAAGAGGCAATAATATAATAAACTGCAACACCATATTTACTGTGAGGAAGACTAACTTCTTCAACAATGGCACCCAATTTTTCCAAATGTTTAGCTGCTGCCAAAATTTGTTCTTTTACTTTTTCATCAATTCCTTCACCAAAATATTCTTTAGGCAAAGCAATCTTCATTCCTTTAATGTCTTGACCAATTTTACTTGTAAAGTCAGGAACTGCAACATTTGATGATGTGCTATCATTTTTATCAAAGCCAGAAATGACATTCAAAAGTTGAGCATTTTCTTCGACTGTTGGCGCCAATGGACCGATTTGGTCTAATGATGAAGCAAAAGCAATTAAACCAAAACGACTCACACGACCATAAGTTGGTTTCAAACCAACAATCCCATTGAATGCGGCAGGTTGGCGAATTGAGCCACCAGTATCTGAACCCAATGATAAACGAACTTGACCAGAAGCAACTGAAGCCGCAGAACCAGATGAAGAACCACCAGGTACTTTTGTTTGATCCCAAGCGTTTTTGGTTGGCTTAACTGAAGAATTTTCACCAGAACCACCCATCGCAAACTCATCCATATTGAGTTTACCAATTGTAATTAACCCAGATTCGCTCAATTTATTCGCAACCGTTGCATTATAAGGTGGAATCCAACCTCCAAGAATTTTTGAAGCAGCTGTTGTTTCAATTCCTTCTGTAACAATATTATCTTTGACAGCAATTGAGATTCCGTCAGTCACAACGTCTGGATTAATTCCACGAGCATCAATTGCGGCGGCATCTTGCAAAGCTTTTTCTTCTGTAATTTTCAAAAAAGCATCAATTTGTGGTTCACGTGCAGAAATATCAGAAAGCGTTGCTTTTGTCAGTTCAAGAGCAGAAATTTCTTTATTTACAAGTAGCTCATGAAGCTCTTTGATTGATTTGTTATTGTATGACATTAAGCATCTCCTCCATCAGAAAGCATTGCTGGAACTTTGATAAAGCCGTCTTCCTTTTCAGGAACGGATGCCATGAGTTTTTCACGGTCAAGTCCTTTTTCTGCCACATCTTCACGCATGAAGTTGAGATTATCTGCCACATTCATAGTAAATGGGACACCTTCACCATCAACTTCATCTAACATTTCAACCATATCAATGATTTTTCCAAAAGTATCGGTAAATGATTTTACTTCATTTTCCGAGAATTCAAGCTTTGACAAAAGCGCCACGTGCTTGACTTGTTCCTCTGTAATTTGACTCATATTTTCAATCTCCATTTTTTAGAGTTTATTCTTGTTAATTATAACAAAAAATCGGCATTTTAACAGTCTGTCAGTGATTTTAAACCATTTACCAGTCATTTTTTTACTGACAGAACTTTTTGTCAGTAAAAATAGAAAGCAAAATTACTGACAGAAAAATTTATCTCTGATACAATTTTAAAAATTGCTGACAGATAATTTCGTCAGTAATTATAAATCGATAATCGATGATCTTTATAAGACACAAACAACTCCCATCTGAGATAGGAGCTGTTTGTGAAACTAAATAGTACTCTAACCATGTATGTGGCTTCTGTCAGCAAGTTCAACCTTCTGACCTAACCTGATAGGATTTTGATTAAAAGACTTCGGCTTCGCTGGTAATTTTAACGTTCTAAACTAATAAAAATTTGTTTGAAATTCTTATAAAGCACGAAAAGCTCCCATCTGCGATAGGAGCTTTTTGTGAAGCCGAAGTCTAAGCGTTAAAGCGCTAAGACCCTGGCTTTTAGAAATTACGTCCTGCAAGTTTATCAAATAAACCAGTATTAAGAACTTTAAGATAAGTTCCTTTCATACCAAGTGAACGTGATTCAATTACACCAGCAGATTCGAGTTTACGCAAAGCGTTAACGATGACTGAACGTGTAATCCCAATCTTGTCAGCAATGACAGAAGCGATAACATGCCCTTCTTCACCATCAAGCTCTTCAATGATTGCTTTAACAGCTTTCATTTCTGAATATGAAAGTGTGTTAACAGCCATAGTTGCCATGGTGTCTTTACGGATATTTTCTTCCATTTGTTCAAGTTTAAGATTTGAGAGTTGAACACCAATTACTGTTGTTGCAAGTTCAACTAAGACCAAATCATCATCAGTGAATTCGCCGTCTTCACGCCACATGATAAATGTTCCCAAACGCATTCCAGAACCATAAATAGGTGCTAAAGTTGTCACACCTTTTGGAAAATCGCCAAGGCTTTCTTCTGGGAAGATTGCTAATGGACGGTCAACAGGAACGTTTGCCATTGTATCGTAGATACGTACTGCCGCACGAACATATTCATCAGGCAATTTACGATCATAGAAAAATTGGTCAACACGGTCATTGTTTGTATTATAAGGCAATGAGTAACCAAGCAACTCGCCCTTCGTATTAATCACACATGCATTGCAATCAATGACGTTTGCCAAGCGTTCAGTCATACTGTTATATGGCAACTCTTGTTGCAAATCGGTCACTCCATCTTGCAAAATCGCGGTGATTTTACGTGTTTTTTCAAGTAATGTAGCCACTTTGTTCTCCTATTTTTTTATATTCTTGTTTTTATACAAAATTTTTCATAATCAGTATAACATAAAAAAGCATGAAAAACAATAAAAATTGTCAGAAAATTACTCTCAACAAAAAAAGATATACGAATTATTCATACAACTTTTTCTATTTATTATTTACGATATTGCCAAAGGAAACGTTCCATTTTTTCTTGTATTTCCGCTAATTCGTCCACACGAGGCAGATAAACAATTCGGAAATGGTCTGGCTCTTTCCAATTAAATCCTCGACCATGAACAAGCAGGATTTTTTCCTGCTTCAAAAAGTCCAAGACAAATTGTTCATCATTATCAATTTTATACATTTCTCTGTCAATTTTAGGGAAAATATAGAAAGCTGCTTGAGGTTTGACCGCAGATAATCCTGGAATATCATTGATGGCTTTATAAATGAATTCTCTTTGTTCATAAACTCGTCCACCCGGCAACAGCAATTTATCAACCGATTGAGTGCCACCAAGTGAAGTTTGTACGACTGATTGAGCTAAAACATTGGAACAAAGTCGCATTGAAGCCAGCATATTCAAACCTTCAATATAACCCTTGACATGTGATTTTTCACCTGACAAAACCATCCACCCCACACGGAATCCCGCAATGCGGTGTGATTTTGAGAGGCCATTCATTGTGACCACAAAAAGATCTGGTGCCAAGCTAGCAATCGGAACATGAACTGCTCCATCCATAACCAATCGGTCATAAATTTCGTCAGAGAAAATAATTAAATTATTTTCTCTAGCCACTTGAACAATTTCAAGCAATAAATCTTTAGAATACAGCGCACCCGTTGGATTATTAGGATTAATCAAAACAATGGCTTTTGTATTACTTGTGATTTTTGAGCGAATATCATCAATGTCAGGGAACCAACCAGCCTGTTCATCACAGAGGTAATGAACAGCTGTTCCTCCAGCTAAGCTGACAGAAGCCGTCCAAAGTGGATAATCAGGCATAGGAATCAAAACCTCATCCCCTGTGTCCAAAAGTCCCTGCATGGCCATAACAATCAATTCAGAAACCCCATTACCTGTGAAAATATCATTGATATCAAGATTAGGAAAACCCTTGAGCTGACAGTATTGCATAATCGCTTTACGAGCCGAGAAAATCCCTTTAGAATCTGAATATCCTTCGCTATCCACAGCATGTTGAATCAAGTCACTAATGACTTCATCAGGAGCAAGAAAGCCAAATTCAGCTGGATTTCCTGTATTCAATCGAAGAATTTTTTCACCATTGGCTCGCATTCTTTGTGCTTCATCCAATACTGGACCACGAATATCATAGCTGACATTATCAAGTTTATGCGATTTTTCAAATTTTCTCATTATTGACCTCCGTAATATTATGAAGTTTTGATTTTCAAAACTTACAAACAGATTCTGGTAACACTAGTTTATTTCTTTTTATAGACTTGGAAATATTTTCCAGCATAGTTAGTCACTTTATAGTCTTTATCTAAAACTTTTTTCAAACTAGTCGGAGCTTTCTCACTGGCCTGTAAAACAACGAATTTATCTGATAATTTACCCACTTTCAAATCATAACTTTGGGTAAATTTAATTGGATAATTTGCTGGAACATTATCTAAAGTTGAAATTGTTTTGGTCAAATTGTTAATATTTTTACCATCAGCGACAACATAAACTCGGTCAGAACCTGTGGCATTTGCCTTAATATATTGTGCCACACTTTGCTCTTCTGAAGCAATTGTTCGGTTCATGAAATGATAACTAATGGGTGTAAAAACGACAAAAAGTATTGCCAAAATCGGAGCAAATAAACGATTTTGAAGATATTTCAACAAAATTTGATCGCTATCTGTCAACCCAAGACCTGCAAAAACTATTGTAAATGGCAGGACAGCCAAAAGATTAGAACTATCAAAAGTCTGAGCAAAAACAATCATCGTTGTCAATCCAACAATTCCAATAAGCATCATGACATACCAAACTCTGGCTGGTCCACCCTTTTTGAGTTGTACAATTCCTTGGACAAAACCTGCAACAATTCCAAAAATAAGAGTGAGAACTAAGGCTTTAGCAAGAGTTAATAATAAATCACCACTTGGACCAAAATGTGTAAAGGGAATTAAAATAGATTGTTCAATAGAAGTATAGATTGTTTGTTCTTCAAGAGAATAATAAGCGACTGAGTAACCTACTAATAGAACTCCCAAAATTGTTGCCAGCATTTGGTAAAAACCACGTCCAATTTTACGGCTACCCACATTATGAATAATGAGAGCGATAGCAGATAAAATAAAGAAAACTGACATGACAGGAGAAATGACTAAGGCAAAGGCAGCTGCCATTCCAAATCGAATAAATCCCCTATCTGTAGAACTATCTTGGAAATAAGAACTCAAAAATCGTGCCGCCCATAAGGCAAAAGGAAGAGCAAAGAGCGTTGGACTATCTCCTCCTCTTGCCAAACCTGCAATAATAACTAAGGTAAAAACCGATACAGTTAGTGATGCTGTTTGATTTTTCGTTTGTTGACCCACTAAGCGGTAAACTAAAATTCCACTGATTAGTAAAGCAATAATTTCAAAAAGCCATAAAAGCCAAGTCGTCCCACCAATATTCCCTAACCAATTAATGAGATAAAAAACCGTACCACCTGTCCCATAAAAATCATTAAAAGGAACTAAACCATGATGCATCGCAAATCCTGAATAAAGGTTTTGTGATTGGCTGGCTGTGGCTACTGGTTTCCACAAAGGAAATGCATAAAAAGATAATGCTAAAAGCACTGACAGACCCGTAAGTAATCCATAGACCGCTAAGGGAATTCTGAGTGTTTTTTCATGTGTCAATTTTTGTCTTGAAGTTCGTTCGACGTTTTGACCTTCTGGTTCTTCTTCTAAATGCCTGTTTGCTTGATTCGCTGCCGCTTCCACGACATCAGAATCTTTATTTGCCCAACGAGAGCTTCTCCGCTCACGACGTGACGAGCGGGATCTGTATTCATTTGACATGACGTCCTCCGATGTTTCCTTAGCGGAAATCTTTTTTATAAACAAAATGCTTGTTTCAAATACACAGTTGTAAAAAAATTATACCAAATTTTTGGAAAACACTCAATAAAGTTAAAAATGATTATAATTTTATAAGCAAAAAATTACTGACAAAAGGTCAGTAATTTCTATAAGTTAATATTATTTATAAACTACTTAATTCCTAATTTTACCAAGAATCCAAAGGACCAAAGCGACAACAGCAATGAATAACCAAAAGTGTGGGTTAAACAAAAGTACAATCCCTGAAATAATCAAACGAATAATCAGTAAAATAAGTAAAATGGGCAAGATATAGCGTACAAATACTCTCAATGCCATCACTCCCAAAAGCACTAACAAAATTGAAAGCAAAGCCCCCATTACAATCAAACCTGATAAAAATCCTACAAACATTTTTTCTCCTTTTAGTAGTAACGACTACGACTGGCTCTCACAAGCCATACAATAATGCTAATTACGAGCAAAGTCCCCCAAAAATGCGGACTAAGTAAGAGCATTAAACCACCGAACAAAAATTTCAAAATCATTAATATAATCAAAGCAGGTAAAACAATTTTAAAGAATCCTTTTATAAAAAGTAACATAGCTAAAAATAGTATAAGTAGTAAAAACATTCACTTTCCTCCGATAATTAACAAATTCTAATCACTCATGAATTTATATTTATATATTAATTATAGCAAGAAAAAAAGCCCGAATTCTCAGTCTTTTGACTGATTTTTCAAGCATTTTTTTACTGACAGAGCTTTATTTTACTGACAGAACAGTCTGTCAGTAACTATTTAGGGCTGACTGTGTTAACTGCGGTCCCGTCAGCATAATTAATTTTTGCATTTGGAGCGACATTGTCAAGAACAACGACAGTTGCTCCACCATTTCCTGACTTTTCACGACCACCACCGAGTTTGATAGACAAGGTTTGACCATTTTTATCAATTCCAACATAAGCCAAACGAATTTGTCGAGGCAAAAGTTCATTTCCTTCGTAGAGAGGGGTCACTTGGTAATCTAAATAATAATTGGGATGATTTGCAAGCCAACTGTCCAAACGATTTTCGTAATAAAGCATGCTGGCTGTATTTCCATCATTCGTTCCAGTGAAATTTCCACCATTGAACCAAGCCGTTTCTGGCACTAAATTTCTTGCTTCATTATTTAGACCTGAAAATTGATAGCCCACCAAATGGCCACGAGCCATTAGCCACATTTTACCAATCGAACCATCTGATTTTTTATAATAAAAATTATAATTATGCCAACCAACCGGATTATAGGTCAAGGGTTCACGTTTGACTTTAGGTTCTTGAGAATCTTTCAATTGAATATGTGAATCAACCGCACGACCTAAAGCATCAGTATTGACCATGACCATTTGTCTTTGATTTTTAAAAGTTAAAGGAGCTTGTTTAACCGAACTTGCCAGTGATTTTGTGGAAACTTGGCTACTATTATCAGTAGCCGAATTATTTCCTTGTCCCAAATGCAGACGTCCCGAACCAAAATATCCTACAGCCAGTGCAATAATGACTACAATGACGCTTGTTAGTGTTTTTATTTGTTTCTTATTCATAGCTTAATTATAGCAAAAAATTTCAAGGATTTTACAATTCTGAAAAACTTTTATAATCATTTTAAAGAAGCTTTTAAACCACACCACTTCCCTTAATATTGTATAATAAAAACAAAGCAGGAGGAGGAAATCTAATGTACGAATTTGAAAATCCAGAACAAGAGGTAATGTTTGATTATCTCAAAAATGCAAAAATCATCGCTGTCGTTGGGATTAGCGATAAAACAGACCGTTCATCTTTTTTAATTGCTCAAGGATTACAACAAAATGGCTACCATGTTATTCCAGTCAATCCAAGACTTGCTGGCCGTGAATTACTAGGTGAAAAAGTCTACGCTTCTATCAAAGAAGTCCCTTTTCACATTGATATCGTTGATATCTTTCGTCGAAGTGAGTTTTTGGCGGATGTTGCTCGTGACTTCATTGAAACTGACGCCGATATTTTCTGGGCGCAATTGGGCTTACAATCTCAAGAAGCTGAACAAATTCTTCGAGAAGCAGGAAGAAATAAAATTGTGATGAATCGCTGTATTAAAATTGAATATGCCTATTCAGGCTTAGGGAAAAAATGACTACAAAAGTTATTTTATAGACTATTACGTTTCCCCGGCAACATTTTATCGATTTTTTTTGATACAATAATAAAGTTGAATTACGCAAACACAAAACTCTCGTCTAAAAAGCGGGAGTTTTATCTGTTTTTTAGGCGGATGTTTACGCATTCATAAATTTTTCTCAAAGAAAGGAACTTTATGAAAGAAAAACTTTGGACAACAACTTTCGTTGTTAATATGTTACTTAATTTTATTTTTTATCTTGTTTTTTATCTCCCTACTGTTGTTATTGGTACAATGGCTATGGAACGTTATCACGCTTCTGCTAGTATCGCTGGTATTTTATCTGGAATTTTTATTGTCGGCGGATTTATTGCTCGACTTTGGGCTGGAAATAATATGAAACGCCTTGGTGCAAAAAAACTTTTGTACATAGGAACACTCATTTATTTCTTGCTTACCTTTGCTTATTTCTTTGTGCATAGTGTCGTTCTACTATTAATTTTACGTCTTGTACATGGACTTGGATTCGGTATTGCTGCAACAGCTTCTGGAACTTTGGCTGGTGCCATTGTTCCTTCTTCAAGACGTGGTGAGGGAATTGGTTATTATGCGCTTTCTGTCACATTATCGTCAGCAGTTGGTCCCTTTTTATCAATGTTTCTTTACCGGACATCAGGTTTTTATTCATTAATTTGGCTTTCTGCCTTACTTTTATTTATTGCCTTAGTCGGAATTTTCTTCATACATGTTGAAAAAACTACTGACAGCTCTAATTCTGTCGATAATAAAGTGCATAAAAAATTCGCTTGGTCAAATTACTTTGAAAAAGAAGCTTTACCAATTTCATTAATTGCCTTTCTCATAGGTATTTCATACTCAAGTATTCTGTCATTTATGGATGCTTACGCTCGTAATATTCACCTTTCAGAGGCTGCCTCATTTTTCTTCTTAGTTTATGCCATTACTGTCCTTCTTTCTCGTCCAATTACTGGTCGTGTCTTTGACGGCTTTGGTGATAACTTTGTAATGTATCCAACCTACCTCTTCTTTGCACTTGGCCTTTTACTGATTGGTTTTGCTCATTCTGGTTGGATGTTGCTCCTTGCTGCTATATTTATTGGTTTAGGCTACGGCTCATTTTCGCCTTTTGGACAAGCAATTGCCATCCGTAATTCAGAAGCTCATCGTTTAGGAATCACAACTTCTACTTTCTTTGGCTTTATGGATATGGGTGTCGGTTTTGGACCCTTTATTTTAGGAATGTTTATGCCTCTATTAGGCTATCGTAATCTCTATTTTGCCTCAGCAATTCTTGCACTTCTAATTGCTGTCATTTACCATTTCGTTCATGGACGTCATGCTAAACGTGAAAATTAAGCTACTGATTGTTCTGTCAGTAAATAAAAAAAGCTGTCAGTAACTTTGACAGCTTTTTTATTATTTACCAATATTTTCGTAATAAGCAATTGAAGCCATGTTGAGGTAAGGAGTAGTCCAGAATCCTGCTAAACCACCTGAGATACCATAAAGAACATACCACCAGAAGAAACTCAATTTGAAAATGAAGTAATTTCCACGCAAACCTTTCATCATTGTTGCTGATTCGCTAAGAACGCTCATAACACCGCTGTACCGTCCTTCTTCTAACTGATCAAACAAAACATAAGTTGCTTGTGACCAACCAAGTCCCAAATAAATTGCAAATGCCCAACCAATCACTGGGATAAACATCAAGGCAACAAAAATCACCCCTTTGACAATACTTAAAAGAATAATTTTGCCAGCTGAACCATCATAGAAAGGCCCAAAAACATTTTTAAATTGTGGATTATTTCGTTCACCACGGAAAATTTTGATATAGTTAAAAATTGCCCCAACTGTTACAACTGAAACAAACAAGGCTACAACAATCATTAAAATAGCAATAAGCAAAGTCGCAAAGCTAATCACCATCCAAACACTACCTGGAATACTATCAAAATTAGAAGTATTGTAGTCCATGGACTGCTTTACACCATTTCCTCCACCTAAAATCCCCGCAATAATTGGAATAATAAAGAGTAACATTTTTGAACCAAAATTATCTTTCAAAGCTCCTTTGGCTTGATTTTTCAATTCCCATCTTGACATAAAATACCTCCCAATAATTTGTCTTACATTATATTTACTTAATTATACCAATAAATAGGCAAAATCTCTAAGACTTTCGCCCGATTTTCAAAAAATCATCTATAAAAAGCGTTTAATTTTTGTTATACTTATAAGTGCTTGCTTTTTAAGCTACAAGAAGACTCGATTCTACGAGTAAATAAAGGAATCTTATGACAGAACACGCAATAAAATACAGATTAATAAAAAAAGAAAAACATACAGGAGCAAGATTAGGAGAAATCATCACACCACATGGTACCTTCCCAACTCCAATGTTTATGCCCGTAGGTACTCAAGCTACCGTTAAAACAATGAGTCCTGAAGAACTCAAAACATTAGGCTCAGGGATTATTCTCTCAAACACTTACCACCTCTGGTTACGCCCCGGAGATGAACTTGTTGCTGAAGCTGGCGGTCTTCACAAATTTATGAATTGGGACCAACCTATCCTGACTGATAGTGGTGGTTTCCAGGTTTACAGCCTAGTTCAAAACAAAAAAAATATCACAGAAGAAGGCGTTAAGTTCAAGAGCCATTTGGACGGACGTGAACTTTTTCTTAACCCCGAAAAAGCAATAAGCATTCAAAATAATCTTGGCTCGGACATCATGATGTCCTTTGACGAATGTCCACCTTTCTATCAACCCTATGACTATGTCAAAGCCTCTGTTGAAAGAACTTCCCGTTGGGCTGACCGCGGTCTCAATGCTCATCGTCGTCCAAATGACCAAGGACTTTTCGGAATTGTTCAAGGAGCTGGTTTTGAAGATTTACGTCGTCAATCAGCTAGAGACTTGACTTCAATGGATTTCGCTGGTTATTCTATCGGTGGTCTTGCCGTTGGTGAATCTCATAAAGAAATGAATGCTGTCCTTGACTTTACAACACCAATGCTTCCAGAAGACAAACCCCGCTATTTAATGGGTGTTGGTGCACCAGACAGCTTGATTGATGGAGTTATCCGTGGAGTTGATATGTTTGACTGCGTTCTTCCTACACGAATCGCTCGTAATGGAACTCTAATGACTCATTTCGGTCGAGTTAACATTCGTAATGCTAAATACGAACACGATTTTACTCCACTTGACCCAATGTGCGATTGCTACACATGCACTAACTATACACGCGCCTACCTTCGTCATTTAATCAAAGCCGATGAAACTTTTGGCCTTCGTCTTTGTTCATACCACAATCTTCACTTCCTCGTAAATCTAATGAAAGACGTTCGCGGGGCCATTATGGATGACAACCTTCTGGAATTCCGAGAAGATTTCTGTGAGCGTTACGGCTACAATCAACCCAATGCCAAAGACTTCTAGTTCTTGAAAATAGGTTTAAAAAGTTGTATCATAATAAAAGTGGGTAACCACTTTCATTTTGTGCCGAGTTAGCTCAGTCGGTAGAGCACTTCACTCGTAACGAAGGGGTCACAGGTTCGATTCCTGCACTCGGCATAGATAAAAAACCTTGTATCGTTGATATACAAGGTTTTTTATTATTTTATCATATTCTTTTAATTATATTTTTATTAGCATTGATGTATCTTTATGCCCATTAACTTTGCCACTACTTTATTATCGATACCTTAACTTAGTAGTACACTATCACAAGTTTATCTAACACCTCACTTGTAATTATTGGCTCAATTTCTAACTCATTTAACATCTTTTTCATTGTTTTATTTACTGTGACTACATTTGGAATACCATTTTGCAAACTATAATGATGAAAGAAAAAATTTTCTCTATTGGGCCAATCCAAGCTTAATATTTACATGATTTTGAGTTTTTTTGGGTGGTTCTAATATAGCCAAATCTTTTTTACTTATTGGAATACTGCAAACTGAAGTATTATTTTTAGGTATTACAAACTAAAATATTTTTGTATTAAGTCACTACCACTTTTCCCAAATCAAAAACATGGCTAAAGCCATGTTTTTATATAATTTTACATTTTACGTCTTTTAAAAAATACATATAAAGTAGCACCCACCATTAATAGTCCAACACCAACTATAGGCAAGAAAGTATTTCGTTCTTCTCCTGTCTTAGGTAATTCTGGCTTTTTAGGTGTAATTGGAAGTCTTTTATTGACGAACTTTCCAGTATTAACAACTTGTGGTTTGTTTTCTGCGCTTGCTTTAATTTCAAAAGCTCTAGTTTCTTGACTTAATTGATAACCTGCTGGAGCCTCTGTTTCAACAAAAGTGTATTTACCTGGTTTTAGATGATTTGCCTTAATTACTCCATTTGCATCAGTTTTGATCCCCTTAATAACTACTTCATGAGTTTCACTATTAGTAACATTAAAGACTGCACCTGAAAGAGATTTACCATTCTCATCTACCTTAATTAATTCAGCAGATCCTTGATAATTGATAAAGTTCTCTGAAGCCATAACTATTTTTGGTTTATTCTCTTCTTTTGTTGAAATAGTAAAATCAACTTTTGAAGTATTCAAGATATAGCTACTTGGAGGTTTTGTCTCAACAAATGAATAATCTCCTGGTACAAGATTTTCAATTAAAACTTTTCCTTCTTTATCAGAAACCAAGTTCTCTTTGATACTCTTTCCTTTTGAATCAATAACTTTAAAGACTGCGCCTTCTAAAGCTTGACCTTGGCTGTCATGTTTAATTAATTCAGCAGATCCTTGATAGTTGATGAAATTATCGGAAGCCATGACTACTTTGGGTTGACCCTCTTCTTTTGTTGAAATAGTAAAATCAACTTTTGAAGTATTCAAGATATAGCCGCTTGGAGCTTTTGTCTCAACAAATGAATAATCTCCTGGTGCCAAATTGTCAATTAATACTTTACCAGTTTTATCGGAAGCCAAATCTTCTTTGATTATTTTTCCTTTTGAATCAACAACTTTAAAGATTGCACCTTCTAAAGCTTGACCTTGACTGTCATGTTTAATCAACTCAGCTGATCCTTGATAATTAATAAAGTTATCTGAAGCCATGACTACTTTTACTTTGCCTTCTTCTTCACCTGAGATGCTAAAGTTAACTGGCAGAGTATTCAAAATATATCCTTCAGGGGCTTTAGTCTCAACAAATGAATAGTCACCTGGAACCAAACCTTCAATTAATACTTTACCAGTTTCATCAGAAGTTAAACCTTCTTTTATGGTTTTTCCATCTGCATCAATCACTTTAAAGATGGCACCTGATAAAGCTTGACCGTTGATATCATGCTTAATCAATTCAGCTGACCCTTGATAATTAATAAAGTTATCTGAAGCGACAACCAGTTGAGGTTGTCCTTCACTCTCAGCTAAGATTGTAAAAGGGGTAGGAATAGTATTTAAAATATAGCCTGTTGGAGCTTGTGTTTCGATAAATGAATAGTCACCCGGAGCCAAGCCTGTAACATTTACTTTACCAGCTTTATCAGATGTTAAACCTTCTTTTACTAGTTTTCCAGTGTTATCGACTACTTTAAAAATTGCACCTAAAAGTGGTTGTCCTTGGCTATCTCGTTTAATTAATTGGGCTGATCCTTGGTAATTAACAAAGCTATCTGAGGCTATAATTGTTTTGGGTTGACCCTCTTCTTTGTCTGAAATCGTAAAGTGAACAGGATTTGTATTTAGAATATAACCTGTTGGAGCTTTGGTTTCAACAAAGGAATATTCTCCGGGGGCTAATCCATCAACTACCACTTTACCATCTTTACCAGAAGTTAAATTAGCTTGGATTGTCTTGCCAGCTTTATCAACAATTTTAAAAACTGCACCAGAAAGTGGCTGACCTTCGTTATCTTGCTTAATTAATTCGGCTGAACCTTGATAATTGATAAAATTATCCGAGGCAATAACCATTTGTGGTTGACCTTCTTTTTCAGCTGAAATTGTAAAATGAACTGGTATTGTATTTAAAATATATCCTGTTGGAGCTTTGGTTTCAACAAAGGAATAATCTCCAGGGGATAAACCAGTAGCCGTAACTTTACCATCTTTATCAGAGCTTAAATTAGTTTGGATTGTATTACCATCTTTATCAATAACTTTGAAAATAGCACCTGATAAAGCTTGACCATTACTGTTATGTTTAATGAGTTGTGCTGAACCCTGATAGTTAACTTTTTCCAAGTTGATATCTGGGATGATTCCTTCTTCATTGGCTTTAAGCTCAAAGTCAATTGGGGTTGGGTCCAAAATATAACCCGCTGGGGCTTTGGTTTCAACAAGTGAATATTTACCAGGTGTTAGTTTTTCAATCGTTACATTTCCAGAACTGTCAGAAGTAAGTTTTTCGTAACCTGAAACAACTTGACCGTTGCTGTCTAGTACTTTAAATTCTGCACCTTGAAGTGGATTTTTTACCTCTTTACCATTTTCAATGGTCAGTCCTACTTTTTTCAAGATTACTTTCGTTGGTTCATTTTCAACGTCTTGAATTGGGAAATTAGAAACTTCTCCGTCTTTTGCAACTGTTATTTTCTTACCTTTGACTAGTTCTTCATCAAGTGTATACCCTGTTGGGGCCTTAGTTTCAATAAGAAGATAATCAGTAACACGCAAATTCCCAAGTTTTAAATCACCATTTTTGTCGGTATCTCCTTCACGAATTAATTTATCTTTTTTACCATCTGTACCGATAGACCAAAGTTGAAGATGAGCTCCCGCAAGTTTTGCTTTGCCGGGACCAACTTTTTCCAAAGTAACTGAACCTTTTGATCCGTTTGCACTTCCGTTATGATTAGTTACGGGTACATCTTTTTCAACATCTTGTTCTATTATTTTCTCGTTGTCTCCAGTAATATGGGCTTGATTAGTTACCACATCATTAGCTTTGTCAGAAGTAATTAATGCACGATATTCTACAACATATGCTGTGTTAATTTCTGATAAAAATTTAATTTTAACTGTTTGAGCCCCTGTAGAATTGTCAGTTTGGATATCAACAGAATAATCTTTGCCTTGTTCAAGAATAATATTTTTGTTCTCAGTAATATTACCAGAAGCATCAATACTTGTTCCATAAATAAGAATATCTTTTGCTACAATATACTGATTTGAGGAAGGATTATCAGTGACTTCAACATTTTTTAAGGTAGATTGCGAGGCGTTTACTGTAAGTTTCCAATTTACATAATTAGAATCTGTACTTGACTGTGAACCATCTTTCGTTACGAATTCTCCTTGATGTGCTGGAGTAACGCTAGCACTTAAATCATGTGAAATGTCCTTATTTGTAAATGTCGCTTTGTTTTTGTACTCCTTCTGATTGATGAGGTTACCTTCTAGACTTGTTTCAAATATTAGAACATAGGCTTTTGTGCTTCCATCTGGTAGTTCTACCTTAACACTTCCTTTGCTTTCTACTATTTTTATTCCCATATCTGAAGTAACTTCAGCACCTAAAGTATAAGTACCATTTTTATTAATCGTAGCTTCATATACTTTAGCACTTCCAGAAACATAGTTTTGATCATCAGAGATTGGATCAGTTATTGAGGCATTGCTTAATTCTTGTTGATTGAAATTTGCTGCAATTGTCCAGGTAATTTTTTTGCTGGTTGCATTATATGAACCAGATTTTTGTCCATTATATTGGAACGGAGGTATTGGTTTAAATTCTTTATGATCATTATTAGTATGATCTCCTCCATTTTTATCCTTCCAAGTCATTGAAGCATCATTTACAAATTTGATATCTCCTTCATGACCAGACCCATTATCAATCACACTAGTATCAAATTTTGTTTTGTATTTAATTTGATATTTATGATCTGTCCCCTCCTTAAGTGGGGAATTAAAGGAAACTGAAAAGCCTGCTGTTGTTTTTATCAGTGTATATTCTGTTGGGGAGAGTACTTTATTTCCAGCAGTTTTATCAATAATTTGGAAAGTATTTTCAAGGAAAGTCAAACCTTCAGACATTTTGTCTTCAAGTGACCAGTTTTCCATCCAATAGCCTGGACTATTAATATCTATTTTCCATGGAATTTCTCTATTCTCGTAATCAATATCTCCATCAATATTTTTAACGATTCCTTGTTGAGTTGCATTACCACCTGACTCGCTGTTATCTCCCGTATCAGTTGTTACTGAGTTATCAATGGTAACATTTCCATCTACGATATCTTTAACCTTCGTTTGATATTCAACTTTTACTGCATAATCAATATCAGTAATAAACTCAATTTTAAATTTTTGAGGATTATCAGGGTCTTGTACAAGTTTATAATCTTCCCCTTCTTTTAATTGAGCACCTTTAATTTCTTTTCCGTTACTATCAAAAGTAATTTTATAAAGTTTAACACTTCCGTTCACCAGCTCGATGGCATCACTCATGGTATCTTCAATAAATGACCCTGCTTTATGATTTTTTTCATTATAATTGTATTCTATATTCCAATTATAAATTTGATCATTCCCTGTTGTAAATGGTCCATTTTTTTAATTGGCCCTTTATATTGCGCAGTAACAGAGGCACTTGCATTGGTATCTGTTTTTCCATCATTTAATGTCGCTGTATTTTTAAAACTTACAGCTCCCTCTTTTTCCGGAAAACTACTTTCATCGATAGTTGTTGTATAGACAACATTGAACGCTTGATCGGTGGTAGCATATTTACCAATAAAAGTAATTTTTCCATTTGAATCAACAGTATAATCTGTACCTTTTACTAAAGGATGTTCTTTATCAATGGAAATGATTTCTCCATTTTTTCCAACTGTCTCAGGGTAAATTTCGACGGATTCATAAGTTGTTCCTTCTGGCATTGGATCGGTAAGTGTAGCATTTTCCATTGTATTTAATGGACGGTTAATATTTATTTCCCAAATCACTTCACTAGGATTTGGAGTTTTATCGAAATGTCCTGATTTATCAATTGCTTGGTCATAGGTTGGCCGAACATGGATTTCTGAAGGGGGAAAATTTTCCTCCGTTGGTGTATCAACTACAACTTCTCCTGGAACAATTGTCTTATCGAAATGTGCATCATAATGAAAGGTACCCTTAATATCATGATAGGTTTCAACTTTTTCATTGAAGACGAAACGAACGGTCCCATCTGCATTAATTGTATAGGTTCCATAATCTCCCAGTGACGATGTCGCTTGCTCAATTGTTACACCATCAGGAAGTTTAAAATCAAAGTAATCTCCTGATTTCAATGGTAAAATATCTTCTGGAATACTCCAGGTATAATCGATTTGAACTTCTGCATCTATCGGAACATCTGTTTGATCTGGATAAGGTTTTCCTTCTTTATCAAGATATATGACCTTAGCTGAGTCAATAATAGTCGCTGGTGAAATTCCTGAGTCTTCTAGAAGTTTACGAATATCTTGACTTTCCACAGTTTTTATAGCTTGCTCTGAATGTTTAGTCGTACTACTTTCTTTTTCTTTGATTTCAGGTGTAACAGTATTTTGAGTCACAGTGGAAGTTGACTGACTTGGAGTTTCTGAAGTTGAACTCGTTTTTGGCAACAATACATCAACCTGGCTATCATTTAATTTGGCTGTTAATCGCTCAAAGTTTTTCAAAAGTTCTTTAGAGATTGAAAAATTGACTTTCACTTCGCCTGTATTTAGTGAATTAAGGTCTATTGTCAATCTATTTTCGTCAGCAGTATAAGATGCTGTTGACTTTTGTCTGTTAGCCTCATTTGGTTCATTAATTTTAATTGATTTATCTAATTCAATAATAGTTGTTTTACTTTTCAATATTGACTGATTAATCTTGAGACTTAAATCAAATGTCATTAAATCAGCATTACTTTCGGATTCATCTATTTTAAATTGACTTAATGTTATATCCGAATCATTTGTTTCTTCATTTATTGCTCCTGCAATTGCTCCAACTGGGGTAATAACATATTGTAAAAGCAGCATTAAACCTAAAATTATAGAAATAACTTTTTTTCTACTTTTCATAATGTCCTCCTTTTGATTTTAAATCAGTTTTGTAAGCGATGTATTTTATTAATTACATTTTCTTATAAAAATTGCTGATTCTAGGACATTATAGCATAATACAATACAAACGTGTAATAAATTTCGTACATTAAATTCTATTGTCTTACTTTTATTTATGTTTTTGTTAGTTCCTAATATAGCCTTTTTGCAACATAATGGCTCCATAAAGCCATTAGCCCCTTTTTTAATATTTCATAAATATTTAAATGATTAATAAAAAAAGACCGATAAAAATTAAAAATTTGATTCTAAATCGACTTTTATAACAAAAAAATAAGATAATGCTTTTTTAAAAGGGGAAAGTTTCACTTTCATTTTATTATTTTTACATTACACCTCTAAATTGAGTCTTATTTTAAATAATAAATATTACCGCTTAAGCATTAAGGATAATAATGTATAATAAAGAGAAAGGAAGAGGAACAAATATGGATTATAATGATTTTATGAAAAGTAAGCACATTGCTGAACGTTGGGGAGAGCTTCAGGCTAATTATAAAAATTTAAATAAAACAAGTGAATTAAAGGCTTATCATGATTTACTGACAGAGTTTTATGATTATATTCAAAGCCTAGAGGCTCATTTTTTTAATGACGAAAAAGTTGCTGACCAAAAAAATTTACTGACAGAAAATGTAGCAACTCCTTCGCAAATTTTTAATGCTCCCAAAATTCCAGAAACACTTTCTTTTGGTCAAGAAGCACTTAAAGGTGAGGAAGACCCTTGGTTTGGTTTTAATGATGAATAAAAATATTTACTGACCCATTCTGTCAGTAAATATTTTTTGTTTTATATGAGAATTTCATTGTGTAAACCTTTGCAAAAGTGATAAAATAGAGCTAGAAATGATTTTCAGTAAAAAGGAGAATAGCTTATGCCTCTAAATATTTTGGATTATGACCCTTATTTGGAACCTTTCAAAGAAGATTTATCTTTGCGGCTTTTTGAATTTGCTCGAACAAAAAAACGGCTTTTAGGAACTGATGGTTCGCTTGTTGATTTTGCTAATGGTTATAAGTATTTTGGCTTCCAACAAGAAAGTAAACACTGGACTTTTCGCGAATGGGCACCAAATGCTAAAAGAGCTTGGTTGGTTGGAGATTTCAATAATTGGGAAAACAATTTTGAATTGAAACAGGCCTATGGTGGAACTTGGGAAATTTCAATTCCGGGTATGCTACCTGTGGGTTCTAAGGTGAAGGTTAAGCTGCTTTTACCGTCTGGTGAAACAGTTTATCGTGTTCCCTCTTATATTATGTTTGCTATCCCCAATGAGCGCCATGAATTGGATGGAGTGATTGTTCAACCAAAATATGATTGGAAGAATAAAGCCCCTCAGTTAAAAGAAGCTCCTTTGATTTATGAAGCACATATTGGTATTTCAACTGAAGAATATAAAATTAATTCTTATAAAGAATTCACGCGCGATGTCTTACCAAGAATTAAAAAGGCTGGTTACAATACTATTCAACTGATGGCAATTATGGAACATCCGCTCTATGCTAGTTTTGGTTATCAAGTCTCCAATTTCTTCGCAATTTCTAGTCGCTTTGGTCAGCCAGAAGATTTGATGGAATTGATTGATCAAGCTCATGGTATGGGTTTGAGAGTGCTTTTAGATGTGGTTCATTCACATGCTGTAAAAAATATCGAAGATGGTCTCAACTATTTTGATGGGACAGAAAATCAGTATTTTCATGAAGGTGAACGAGGAAATCATCCAGCTTGGAAGACAAAACTTTTTAATTATGGCAAAGATGAAGTGATTCATTTTCTACTTTCAAATCTTAAATTTTGGTTGGATACCTATCATTTTGACGGTTTTCGTTTTGATGGTGTGACTTCAATGCTTTATCATGATCATGGTTTAGGGACTGCTTTTACTGATTACAGCAAATATTTTTCGCTCAATACAGATATCGAAGCGGTGACTTATTTGATGTTGGCAAATGAATTAACACATTTATTCAATCCATCAGCAACAACAATCGCTGAAGATATGTCAGCCATGCCGGGAATGGCCCTACCTATTTCAAGTGGTGGAATTGGTTTTGACTACCGTTTATCAATGGGAATTCCTGATTTTTGGATTAAACAATTGAAAGAAAAAACGGATAATAGTCTTGACTTATTGAGTCTTTGGTGGGAATTAACGACGCGACGTCCTGGTGAAAAAAATATTGGTTATTCTGAAAGTCATGACCAAGCTTTAGTTGGTGATAAAACGATTATGATGTGGTTAGCTGATGAAGAGATTTATTGGAAAATGGACCTTAATAGTCAATCTCTAAAAATTGACCGTGCCATAGCGTTGCATAAATTAATTCGCCTCATTACTTTTAGTTTGGCTGGTGAGGGTTATTTAAATTTCATGGGTAATGAATTTGGCCACCCTGAATGGCTTGATTTTCCGCGTCAAGAAAATCATGATGATTTCCAACATGCCAGAAGACAATGGTCTTTAGCTGATAATAAAGATTTGCGTTTCCAATATTTATTGACATTTGACCAAGCGATGATTAATTTAGAACGACATTACAAGTTTTTAGAAAGCCCAGAACCTGTCCAACAACTTTGGATAAAAAATTCGGATAAATTACTAGCTTATAAAAAAGGGCAACTTCTTTTCGTTTTCAATTTCCATCCTAGTTATGAACAAGAGCTTCAACTCCAATTTCCTGAAAAACCAGAACTTATCTTCGATAGTGATGACCAAAAATTTGGTGGTTTTGGTCCAAGAAGTAGTTTTGGTTGGTCAAAAGGGCATTTAAATCTAATCCTTGAACCTAGAACTGCCATGGTTTTCCAAATTAAAGAATAAAAACCTGTCAATTGACAGGTTTTTTTTACTGACAGAATCGCAAAAGTTACTGACAGAAATCCAAAAAGTCTGTCAGTAACTTTAAAAGGCATTTAAATTCGGTTCAAGCAAAGTCCAGAGATTTTCAAATTGATTTTGAAATTGGTCATCCCACTGTGGGGCAATTTTTGGGTGATGAAAATAAACAAAAGCTTGAATATATGCAGCAGCTTCCTCTTCACTTTCAAATTTAGCAGCTGTCTTTAGACTCTCAACCATTTCTAAAATATGTTTACGTCCCAATTCTAAATTTTCTCCAATGTAGGTTGTGTATAAGGCAAACATTTCTGGAGTTTTTCGATGTGCTTCATATTTGGCAATGGCGACTGACCAGAGCCAATCATGAACAATCTCTTTTTGATGTTCATACTTGCTTGTGTCAAAAGGAAATATTTTTACAAGTGTCTGACCATTGAGCCAACGAAGGGCAAGTATCGTTAAAAGTTCATCTTTACTTTTAAAGTGCTTATAAATAGCTGGTTGACTAATATTGAGTTCCTTAGCAATTTTTGAAATGGTGAGTTTCTCTATTCCATTCTCTAAGATAAATTCTTCTGTTTTTCCTAATATCTTTTCACGTGTATTCATAAATTAATTGTAACACAAGTTATAATTCTTGACAAATATAACTTTCTGGTTTATAATTCATTTTGTTGGTTATAAAAGTTAAAAAAAATAACCTCATAAAAAGGAGAAATCATGACATTTACAGGACATACGATTTTAATCACAGGTGGTACAAGCGGAATCGGACTTGGTTTTGCTAAAAAGTTTTCCGAATTAGGAAATAAAGTCATCATTACCGCCCGAAATGAAAAACGTCTTAATCAAATTTTAAATGAAAATCCAACTTTTACAGGATTTGTCAGTGATGTTGCTGACAAAGACTCCCTCCCCCAATTAGTCAACTTCATCAAAGAAAATTTCCCTCAACTCGATGTCATTATGAACTGTGCCGGAATTATGCGTGCGATTAATTTGTTTGAACAAGCTGATAATTCTCTAAAAGTACTGACAGAAGAAATTCATATTAATTTATTAGGAACAATTGCTGTGACACAAGCATTTTTGAAAATCCTTGTCGCAAATAATGGACTAGTCATTAATGTTTCATCAGGATTATCAAATCTGGCTGACGGTGCACACCCTATTTACAATTTGACCAAAGCTGGGGTTCATTTATACTCTGATGCGCTTCGAGAACAAGCTAAATATTTTGAAAAGACTTTAAAAGTCATCGAATTAGTTCCACCATTAGTTGCTGAAACAAATCTCGAAAGCCATACAAATACTGACGCACCCAATAACATGGCACTTTCAGACTTAATTAGTGAAACTTTAGCCGGGCTTGAAAATGGCTTAGACCGGATTGACGCTGGTTTTGCTAAACAACTTCACCAAATGGGCAAAGTAAACAGTGACGAAAACACCAAACTACTTTCTCAACAAATGCTCAGCAATTATTTTCCCAAAATGAAAGATTAGAGAAGAAAAATGTCACTTAATCCCCTTCAAATGTATAATACCAAAAAAGAACTCCGTAAAAATTTTGAACTCACAAGACTTAGCAAATCTGAAGTTGCTACTGATTTAAAAATTAGCGAAGTAAAACTTGAAAAAATAGAAAAAGCAGGTCAACAACCTGTTCCCTTTACCGCTTTATCTGGAGATTGGCACCGTCACTGGTTTTTAAATTCCAATCTAATTGACCAACAACAAATGTCTAAAGGCGACAACTAAAACTCAAAGGAGAAAAATCATGAAAACACTTATCACTGGCGAAAATAAAGGAATTGGTTTTGCACTTGCTCAAAACCTTGGTCATCGCGGCTATGAAGTCTTGGTCGGAGCCCGTAATGAAACGCGTGGACAAGAAGCCGTTGAAAAGCTGAAAGCCGAAGGAATTACTGCCAAATTTGTCAAAGTAGATTTAGATGACTTAAATCAATTGACGAGTCTGTCAGCACTAACAGATATTGATTTACTTATTAATAATGCTGGAATTTCTGGGAATATTCATTCAGATAAAGGGCACCTTGATATGGAAAAATCAGCTTTTGATTATTCAACAACTGATTTAGAAGAAACAATTAAAACCAATTTTTTGGGAACACATGCTGTGATCAAAGAACTTCTTCCACATTCACTGACAGAAAATGCTAAAATTATTAACATCACCGTACCCGTTTCTCAAGAATATTGGATGCCACTTGCTTATGTCACTTCAAAAGCTGCACAAAATGCCATGACCTTTGCTTTTGGTCATCAATTCAAAAAAGATAAATCTAAAAAACAAATCTTTGCTGTTATGCCTGGTGCAGTTGCAACAGATTTGAACGGTGCAAAAGTTGGGGATAGTCCGTTTGTAAAATCTCCTGAAGAAACAGCTCAAATGATTAGTAAATTTATTTTTGATGACAAAAATCATAATGCTCAAATTATTAATTTTGACGGAACAATTTATGATAACTATGAACCAGGCTTACGTAACAAAGTCATTAAAGATGTCGCTAAAAATGGTTTAAAGCGTAAATTTAAAAAATAAATAAAAAAGTTACTGACAGATTAGTCAGCAACTTTTTTATTTATTTTTTGAAAAAAGCGTAAGCAAATCTTAACATTTATGATAAAATAATTCCATGGAAAAAGAAAGATTTTTGGCTTTTACAGATGCTATTATTGCCATCATTGCAACGATTATGGTTTTAGAATTTAAAACCCCTGATAAAAGTGGCTGGCCTGCTCTGGCAGAATTAACCATCCCACTTTTAGCTTATGCTTTGAGCTTTTTTATGATTATGACCGTATGGTATAATCATCATCAACTTTATCGTGATATTAAAAATATTACTCCTCGAATATTCTTATTGAATACGCTCTGGCTATTCATTATGTCATTTTTCCCCTTCACCACGGGTTGGGTCGGAAAACATGCAAGTGAGTTTCTCCCTGAATTTTTCTATTTGATTGTTATTTTTCTCTGGGCGGCTGTTTTTCATCTTATGGACCATGAGCTGCTCAAAGAAAATCCTGATAAAGAATACAAAGAACTCACACACAGTCTTTCAGGTAGAAATCTTTTTCTCATCAACTTTCTTTCTATTGTTATCGTTTGGTTTTGGCCTCCTATCGGCTTAGTTTGCGTTGCTATGCTTGCTACAATATCCCTCATAAGTTTCTTAAAGAAATAAAAAGCCGTCAGTTAATGACAGCTTTTTATTTTAATCTTCTTGTTCATCCATAAAGCTATTGAAGACTTCTTCAATCATATCCCATTCATCTTCAGCATCTTCAGGGATTGGTTGCAAATCACCCTCAGTACCGTCAGCATTCTCAGTAAATGAGTAAGCCAAAACATCGATAAGACCTTGTTCATCTTCTTCAAACTCAGTAGGTTGTAAAACAACATAGTTTTTGCCAAATTCTTCTTGTCCATCAATGGTAATCAAAATTTGGAACAAGCTTTCGTTTCCATTTTCATCAACCAAAGTAATATAGTCAGGTTCATGATTATGGTCATGTTCGTGATCATGTGTATGAGTCATTTTATTTCCTTTTCTTCATCCTTAATTAGAGGAATTTTCTGCTATTCATAATAAAATAAATAGACAACTTTTACTGACAGAAAATCCTACGAATACTTGTCAGTATTTTTATACTTACAAATAAACTAAAGCTTTCATCAGTAAACCAAAAATTATAATTTTAATGCATGAGCATCCAAATAATTTTGTAAAATCAAAACAGCAGCCAATTTATCAATCGATTTTTTGCGTTCTTTACGACGCACTCCACCATCAATCAATACTTTTTCAGCTTGCGCAGTTGTCAATCGTTCATCTTGATAAGCGACTTCCAAACCGAATTCATTGGCTAATTTTGTACCATAATCCCGTGATGCTTCGGCACGAATCCCTTCATCACCGTTCATATGTTTTGGAAGACCAAGAACTACCTTTTCAGGTTTGTATTCTTTAATCAAAACGCCCAAACGTTCAAAGCCAAGCTCACCGGCTTCACTGTCAATCTTAATGGTTTCAACAGGTTGAGCGGTCATCCCAAGTAAATCACTGACAGAAACTCCCACAGTTTTTGTTCCGACATCAAGCCCTAAAATTCGTGCAAACACTATAAATTGACACCATTATCTTTCAAATAATTCTTGATTAATTCCTCAACAATATCATCTCGGTCAAAACGGCGAATTTTATTACGCGCATCATCATGACGAGGGATATAAGCAGGGTCTCCCGACAAAACATAACCCACGATTTGATTGATAGGATTGTAACCCTTAGCCTCAAGCACATTGTAAACATCAACGAGTGTTTCGCCAATTTCTTTCTTGTCCGAATCACCAAATTCAAAACGGACTGTTTCATCTGTAAAACTCATAAGACACCTCCTTTAAATTTATCTGTAAAGCCAGATTAAACTAAAAATCAATAATTTCCATCCCGTCAGCCAACTGATGTCCACATTTTTAGAAGACAATCATTTTATTTACTGACAGAAATATCCCATTAAAAATTTCTTAGATACATGTTAATTATACGTTATTTTTTGCTTGAATTCAACCGTTTTCTCCATTAAAGTAAATAAAAGCCTTCTATTGATGTGCACCCCAAAAGTTAGACTTTTTTGGAAAGGTTATAATAAACTAGACACAAAGTTAAGAGAAATCGTGGAAAGG